>OGUC01001080.1_pt1 | contig 11386 bp, 8 predicted proteins | sample 1573701 | NCBI WGS metagenome assembly OGUC01 (sample SAMEA2582017, study PRJEB24529) | metagenome | biome: Human gut stool | place: China | collected 2011
ATAAAAGGAGACCTATATCGTGGTTCGTTGCTCAATTTCTGGTGCGTCCGTCCTGCATGCTCCACAGTATTTGTCCTATAGTCTACAAAAGAGGAATAGTTGCCCTAATATCTCTCTTGGGACGGAAATCGATCAACGGAGGTTTTAGACACCTAACGCCTGATTTCACCCATGATTTCGGTGTTCTGAATCGAATTTAGTCTGCAAATCTTTTTCACAAAAATTTTTTGATGATGAAAAAATCCCGACTTCAACGGGTAAGTCAAAATCGGGATTGAATTATTAATTCAGAGGCGAATTACTTGAAGAGCTTGCCGAGCTTTTCGAAGAAACTTTTTCTTTCCGGCGCGTGATGATCTTTCTTGCTGTGATTGATCGACGCATCGAACTGTCTCAGGATGTCCTTCTGTTCAGTCGTCATATTTACCGGAATCTCCACAGTGGTATGAACGTACAGGTCGCCCTTCTCAGCATTGCGAACACTACGGATGCCGTGGCCTCTCAAGCGGAAGGTCTTTCCGGACTGAGTCCCCTCGGGAATGCGCAATGTGGCTTTGCCCGTTAACGTCGGGACTTCGAGTTCACCTCCGAGCGCCGCCGTCACAAAACTCATGGGCATCTCCATGTGCAGATCCTGCCCGTCACGTTCAAAGATGTCATGGGGCTTGATGCGAATGCGGATGTAAAGATCGCCTGCGGGGCCGCCGTTTTGTCCGGGCGATCCGCGGTCGGGAATACGCATACGGTTGCCGTCATCCACACCGGCGGGAATCGTAATCTCGAGTTCTTTCTTCTCTTCCTGCATACCGGTGCCGTGGCACTTGTGGCAGGGATGAGGAATGTACTTGCCGGTTCCGTGGCAGCGCGGACAGGTCTGCTGAATCTGGAAGAAGCCGGCGCCGGCGCGGACATAACCGCTGCCGTGACAGGTCGGGCAGGTTTCTACCTTCGTGCCCTTTTCTGCACCGGATCCGCCGCAGGCTGTGCACTTGCTCCAGGAGGGAACCTTAATCTTTGTCTTATAGCCTTCTGCGGCTTGTTCAAGCGTGATATCGAGGTCATAAATCAGATCTTCACCGCGGAACATCTGCTTATTCTGTCCGGAGCTGCGGGCGTGTCCTCCGCCGAAAATCTCGGAGAAAATATCGCCCATATCGCCGAACTGAGATGCATCAAAACCTCCGAACCCGCCGAATCCGCCGGCACCGGCGCCGCCGGCGCCGCCGTTGAATGCAGAACGGCCGTAGCGGTCATATGCCGCACGCTTTTGCTCGTCCTTCAGCACTTCATAGGCTTCGCCTACTTGTTTGAATTTTTCTTCGGCATGCTTGTCCCCTTTGTTGCGGTCAGGGTGATACTTCATCGCCATGCGGCGATAACCTTTCTTGATCTCTTCCTGAGTAGCAGTACGGGTGACTCCCAGTACCTCGTAATAATCAAAATCTTCTTCGTCAGCCATTCTTTACGGAATTCGGTTATCGGGTAAAAACCCTTAAATTTTGTCTCTTTATCTACGCCATGAGGCCGCAACCTTACGGAAACGGCCTCATTTACGTTAGTTACAGTCTAACAAGTTTCAGAATTAGACTTCTTTGAAGTCGGCATCGACAACGTCGTCATCTTTCTTCTGAGACTTCGGAGCTTCCTGCTGAGCACCCGGCTGAGCCTGCTGCTGATTCAGCTTTTCGCCGATCTTCTGAGCAGCAGCCATCAAAGCGTCAGTACGTTTTGTGATCAGATCCTTGTCTTCGCCCTTAACAGCTTCTTCAAGGTCGTTGATCGCAGTTTCGCAGGCAGCACGGTCAGCGCCGTCAACCTTTTCACCGAGGTCCTTCAGGGTCTTGCGAACCTGATGGATGCTGGATTCGGCTGTGTTGCGAGCCTGAGCCAGTTCGGCACGGCGGCGGTCTTCTTCCTTGTTGGCTTCAGCATCGGCAACCATTCTTTCGACATCGGCGTCGCTCAAACCGGAGTTAGCCTTAATCGTGATCTGGTTTTCCTTGCCGGTAGCCTTATCCTTAGCGGAAACATGAAGAATACCGTTGGCGTCAATATCGAATGTCACTTCGATCTGCGGCAGTCCTCTCGGAGCCGGAGCGATGCCTTCAAGGTTGAATTCGCCAAGCAGCTTGTTGTCTGCTGCCATTTCACGTTCGCCCTGGTAAACCTTAATGGTTACAGCAGGCTGATTGTCTTCGGCAGTAGAGAACACCTGAGAGTGCTTTGTCGGGATCGTGGTGTTGCGCTTGATCATCGGAGTCATCACGCCGCCCAGGGTTTCAATACCGAGGGTAAGCGGTGTAACGTCGAGAAGCAGAACGTCGCTGCGGTCGCCGGACAGAACAGCGCCCTGAATAGCAGCACCTATAGCAACGGCTTCATCCGGGTTCACGTCCTTACGCGGATCCTTCTTGAAGAATTCCTTAACAGCTTCCTGAACAGCCGGCATACGTGTCTGACCGCCGACGAGGATAACGTCGGAGATGTCTTCAACAGTAGCGTTGGCATCCTTCAGGGCCTTGCGGCAAGGTTCGATTGTTCTTTCAATCAGATCTTCGCAGAGGCTTTCGAGCTTAGAACGTGTCAGTGTGATGTTCAGATGTTTCGGACCTGTTGCATCAGCAGTGATGTAAGGCAGGTTGATTTCTGTTTCCTGACGGCTGGACAACTCGATCTTGGCCTTTTCAGCGGCGTCTTTCAAACGCTGCAGAGCCAGAACGTCCTGACTCAGGTCAATGCCTGTGTCCTTCTTGAATTCTTTGATGACGTAGTCAACGATTCTCTGGTCGAAGTCTTCGCCGCCAAGGAATGTATCGCCGTTGGTGGACAGAACTTCAAACTGTTTTTCACCGTCAACATCGGCTAAGTCGATGATGGAGATATCGAATGTGCCGCCGCCCAGGTCATAGACAGCGATCTTACGATCTCCCTTGCCGCCTTTATCAAGACCGAAAGCCAAAGCAGCAGCTGTCGGTTCGTTAATGATACGGCGGACATCCAAACCGGCGATCTTACCGGCGTCCTTAGTAGCCTGACGCTGGGAGTCATTGAAGTAAGCCGGAACCGTAATAACGGCTTCCTTAACTTCTTCACCGAGATAGTCTTCGGCGGTCTTCTTCATCTTACGAAGAATTTCAGCAGAAACCTGCTGCGGAGCCAGATCCTTGTCGCCGAGAACCTGAACCCAGGCGTCGCCGTTGGCAGCCTTGATGATCTTGTAAGGCATCAGTTTGATGTCTTTCTGAACTTCTTTATCGTCGTAGCGACGGCCGATCAAACGTTTGATCGCGAAAAGTGTGTTGGCAGGATTCGTAACAGCCTGACGTTTAGCAGGAGCGCCGACAAGCACTTCTTTTTCAAGATATGCAACGACGGAAGGTGTGGTGCGAGCACCTTCGCTGTTTTCGATCACACGGACCTTGTCACCTTCAACAACCGCAACGGCGGAGTTTGTTGTACCAAGGTCAATACCAATAATTTTTGCCATTTTTAAATTTCCTCACTTGCCGGCAGAAGGGCTGCCCGCTGTTAAGTTTCTATATTGAGTCGTTTCCTGAAAAAACAAGTCTTACTGCGCGACTGCCACCATCGCCGGACGAAGAACTCGATCGGCAATCTTCCAACCGCGTTGGAACACTGTTGCGACGCAGCCCGGCTGGACTGCAGGATCTTTCACCATTGTTATCGCCTGCATTGTGTTGGGATCAAATATAAGACCCACAGGGTTCTCACACTTCATCCCGTTATGCTCCAGTGCGCTCAGCAGCTGGCGGTAGGTAATCTCAAGGCCTTCTTTGAAGGGGCCTTTTTCATTTGCGGACGCTTCTAGCGCTTTTTCCATGCTGTCTACGACCGGCAGCATAGACTCTGCAAATTTTTCAATGCCGAATTTACGGGCTTTAGCAACATCTTCAGAGGCGCGGCGGCGGGTGTTGTCTGCTTCGGCAACGGCACGTACATAAAGGTCGTAGTTTTCTGCGGCCTTGGCCTGTGCTTTAGCTAATTCAGCAGAGAGATCCAGATCCGGAAGTTCCGGAGCTTCAGCCGGAGCCTGCTGGGCTGCTTCGTCCTGAGGTGGGACGTTCTGTCCGTTCTTTAATTCGTTTTCTTGCATTAACTGTCCTCAAGTTTTTTTCAGAAATCGGGGTCCGGTTGTCCCGAACCCTTTAATGGTTGATATGGGGTCGCCCGATCCTTTTTTCAACCTTTGATGAATGACATTATGAGAACAGCCCATCCTTTCAAGAGCCGACATCACCCGAATTAAGCAAATCAGGAAGAGAAAATCTGTAGCAAATTAAACGATATACGGGAATAACACCCGCCTAGCGCTTGAAAACCAAAGGGTTTTCCCTTAGCTCGTTTTTTCAAGCGAAAAAAGTAACAAAATTATTCCGGCCAGTGACGAAGTTCGTCTTCGACGATGCTCTCAACCAGCGAAACGGAAGCCTCGGAATCATTCAGACAAGGAATGTAGTGGAAGGATTGGCCGCCTGCTTTCTGCCAAGTCTCCTTGAGCTCCAGGCCGATTTCTTCAATCGTCTCGAGGCAGTCGGTATGAAATCCCGGGCAGATAACGTCTAATCGTTCAATGCCCTCTCCGACGAGTTCGCGAACCGTGTCGTCCGAGTAAGGCTTTAACCATTCTTCCTTACCGAAACGGGACTGGTAGGAAAGCACTACCTTTGTCGGGTCCGCCCCGAGTTCCTTGATCAGGAGGTCAGCCGTTGCGCGAACTTGTTTCGGGTAGGGATCGCCTTCCCTGCAGTAGCGGACCGGCATGCCGTGGAAAGACAGCATCAATCGGTCCTTCTCGCCGAGCGGACCGACTTTTGCCCAATGCTCGCGAATTTGATCGGCAAGCGCTTTAATGTACAGGGGATGCGTGTGATAGTCGCGGATGAAGCGCACCTTCGGGTGGCTCTTCATCTGCTGCATAGCTTTCGAGACGGCGTCGGAAACAGAGGCCGTCGTCGAGGAGGAATACTGCGGATAAAGCGGGAGGACGAGGACACGGTCAAAACCGTGCTCGTTGTGAATCGCTTTAAAAACTTCGACCTGCGAAGGATTGCCGTAACGCATGCCGACAAACACATCGGCATTAACGGCCTTTTCCTGCAGGCGCTGACGCAGCTTATCGGCGATGCGATCGGTGTAGACCTTCAGCGGCGCACCCTCTTTCATCCAAACCTGCGCATAACGCGCGGCGGACTTGGGACTGCGGCGCGGCAGAATGACCAAATTTAACAGCGTCTGCCAAAAAATCGGATTTAAATCGACAACCCGTCGATCGGAGAGAAACTCCCGCAGATAGGGTTTGAGCGCCGAAGCAGTCGGTTCATCAGGAGAACCGAGGTTAATAAGGAGTACCGCGGTCTTCGGGCTCTTTTCAGTCATATCTTCTTAATTCTTAACGGGAAAGGATTTCGTCTTGAACCGCTTTAGCGCGGCGGCTATGAAGATACCCGATAAGCAAAGCTACGGCAAGAGACATCCAGAACTTGCCCAGAACCTGTCCGAAGATAAATTCAATGGAGCCGAAAGCCAGAGAAAGGAAGATGGCGCTGTCGACCATAGAGCCCACCAAACCGCTTGCCATAATGGCCCAAGCCGGCCATTTCTTGCGCATCGGTGTGTAGACCACGAGGTCAGCCAATTCGGAGAAGAAGAAAGCCATCACGGAAGCCAAGACCAGGGACGGTTCGGAAAAAAGTGCGGACAGCGCTGCGCCGATAATGATGGCGTAAAGCGACCAGCGAACACCAAGCTTGGCCTGCAGTCCGTCGCGGAGCACCAGTGCTACGCCGGCCATAAGCACGCCGCTCGGAGCCATGATGCCGGGCCAAACCGGAATCAAACAGGGGCCGTCGGCGGTACAAACCGTGCCGACATTCATCACCACCCAGTTCATCGCCGGGATGGTCAGAATAAAGAGGATAAAGTAGAGGATTCCGACTGAATAGTCTTTGGTACTTCTTAAAGGCATTTCAACTCCGTTTCCGGCTGCACATACCGGGGGAAAATTAGATACATTCAGCGGCCGCGGAAACAAAAATCGAAGGTGCGTGTCGGCAGAAATCCGAGGCTTCCTTCGTTCGGTTTGCGAGGGAACCCGCAATGGCCGCCCTCAGCGGGATATTCTAACGTCACAAACTTAGAAACTTCATCAATCTTCGGTAAAACTTCGTATCCCACGATCGGATCGTTCTTTGCATTCAAGACCAGCGTCGGCAGCCGGATGCCGCCTAAATGCGGCTTGCTCGAGCATTTCGTCCAATAGTCCATGTAGTCCTTATAGCCGAAAACCGGCGCCGTAAAAAGATCGTCAAACTGCCAGAGCCAGCGAATCTTCTTTATTTTCTCGACATCTAAGACACCCGGGAAACGCTTGGCTTTGGCGAGCGCTTTTTTCTTCATCGTCGAGATGAAATTCAAGTCATAAATCCGACTGAATCCTTTACGAATAACATAGCTCGAGCCCACCAAATCCAGAGGCGAACAGACCGCAGCGATGCCCGAGACCAGCTTTGCGGCATCCTCGCCTCGGGTACCGGCCCAAAAGAGCAGATTATTGGCACCCAACGAGACGCCCATCGCATAGATCGGAGCTTCAGGGTAGAGTTCGCGCAGCCGCGCAAACTCCCAATCCAGCTCTTCGGCATCGGCTGCGTTATAAGCACGAAGCTTCTTATTGGTGACGCCGCCGCAGCCCCGGTAGTGAATCACCACACCGCGCACGCCTTCCTGACCGCAGCGCGCCATCAGCGCACGGGCATAGTGGCTGTTGGAAGACCCTTCCAGACCGTGGATGTGCACCATAATCGGCGCCTTCGGATCAATGGGTTCCGGCGTCGACCAGTCCACGGCAATGATGTCGTCATCGGGCGTATTCCAAATCTCACGGCGATAGATCACCTTGGCCTTCGGAAACAGTTCGGCAGGCACAATGGTTTGCAGGTGGCCGCCGGGCAGCCACCAAGGAGCACGGTAGTCGGAAGCAGCGAGACTCATAAGCTAAGAAGATTCAAACTGCCTTTTAGCTTAGGTCCTTTTATGCCTCCTGACCTTCGGACGGACCAAAAACGAGCGACCAGAGCTCACGAACCTTCGCCGCATCGTCCGCAAACTCTTCTTTGGGAACACGCACCGGCACGCTCGGAGAGTTCAGCCGGAACTCGTGCTGAATGCGCCGATACTTGCGATAAATAGCCGACACTTCGAGCGCCAGGTCTTTCGGAATCAGGCCGGCGTCAGACGCCATCTCCAGCATCTTGATGTTGCCGAAGTTGTTGACAAGCTGCGGGAACTTGGCGGAATACTGAAGCACCAAATACTGAACGATGAACTCCACATCCACCATGCCGCCCTCGTCATGCTTCACATCAAAAAGCTCCGTTTTATTGGGATGGCCGTCGTGCATACGCTGGCGCATTTTGAGTACTTCAGCCTTCGTCTCTTCGGCGTTTCGCTCGCGGCGGAGTATTTCGATGCGGATTTTCTCGAACTTGTCACCGATGTCTCGGTCGCCTGCTGCATAACGAGCCCGCGTTAATGCCTGATGCTCCCAGAGCCACGCGCCGGTACCGTCTTCATTTTTCTGATACTTCTCAAAACTATCCACAGAAGAGACCAGCATGCCGGACTCTCCGTTCGGGCGCAGACGCATATCCACGTCAAAGAGGACGCCGGAGCCGGTCGTAGCCGTCAGCCAGTTAATCAGGCGGCGCGCAAAGCGCATATAGATCTTTTCAGCGTCTTGGGCGTCATCCTCAAATAAGAAGACCAGATCAAGGTCGCTCGCGTAAGCAAGCTCCTTGCCGCCGAGTTTTCCATAAGCCACGATGGCGAACTTCGGACGCTCGATGTGACGTCCCGGAACCGTCTTCCACACTTCTTCCATAACGATCTCCAGTGTGGCGTCCGCCAGCGCGGAGAGCTGGTCGGCCAATCTCTCCACCGTCAATCGTCCGGCCATGTCCGCCAAGAACAGCCGGAACAAACGGGCGTGATGGACTTCGCGGATAAGGTTCATGCGGGTTTCCTGATCGTCTTCCGGAATATCCGCAAGACGCGCCCGCGTGCGTTCGATATAGAAAGAGAAATCCACCGGAGTGTAGTCGTCAATCTGGCTCAGCCGTTCATCCCACAGCTCGTCCAAGAGCAGCGGATGGCGATTCAGATATTCGGCCGCCCATTTTCCGTTGCCCAGTACGTCGCCCAGGCGCTTTGCCGCCAGCGGATACTGCAGGAGCAAAGACACATACGTCGGACGACCCGCGATCACTTCGTAGAACTTGATGCAGCGGCGCAGAAGCTCTTCGCGGGAGATGATTTTTAAATGCTCGGGTTTATTTTTGCCTTCAACCGTGTTTTTAACCAGCGTGACCATACGCTGCCGGGCACCCGCGTTGATGAGCTTCAAGGCGCGCAGCGACATAAGGTTAAGGATGAGCTGGGAGAGCTCTTCGGTTTCTTTAAAACCGTTTCGCTCAAGCACTTTTGCCAAACCGGGCAGTGCTTCTGCACAACCGGTCTCCCAGCCGAGCGGCCAGTCTTCTTCGCTGACCTCTTCTTTGGTCTGGAAAATCTCATCAAACCTTGCCGCCACGTACTCCGTCGAAAGCTCTAACTGTTTCTGCAGATCTTCGACAGTAAAGCCCAGCATCCTCGCGATTCTCTTTCTGTGTTCGGGATCGGCGGCAAAAAGCTGTGTCTGCTGATCGTTTTCGTACTGCAGTGCGTGCTCCACATTGCGAAGGAACACATAAATCTTCGAGAGCATCTCAGCTTTATCTTTAGAGAGAATATTCTCGGATGCGAGCGCCTGAAGCGCTTTCAGCGTAGAGCGTTCTCTTAAGAACGGGTTGCGTCCGCCGCGAATCACTTGGAAGGTCTGCGCAATGAACTCGATTTCGCGAATACCGCCGCGTCCGAGCTTAATGTTCTGACCTTCTTTCAGACTCTCTAAGGCGCGTTTCTGAGTAGAAAGACGAATCTTTGCATGCAGATCGGTAAGAGAACTGATTGCTCCGAAATCGAGGTATTTACGGTAAACAAAGGGACGAACGATATCGTTAATGTTTTTCTTTTGGATATTGAAGTCTTCTTCGGAGGCAAATACCGGTCCGTTGACGATACGGCCTTTAAGCCATGCAAAGCGCTCCCAATCGCGTCCCTGCGTCATCAGGTACTCTTCGAGCATGTCGCTGGAACCCACGATCGGACCGGAGTCTCCGTTCGGGCGCAGACGCATATCCACGCGGAACACGAAGCCTTCCCAAGTAATTTCAGATAGGGCCGGGATGACCTTCTTTGCCAGCCGCTCGTAGAACTCCTGATTGCTGATGATCTTGCGGACAGTGGGATATTCCGGTGTCGGTCCGCACTCACCGTCGCAGTCATAGAAGAAAATCAGATCAATATCGCTTGAGACATTCAGTTCGCGGCCGCCCAACTTACCCATGCCGATCACAATCAGATCCTGGGGAACGCCGGTCTCGGAGCGCGGAACACCGAATCGTTTCGCTAACTCTTTGGCATAGACGGAAACCGTACGGTCGATCGCGATCTCTGCCAAGTCGGACATCACGGTCACGACCTCTTCTAGATTCGCCAATCCGGAAATGTCGCGTGCAACAAGATTCATCATCACGTCGCGGCGCAGACGGCGCATTGCACTTTTAAGCGCTTCGCCGTCTTCGATTCCGGCCAAACGCTCACGCATTCTTTCCGGGGTCCAGGGCGTCTGAGTGATTTCCTGGACATAAGACCGAACTTTATCTTCATCTTCTCCGAACATGGCTCGGAGCGTGTTTTTGAAATACGCCGAGACTTCGGGGACTTCCGAGAGAGGAAGTCTGGGAACTTTAGGAAGGAGATCAGAGGATTCGAGTGCTGCAGACATATGGTTTTTCGAAGCTAAAAATGAGTCTATCTTCCAATATTAGAGTTTATTCGCGGCAAATTGAGCGATACTTAGAAGATCAGAAAAAAGTTAAAGGATTCGGGGCATGACGGACAATTCCGAACAACAAACATCAACCACACCAACAAAACCTAAAAAAGGCTTTTTCGGCTATGCCTGGCGAACCATTCTTTGGTTCTTAGTCATCCTTTACTTTGCACTCGGAGCAGCATGGCTCGGAGCGCGTTACTGCCTTGCACCTTACCTGAACGAACATAAGTCCAAGATCGAGAACAAGATTTCTCAGGTCCTGGATATTCCTGTCCAGTTCGGCTCTCTGGACACTGATTGGCAGGGACTGTCTCCTTTAAACAAGATTTTTACAGTTTCTATATGCTAACTTTGTTTGCACATATTTACGACTTTTCTCTTTTACACTCCCCGCAAATGACACAGCCGCCCGGTGCAGGGGGTATTCTGCAACGAGCGGCCGCGTGTCAAAAGGAGGATTCTTCCCGCCAGTGCGTGGTTTCGCTCTGGCGGGCGCCAGGATAAAAAGAGAGTATTTGGAAGAGAATGTCAAAATTCAGGGGCGTCAGGCTGCGACAGCCAGACGCTGGATGGACGTTCCGCTGCGGAACAGACGGAGATATACTGCCGTACACTTGTTCAGCTGAGCAAAATGCCGCTGGGCGGCACTGGGATCACCATAGGCTTTCCAGCAGCCGCAGCAGGTGAAGTTGCGGCCCGCATTTTCGATAAAGCCCACCACATCGTGGAGCGGATAGCCCAGAAATACGCCGATCTCATGGGGGAAATCAGCCTCGCAGCAGAGCCGGCGGGACAGCTGCCGCAAAAGCGGCGCGTAGTCGTCCGACTGCTCAGACAGAGTGTAGCCTTCCTTGCACAGGAAATCCCGCACCTGCGGCTGGGCCAGCACAGCGCGGAGCCTGCTCTCGCGGTAGACGTACACCAGATACTGGTGGGTCCGCACACAGCCCTTGAGGACGCGGACACAGAGGCCCTTTTCGCCCAGCTGTTCGTTCCAGCTGCGGACGCGGCGGGCAAGGTCGGCGCAGTCGCTCGTCTCGTAGCGGAAAAGTCCCGCAGGCTTTAAGCTGGCCAGCACCGGGGCGCACTGTTCGATCATGACTGTCTCAAAGTTGCGTTCCATGTCTTCGGCCTCCCTGCCCGTTTTCCACTATTGTCTCCTGCCGTGTGGTGCTTATGCAGGAAATATAGTTAGAAAGAGCTAACCAAAACTTCAAAAAGAATGCGGCAGCTTGCCCATCTCGAGCTTCTTCCGCTTCTTGGTTAGTCATTTCTAACGTGGCATTATCTTACCATAGGTCCGGCTCTGTGTCAACACCTTTTTGCAAAAATATTTGCTCCATTTTCTCCGCCGTGCTATACTGAGCCAAAGCTGATATAGCAATTCAACTTTTTAATGCAACAGCAACAGCGTTGAATTGCATATCGCAA
>OGUC01001090.1_pt1 | contig 11317 bp, 9 predicted proteins | sample 1573701 | NCBI WGS metagenome assembly OGUC01 (sample SAMEA2582017, study PRJEB24529) | metagenome | biome: Human gut stool | place: China | collected 2011
GAGTTTTCCGGTGGACAGCAGACAAAGATTGCCTTTATCAAACTGCTTTTGAGCAAGCCGGATATTCTGCTTCTGGATGAGCCGACGAACCATCTGGATATCACAACGATCGAGTGGCTGGAGACGTATCTGAAAAATTATCCGAAGGCTGTGGTCGTGGTATCACATGACCGTATGTTTCTGGACAATGTGGTGGACGTGGTGTACGAGATTGAGTACGGCACAGCGACCCGTTATCCGGGCAATTATTCCAATTTCATGGAGCGGAAAAAAGAAAACTACAATAAGATGATGAAAGATTACAATGCGCAGCAGAAAGAAATTGCACGATTGCAGCGCATTGTTGACCGGTTTAAAAATAAACCAACCAAGGTGTCCATGGCGCATTCCAAGGAGAAAGCCATTGAACATATGGTAAAACTCGAAGCTCCGGATCGTTTTGATACCCGGACATTCCATGCAAATTTCCAGCCGGACAAAGAAACCGGAAACGATGTGCTTTTGGTGACAAATCTTGCGATTGGATATGACCATCCGCTTTCTACGGTCAGTTTTGATCTGAAAAAAGGGGAAAAGCTGGGAATCCTCGGTGGAAATGGTCTGGGGAAATCGACACTTTTAAAAACCCTGGTGGGACAGCTTGCCCCGCTGGCCGGAGAGTACAATTTTGGAACAAATGTGCAGATTGGTTATTTTGACCAGCAGATGGCGATGTACTCGAGCCGGAAGACGGTGCTGGATGATTTCTGGGATGAGTTCCCGAATCTGACCGAGACAGAAGCGCGGAATGCGCTCGGCGCCTTTATGTTTACCGGGGAGGATGTATTTAAAAATATTGATATGCTTTCCGGTGGGGAGAAGGTGCGTCTGGCACTGTGTAAGATCTTAAAGCGTCGACCGAATGTGCTGGTGCTGGATGAGCCAACCAACCATATGGATATTGTGGGAAAAGAAACGCTTGAGAGTATGTTAAAAGATCAGCGTGCCGGAGAAATCTTTTAACATCTGGTCGCCTACCACATGTCCCATAGTCTGATTGATCTCCTTTAAGTTGGTGATGGTGACCATATAGCAGGCTACATGCTCCAGAGATTCCGGAGAGTCGTAGGTCTCAAAGACCACATCCAGTCCGTGTCTGTTGGGAATGCCGGTCAGATGATCCAGGAAAGCCGCACGGTTCAGCGCGTGGCTTTCTTCGGCAAAGGTGCGCAATTTATAAAAATCGTATAACAGCCATATCAGATTAAATAAAGCAAGGATCCAGGAAAGTGTGCATAGAATAAACAGGGTCCGGTCTTCGAAAAGCTTCGTGCCCAACGCCGGGTTCAGGGTCAGCACCAGAACATACGCAGCTTCCAACAGAAGCAGAAGGACTAACTGCACGGTTTTGGTGTTACGGAAGGTTTTTACGAATTTCTTTTTCTGTATCATAGGGTCGCTCCTTTAAAAGCTAGTGTCATGATTTTCTTTGAATGTATTATAGCATATTGTCTGTCAGAAAAAAAGATAACGATGCCGGCGTTCACTAATTTGATTTTAAAAACTTTGACTGTTAGAAATTAAAATAAAAAAATATTAAAAATTTGACCCCTTTTTATGAGATGAACAGTCTTAATAATTAGAAAGGCACAAAAGGAGCGGTTTTACCGGCAACTCCGGAAGAAAGGAGTAGAAGAGGACGATGGAAGAACGAAGGAGGATCGACCGTGTTGGCTATCAGGCTAAGAGCGTTATCGTAGTATGTGATTCGGGAGAGAGCATTTTTGTCGAAACATGCAATGTCAGCCCACTGGGCATAGCTTTTACGATGCCGGCCGGATCTCCTGATCTTAAGGGGAAAGACATCATAATCGTAGCGGATACGATGATCATGTATGCAGATGTCACCAGACAGGAGGAGCAAGAAGACGGAGGATTTAAAGTAGCTATTTCGGCAAAGAAATTCACGCCGGAGGTGCTGCAGTATTTATTTGAACATATTGTTGAAAAATAGAATGGAGAGGAAAAATCATATGAGAAAAAACAGTAAGAACGAAAAAGTGATTCGTGCTATGGCGATCGGCATTTCCGCAATGCTGATGGCATCTTCCCCGCTGACTGCACTGGCAGCAGAGGGAGAGGGCACCACACCCGAAGGCAATGATGATCATAATATTGTTGTAACACCGGAAGCCGGTATTGCTGACCGGGCACAGGCGGCAGCAAAAGAAGCTGACAAGGCAGTAGAAACGGCAGAAAAGAGTGCTACTGATGTGAAGTCGGAAGTGGCTGACCAGGTAGTGGCAGGGGAAGCTAAGGATACGCAGGGCAAGGATCTGTCTCAGGCTGTTCTGGATGCCAATGCCAAAGTAGAGGATAAGACCGTGGAGGGCGGTTCTTCTCTGAAGGACGCAGAGTCTGCTGTGGAGAGTGCAGATACCAAACTTGGCGTTGCAGAAGCAAATGATAAGCTTTCCGACGCAGAACTGAATAAGGCAGCTGATGCAGCGGCAAATGCAGGACAGACTGCGGCAGACGCGAAGGATGCCATGCAGACTGCCCAGAATAAGGTAAATGGACAGATCGAGAATATCAAGGATGCTGCTTCTATCACCGATGCCAATGCGGCATATGAAGAAGTAAAGACTACCGTGGATCAGGCACAGGCTGATTTCGATGCAAAGCTTGGGGAGTACAATACCGCCAAGACAGCTTATGAAGAGGCAGCACAGAAGGTGGCAGCTTATGAAAAGGCTTATGAGGCTGCTATAAACAGTGCGGATGCGAACGCTGAGGCAGCAGCAGCTGAGCTGAAAGCAGCGCAGGAAAATGCAGAAGCACTGGCAAAGGCTCTGGAGGCTGCAAAGGGTGCAGTGGATACCTCTGCAGCAGGTGCTCTGGATATTGCAGATAAGGAAACTCTGACCCAGGGAGACAATGGACTAAACTGGAAAAATGAGGATCAGCTTTTCATTTCCATTATGCAGAACTACTATCTGCCCGAGGTACAGAAGATCACTGCCGATGATATTAAGGTTGTCCGCAGACAGGGTGAAGACAATAATACCAAGAATTATTTTGAAGTAACCTATACCGATGAGAATGGTAATAAGCAGACAAAGTATTACAACTATGTGATGGATGACAAACAGACTTCCAAGGACAATATCGTGATCTTTGAGAAGCGAATTGAGGAAGTAAACTGGAAGACGGCGCAGGAGACCAATCCGGATCAGTATGTGAAGGGAAACGGGGATACTATCACTGTTTCCGAAGTGGAAAAAGGTCTGAAAGACGGAACCATTATTGCAGTAGATGGAAAGAAAGTGATCAAGAACGACGGAACCGAGAGTATCATTATTTCTGACAATAACCAGAAGACCGAAAACGGCGAGGTTGATACTGATGTAAATGAGGCTACCGAGAAGGAATCCTGGAAACTGGATGAGAACGGCAACCTGATCAAGACCGTGACCGCTGATGTGACCACCATCACCTATACCGATGCAAAATTCACTTCTTCCGAACAGTATCAGACAGTGGCAGAGAGAGATGCTGCAGCTGCTGCAAAGGAAAAGGATTTGAAGGACGCTGCCGGCAAGGATGTAACCGTTACAGGAACAGAAAAAACGGATTATACTTATACCGGTAACGGAACCTACATTCCTACCTTTACGAAGACTGTGGATGTGAAGGATGAAGAGGTTGAATGGAAGCATACAGATAAAAAGACGGATTATGGTGTAAGAACAGAGGAAGAAGCAGTAGCAAAGGTTACGAAAGAGCAGGAGAAGGCGTTAAGCAATAAGATTAACGATGATGACGACTTATACCTGATCGGTGTAAGCAGTGATCTTAAGGTAACCGGCTATACAGAAGATCACTGGTATGATGATTCAGACTTCCTCGTATCCGGTACCGTATCCGCAACCTACGCAAAGGTAACTAAGAAGACAGTAGACCAGAGTACCTTCGGTTCCCTCTGGAATGACATCAAGGCTCTGTTTGGTAATGGAGAAACTACGAACAAGAAGCTGGAAGATGCAGCCAGAAAGGCAGTCGAGGCAGATGGCGGTATTTTCGTCAGCGCCAACTGGGATGACTGGAAGCTCGGTAAGGCTACCATCCGCTATGTAGCAGGTGTCAGTGTCAAGACCGATGAGAAGACCACCGCAGCGGATGCACAGAATGCGGTACGGGATGCAGCACTGGCACAGGCAAAAGCAAGCGGCGCAACCGGTGTGTACAATGTGAAGACTACAGATCCCGATACCATTGCTCATACCAGCTATTCCTATGAGATTGATTATCTGGAGAAAACCGGAGAGACCACAACCAATACTGCTGTCAGAACTGAGACTTATGCAAATGCAGAGGTGCTGACTGGTCAGATCATCCAGAACCTGAACTATATTCAGGGCAACATTAAGCTCACCCAAAAGGATGAAGCCTATCGTAAATTCGTAGATGATGCCAAGGCTCTGACCCAAAAGTATCAGAAGCTGTTACAGGATGCACAGGACGCACAGAAAGACGTGGAAACAGCTCAGGCTAAGGTCAATGATCTGAAGGCAGAGATCGAAGCTCTGAAGAGTAACAGAACCAGTAACCTTGGAGCTCTGAAGGAACTGGAAGGAAAGCTGGCCGTGGCTGAACAGAACAAAAAGGATGCAGAAGATACTCTGAAGGAGATTCTGGGCAGCCTGGATGAGGCAGGCGGAGAGCTGGATAAGGTGATCGATCGTCTGACTCCTGCACCTACACCTGGAACACCTGCAGGTGGAGAAGGTGAGACCGGGGGTGCCGGTGATACAGAGGAAGGCGGCGCCGGAGAGGCAGCAACAGTTGTTACACCTGTTGCACTGGCAGCAGCACCCGCAGCACAGGCAACCGTAGTGGTACAGAACCAGGCAGCAGCACAGGGCGTGACGCAGATTGCTGATGAGGAAGCACCTCTTGCAGCAAATGTTGAGGAAGACACCCAGAAGACAGCAGAGGAAGCACCTAAGGCGGAAGAAGCAGTGAATATTGCAGACGAAGCAGTTCCCCTGGCAGATGTTGCCGTAGAGAGCGAACAGGCAAAGATGTCCTGGTGGTGGTGGCTGATCATTCTGATCCTCGGTGCAACCGGATATGAAATGTACAAGAAGCACAATGAGAAGAAACTGAAGGCTCAGGCAGAAAATGCAGGAGATATCGAAGAATAAAAAATAACAAAAACGACATCCATTGGGATATCCCCGGTGGATGTCGTTTTTTAGACCTTGGAAAGAAAATTACTCGAAGAGCTCTTCGACTTTTTCCAGATCACCGTCTCCGGTCAGCAGAAGAGTCACTGTGGTCTGGGCACTGCTGATATCGGTTGTCCCCTCAACGCATAATTCACCGTCAGTATTGTAGAGAGCCCATTGGAACTCATTGACAGAGGAGGGCCAGTCTGCTTCCATAGAGATCGATTCCTGATCCGACAGGGAATCCAGATTTACCTGTTCCCCGGTCACGGGATCAATGACCGCTACCATACCGACTTCGATGCCACACATATTGACTACCGACAGGGTGAGTGCCCTGGTATCCTCCGAAGTGGATTCTATGGCAGACGAATCGGAATCCGCGGAAACATCGGCAGGCAGGGCGGCAACAGTCTCAGACGGGGAGGTGGAAGCAGTCGTGGCGGAGGATGTATCCTCTCCGTCAGAATTCTGACTGCATCCTCCGAATAACAGACAACAGGACAATATACTTACAGTAAAAATATGTCGTATGAAGCTTTTTTGCATAACAGTCTCCTTTGTGTGAAAATCTATATCACTATTATAGCGAATTTCCCATAAAAAGTAAATTTTCGCGATGAAAATTTCCGGAAGCAGACCGGTAGGAATTCCTGAAAAAAATATCGAAAAATGTGAGCCGTTTTTCATGGATAAGTAGTCTTTATAGATAGAGACTAAGAAATAACGGAGGCGGTCGAGATGAGCGGCATGTTATATTCCATACCTGTGATTTTGACAGGTTATCGAATCGTACAAATTGAAGATGAAGCGACACCGCTTGCACAGGCAGCAAAGAGTGGATATTACGGTGACACAGTAGCCGGAATGCTGGGCATTGGTGTTTTATTACTCTTGGTGATTTATTTTATATTATGCAGAAAATACCAGAAAAGAATCATAGAATTGCAGGAAAATGCACATCCCGGCTGGAACTGGTGGAAACTTAGAAAGCAGGTAACCGAACTGGAGGATAAAAAGGCAGAAGGAATTGTCGAGGATATCCGGCGGGCAGCGCAAAGCTATATGACTGTTTAAATTGAAATAAATGAAATAGAGCTGATATAAAAAGGTCCGGGGAGCGTTCCCCGGATTTTTTTGCGATACAATACAAAAATGAAGTATTTCGTTGCTGATGTCTGACGGTAATGTTATAATTATGTATGTGGTGGTTCCGGAGACCGGTGCCATAAGCATTAAGAAAGAAAAGGAAGGCATTCTATGAAAGTATTGGTAACAGGCGTAAAGGGTCAGTTGGGATATGATGTGGTAAATGAACTTACAAAGCGCGGCATTGAGGCGGTCGGTGTGGATATTCAGGACATGGATATCACGGATGCTGCCAGTGTGGAAAAAGTGATCGGTGAGGCAGCACCGGATGCTGTGATCCACTGTGCAGCCTATACCGCAGTGGATGCAGCGGAAGACAACGTGGAGCTCTGCCGCAGGGTCAACGCGGACGGCACACAGAATATTGCCAATGTCTGCAAAAAGTTAGACTGCAAGATGATCTATATCAGCACGGACTATGTATTTGACGGCGAAGGTACCAGAGCCTGGGAGCCCGACGATGAGCGCCATCCTCTGAACGTATACGGACAGACCAAATACGAGGGCGAGCTGGCAGTGCAGAATACACTGGAGAAGTATTTTATCGTAAGAATCTCCTGGGTATTCGGTGTGAACGGTAAGAATTTCATCAAGACCATGCTGAATCTGGGTAAGACCCATGATCATCTCACGGTGGTGAATGACCAGTTTGGTTCGCCTACTTATACTTATGATCTGGCAAGGCTTCTGGTGGACATGGTGCTGACCGACAAATACGGCATTTATCATGCGACCAATGAAGGTATCTGTAACTGGTATGAATTTGCCTGCGAGATCTTCCGCAAGGCAGGCATGAACGTGGATGTGGCTCCCGTACCGGCGTCCGAGTATCCCACGAAGGCAAAGAGACCGGAGAACAGCCGCATGAGCAAGGAAAAGCTCACACAGAACGGTTTTGAGAGACTTCCTTCCTGGCAGGATGCGCTGGAACGCTATCTGCCACAGATACAGTAGCGGTTCCTTATATAAGCAGCCCCTGTATAGGGGGAAATTTATGGGAAATACTTCATGGAGCGGTATTGGAAACAGTACTGCTCCTCTTTTGGTTATCATAATATGAAAAAGTCGTGAAAAACCCTGTAAATTTCACGAAAAACCAGTTGACAACGGAAGTTGGAACAAGTATACTATTAAAGCGTGCCAGAAAAGGTGCGTCTATTATACTATTAAGAAAGAGGTGAAACAGAATGCCAACATTTAACCAGTTAGTAAGAAAAGGACGTCAGACCTCTGTTAAGAAGTCTACTGCACCTGCTCTCCAGAAGGGTTACAACTCTCTTCACAAGAAAGCAACAGACGTTTCTGCTCCCCAGAAGCGTGGTGTATGTACTGCTGTTAAGACAGCAACTCCTAAAAAGCCTAACTCTGCTCTTAGAAAGATCGCCAGAGTACGTCTTTCCAACGGAATCGAAGTTACCAGCTACATTCCCGGTGAAGGTCACAATCTGCAGGAGCACAGCGTTGTTTTGATCCGTGGTGGTCGTGTTAAGGACCTGCCCGGTACCAGATACCACATCATCCGTGGTACCCTTGATACCGCCGGTGTCGCTAACAGAAAACAGGCTCGTTCCAAGTACGGCGCTAAGAGACCTAAGGATGCTAAGAAATAAGTAGTATCCGGGGCGTTTTGAACGTCGGACCGAGAGTTCGATGAAAATCCGTAAGGATTTTTGGAGACGATGCGGACATCGTCTTTGTACCACAAAAACGAAACTAAGAAAAGTGTTGGAATTCTGTGATACAGATATAACAGCGCGAACACTTGGGGAAACACATGTGAGTACCTATGATCTAACGTAAACAATTTGTTAAGGAGGGAAGAACCGTGCCACGTAAAGGACATATTCAGAAAAGAGATGTATTAGCAGATCCTTTATACAACAACAAAGTGGTTACCAAGCTTGTCAACAACATCATGTTAGATGGCAAGAAGGGTGTAGCCCAGAAGATCGTATACGGAGCATTTGCTAAGGTTGAAGAGAAGAGCGGCAAGCCTGCTCTGGAAGTATTCGAAGAGGCTATGAACAACATCATGCCTGTTCTGGAAGTAAAAGCAAGACGTATCGGTGGTGCTACCTATCAGGTACCTATCGAAGTTAGACCTGAGAGACGTCAGGCTCTGGGCCTTCGTTGGTTGACCATGTTCTCTCGTAAGAGAAGTGAGAAGACCATGGAAGACAGACTTGCTAACGAAATTCTTGACGCAGCCAACAATACCGGATCTGCAGTTAAGAGAAAAGAAGACATGCACAAGATGGCAGAGGCAAACAAGGCTTTTGCTCATTACAGATTCTAGTAGGAGGGAAAAAACTTGGCTGGAAGAGAATATCCGTTAGAGAGAACCAGAAATATCGGAATTATGGCTCATATCGATGCCGGTAAGACCACTACTACCGAGCGTATCCTGTATTACACAGGTGTTAACTATAAGATCGGTGATACTCACGAAGGTACTGCTACCATGGACTGGATGGCTCAGGAGCAGGAGAGAGGTATTACCATTACATCTGCAGCTACCACCTGTCACTGGACTCTTGAAAAAGAGACCAAACCCATGCCCGGTGCTTTGGAGCATCGTATCAATATTATTGATACCCCGGGTCACGTAGACTTCACCGTTGAGGTTGAGCGTTCCCTTCGTGTACTGGATGGCGCTGTCGGCGTCTTCTGTGCAAAGGGTGGTGTAGAGCCTCAGTCCGAGAACGTATGGCGTCAGGCTGACACCTACAATGTACCTCGTATGGCATTCATCAACAAGATGGATATCCTGGGTGCTAATTTCTACGCAGCAGTAGATCAGATCCGTACCAGACTTGGTAAGAACGCTATCTGCCTTCAGTTGCCTATCGGTAAGGAAGATGAGTTCAAGGGAATCATTGATCTGTTCGAGATGAAGGCTTACATCTACAACGATGAGAAGGGTGATGACATCACTGTTACCGATGATCTTGGAGATATGGCTGATGAGGCTGCTTTATATCATGATGAGCTCATTGAAAAGGTTTGTGAGCTGGATGATGATCTGACAATGATGTATCTGGAAGGTGAAATTCCTTCTGTTGAAGAGATGAAGGCTGCTTTGAGAAAAGCTACTTGTGAGTGCAGAGCCGTTCCTGTATGTTGCGGTACTGCTTACAGAAATAAGGGCGTTCAGAAGCTCCTGGATGCTATTATCGAGTATATGCCTTCTCCTCTGGATGTGCCGGCTATTAAGGGTGTTGACCTTGACGGTAATGAAGTAGAGAGAAAGTCCTCTGATGAAGAGCCTTTCGCTGCACTTGCATTCAAGATCATGACTGACCCGTTCGTAGGTAAGCTCGCTTACTTCCGTGTATATTCCGGTACGCTGAATTCCGGTTCTTATGTACTCAATGCTACTAAGGACAAGAAGGAACGTGTAGGACGTATTCTGCAGATGCATGCGAACAAGCGTGCAGAGCTGGAAAAGGTTTACTCCGGTGATATCGCAGCAGCAGTTGGATTCAAGTTCACCACTACCGGTGATACCATCTGTGATGAGCAGCACCCTGTAATCCTGGAGTCCATGGAGTTCCCTGAGCCCGTTATCGAGCTGGCTATCGAGCCTAAGACCAAAGCCGGTCAGGGCAAGATGGGTGAAGCTCTTGCAAAACTGGCAGAAGAAGATCCTACTTTCCGTGCTCATACCAATCAGGAGACTGGTCAGACCATCATCGCCGGTATGGGTGAATTGCATCTGGAGATCATCGTTGACCGTCTGCTTCGTGAGTTCCATGTAGAAGCTAACGTAGGTGCGCCTCAGGTTGCATATAAGGAAGCGTTCACCAAGGCTGTGGAAGTGGATTCCAAGTACGCTAAGCAGTCCGGTGGTCGTGGACAGTACGGACATTGTAAAGTTAAGTTTGAGCCCCTGGAGGCTAACTGTGAGAAGTTTGACTTTGATCCGAAGGCAAACATTCTGATCAACGATCCTCCTACCCTGTTATTCGAATCTACTGTAGTCGGTGGTTCCATTCCTAAGGAATACATCCCCGCAGTAGGTGAAGGTATCCAGGAAGCAGCTCAGGCTGGTATTTTGGGTGGATTCCCTGTACTGGGTGTTCATGCGAATGTATATGATGGATCCTATCATGAGGTCGACTCCTCCGAGATGGCATTCCACATTGCAGGTTCCATGGCATTCAAGGAAGCAATGCAGAAGGCAGCTCCTGTACTGCTTGAGCCGATCATGAAGGTTGAGGTTACCATGCCCGAGGAATACATGGGCGATGTAATCGGTGATCTGAACTCCCGTCGTGGTCGTGTAGAAGGTATGGAAGACATCGGCGGTGGTAAGATGGTTAAGGCTTTCGTTCCCCTTGCTGAGATGTTCGGTTACTCCACAGACCTGCGTTCCAAGACCCAGGGTCGTGGTAACTACTCCATGTTCTTCGAAAAGTATGAGCCCGTTCCTAAGAACGTTCAGGAAAAGGTTCTTGCTGCAAAGGCGAAATAAGCGCTAAATCAATAAAAATAACTTGAAAAACCTCTGATTATTTAATATAATCAGAGGTAGCGAGTTAAAAAAATAAAACTACGAAACTGTTTAATTATTTTAAGGAGGACTTAAATAATGGCTAAAGCTAAATTTGACAGAACAAAGCCCCATTGTAACATTGGTACCATCGGTCACGTTGACCATGGTAAAACTACCCTGACCGCTGCAATCTCCAAGGTTCTTTCCGAGAGAGTACCTGGTAACGAGAAGGTTGACTTCGATCACATCGATAAGGCTCCCGAAGAGAGAGAGCGTGGTATCACCATTTCTACCGCTCACATCGAGTACCAGACCGAGAAGAGACACTATGCACACGTTGACTGCCCGGGCCATGCTGACTACGTTAAGAACATGATCACCGGTGCTGCTCAGATGGACGGCGCTATTCTGGTCGTTGCTGCTACCGATGGTCCCATGCCCCAGACCCGTGAGCACATCCTGC
>OGUC01001100.1_pt1 | contig 11151 bp, 8 predicted proteins | sample 1573701 | NCBI WGS metagenome assembly OGUC01 (sample SAMEA2582017, study PRJEB24529) | metagenome | biome: Human gut stool | place: China | collected 2011
CGTGAACAGCCTCGCCGCCAGGTGCAGAATGATACTCTGAAATGGGTGTTCTCCGAGGTGCTTCGCGATTTCCGCGACAAGAACCGCTGCTATATTAAATATGAGGTGAAGCAGGGTTGCTTCCATATCACCGTGAAGTAAATCCCTGGAAAATGTCCCCACACGCGCAGTGGGTATAAATAAAGGCACGGATTACACGGATTTATGGCGCTCATGTAAATTAAGCGATTTATCATCTCATAAAAAATCCGTGTAATCCGTGCCTAAAAAAACTCAAGTTTATTAGCTCTTTTCCTGAATCTTCTGAAGGTCAGCCTCTTCGCCTACCAGCCAGATGATATCGCCTTTTTCGAATACTCGGGTAGGCAGAACACGGGTCAGGTTCTCCCGGCCCTCTTCCAGTCCTACCACCATACAGTTGTATTTATCCCTTATTCCGCTTTCTATCAGTGTCTTTCCCAGGAATTCGCTGCCGCCGCTGATGATGAGCTGGTTAAGTTTCATCTCGCGCTTTTCTATTTCAGCCTCCTCAGGCAGCAGGTCGCTCTGCAGGGCTGTGTTGAATTTCTGCAGCTGGTCGTCGTTGCCGATTACCTGCAGTTTGTCGCCCGGGAAGATGATCATGTTGCCGTTCGGGATGTTCAGCCGGTGAGAGCCGCGGTGAATGCTGCTCAGGTCTACACCGAACCGCTGGCGCAGATGCAGTTCTCGCAGCGATTTGCCAGTCCAACTGCTATCTTCAGGCACTTCAAATTCGCTGATGTGGATATCCCGGTCTAGCAGTCTGCTCTCGTAGAGCGGCCGCTTTTCGCCATTCACCTGAGCCGCAATATCGCGCGAGCGGAGGTTGTGAACGAAGACGCGCTCCATCAAGATGCTACGCTTCTTGATGCGGCGGGAGGTTATCATCAGCATCACTACTGCTGCACCGATGCAGACAATCAGCGCATTGGTAAAGCGCGAGAGGAAATTGATGATGTAGAAGATGAAAGCCAGTGCTATCATAAAGCGCACGAACACCGTAAAGAGCAGCGGCACGCGGTTGATGCTGCTCTCCACCCAGAGGCGTTTCCACTCGGCACTGTGGTTCTTCTTCATCACGATGGCGCGCAGGAACGGCGAGATGAATAGGACGGTGAGCAGACCGGTGATGGCGTTGGCATACCAGTGGAGATGCCAGCCGGGCAGCAGATTGCGCATCAGCGGCAGCACGAAGGTGAACATCAGGGCGATGACGGCTGCCGAAAGGATGGAGTAGGCGGTAGTGTTGACCAGCATCTGTCGGATCAGCGATTTCCACTTGCTCTGCTGCTGCGTCTGGGGATGACTCATCGCAAAATGGTTCAGAATATGGATGAGCTTGTCGGGCAGATGTTTCTCCATCACCTGATAGGTAGGTGTGGCAAGACGGATCATATAAGGTGTAAGGAAGGTGGTGATGACGCTCACTGCTACCACTACCGGATAGAGGAACTTGCTGATGACGCCGAGCGACAGACCCAGCGAGGCGATGATGAAAGAGAACTCACCAATCTGAGCCATCGAGAAACCGCAGCGCATCGCCGACTTCAGCGACTCACCTCCGAGCATGAATCCGAAGGTGCCGAATATCGCCTGACCTACCAGTATCGTGCCCACCAGGGCGAGGATAGGAACGGCATATTCTACCAGAATCTTCGGGTCTACCAGCATACCTACCGATACGAAGAAGATGGCTCCGAAGAGATTCTTTACCGGTTCTACGAGTTTGATAATCTTCTCTGCCTCAATGGTTTCTGCCAGTATGCTGCCCATGACGAAGGATCCGAAGGCGCTGCTGAACCCCACCTTGGTGCTCAGTACCGCCATGCCGCAGCACAGACCCAGCGAAACGATGAGCAGGGTTTCGGCATTGATGAGTTTCCTCACCGAACGCAGGAACCACGGAATGGCGAAGATGCCCACGATAAACCACACGCCCAGGAAGAAGCCTATCTTCACGATAGAGGCAAGCATCTGCCCGCCGTCGGGACTGCTTCCGCTCGCTATCGCCGACAGCATCACCATCATCACGATAGCCAGGATATCTTCCAGTATCAGTACGCTCATCACCATCGAGGCAAACTTCTGGGTGCGCAGCCGCATATCATCGAATGCCTTATATATAATAGTGGTGGAGCTCATGGCGAGCATACCGCCCAGGAAGATGCAGTCCATCCTTCCCCAGCCGAAGCCGTGGCCTACGCTGATGCCCAGCATCATCATGCAGAACACGATGACCACGGTGGCGATGATGGGAGAGGCACCCATCTTCACGATTTTCTTGAACGAGAAGTCGAGACCGAGCGAGAAGAGGGTGAAGATGACACCGATGTCGGCCCAGGTCTGGATATCCGTCTCGTCGACTACCGACATGGTGTAGGGCATGTGTGGCGAAACCAGGAATCCCGCCATGATGTATCCCAGCACCAGCGGCTGCTTGAGCCTTTTGAAGATGAGGGTTACGATGCCTGCTACCATCAGGATGAGGGCAAGGTCTTTTATTAAAAATGGAATTTCTGCCATTAGTTATAGTTTATAGTTTATAATTTATAGTTTATAGCGGCATCGCCGTATTATTTATAGTTTATAGTTAATAGTTAATAGCGGCTTCGCCGTATAGGGGCAAACTTGCTTAAAGAAGAAGGATGCTGATAAAAATAATAGTTTATAGTAGATAAGACGCTTGCTTTGCAGCAAGAAAGCCCTATTAACTATAAACTATTAACTATAAACTAGTTGAGGCTTCTCCTTTGCAGCAAGAATGCCCTATTAACTATAAACTATTAACTATAAACTAATCATTAAATTCTTCTGTGATTTCCGCTATCTTCACGATGGTCTTCACTACCTTCTCCATTACCTGGATGCTCACAAACTCGTGAGGGCCGTGGAAGTTGACACCGCCGGCGAAGATGTTAGGACAAGGCAGACCCTTGAAGCTCAGCTGGGCTCCGTCGGTACCGCCGCGGATAGGTTCTACGCGAGGTGGAACGCCGCTATCCTGCATCGCTCTGAGCACGATGTCGATGACGTGCATGTTAGGATCAATCTTCTCCTTCATGTTATAGTACTGGTCGTAGATAACCGCCTTTACGGTTCCGTCGCCATACTTCTCGTTCATCTTGTTTACGCAGTCCTCGATGAAGTCCTTGCGGCTTTCAAACCTGTTGCGGTCGTGATCGCGGATGATGTAGCTGAGTTTTGCCTCCTCGCAGCGGCTCTCGATGCCGATGAGGTGGTAGAAACCCTGGTAGCCTTCAGTCTGCTCAGGAGTCTCGTTCTCAGGAATCATGTTCTGGAATTCCACAGCCAGTCGGCTTGCATTCACCATCTTTCCCTTGGCATAGCCTGTATGAACGCTCACACCCTTGATGACGATCTTGGCTCCGGCTGCATTGAAGTTCTCGTATTCCAGGTCGCCCAGGTCGCCGCCATCTACGGTGTAAGCCCAGTCGCAGCCAAACTTCTCTACGTCGAAATGATGTGCGCCCATACCGATTTCCTCGTCAGGATTGAAACCTACTCGGATGTCGCCGTGCTTGATTTCGTCGTGGTCGCGCAGATAGCACATAGCCTGTACGATTTCAGCGATGCCCGCCTTGTCGTCAGCACCCAGCAGGGTAGTACCGTCTGTCACGATGATATCCTCTCCCTTGTGAGCCTTCAGCTCTGGGAAAGTCTCAACGCTTGAGATGATGCCCGGGCTCAGCTCGATGTCGTTGCCGTCATAGTTCTTGATGACGCGCGCCTTTACATCCTTTCCGCTGGCATCAGGCGATGTATCCATGTGTGAAATAAATCCGATGGTAGGAGTCTTTTTCTTGGTATTGCTCTTCAGGGTGGCATAGATATAGCCCATGTCATCCATTTCGACATCGCTCAGTCCTTCGTTCTCAAGTTCCTTCTTCAGGTACTTGGCAAATTCGAGCTGTTTTGCCGTACTAGGCACGCTGGTCGATTCTTCGCTCGACTGTGTGTCGAATTTCGTATAGTTTATAAATCGTTCTACTAAATCCATGTTTTCAATTATTAATCATTTCTGTTGTTTCGGGTGATCTCGGTGGGATTCAAACCCACGACCTTCAGAACCGGAATCTGACGCTCTATTCAGCTAAGCTACGAGACCCTCTTTTCTGCCGCCCGTTTCTCCGGTTGTGTATGACATCGAAACGGGAAGTCGACTGCAAAATTACTGCTTTTATTTGAAATAACCAAATATTTTGGGCAGATTTTTTTATATATATAATGTGTATTTGCAAATTGTTCTACAAAATGCTACTAAAAAACTTAAAAATGCTATCATTTTGCGAAAAAATACGGAAAAATGCTTGCAGATTAATTATTATTTTGTACCTTTGCAGCGCAAATACTAAATATGAAATAAAAATGAGCAATTTGATAAAACCTGAAGGGTACAAGGCGCTGCTGGATATGCGCCAGACCGAAATGGGTATTAAAATGATAAAAGAATTCTTCCAGCAAAACCTGAGCACCGAGCTCCGTCTGCGTCGCGTTACCGCTCCGCTCTTCGTATTGAAGGGTCTTGGTATCAATGATGACCTGAACGGCGTAGAGCGCCCTGTAAGTTTCCCTATCAAGGATTTGGGCGAAGCCCAGGCTGAGGTGGTTCATTCTCTTGCCAAGTGGAAGCGACTGACGCTTGCCGAGTATGAGATTGAGCCTGCTTATGGCGTATATACAGATATGAACGCCATCCGTGCTGACGAGGAGCTGGATAATCTTCATTCGCTCTATGTTGACCAGTGGGACTGGGAGGCTGTGATTACCAAGGAAGACCGTACCATCGCCTTCCTCGAGAATATCGTGCGCCGCATCTATGGTGCCATCTTGCGTACCGAGTTCCTGGCTTGCGAGCATTATCCTCAGCTGAAGCCTTTCCTGCCTAAGGAGATTCATTTTATTCATGCGCAGGATTTGCTCGATATGTATCCAGACCTTTCTCCTAAGGAGCGTGAGGATGCTATCTGCAAGAAGTACGGCGCTGTATTTGTAGAGGGCATCGGAGGTAAGTTGAGCGATGGCAAGAAGCATGATGGCCGAGCTCCTGACTATGATGACTGGAGCACCGTGGCTGAGAACGGCAAGATGGGACTGAATGGTGATATCCTCATCTGGTATCCTGTTCTGGGTCGCAGTTTCGAGCTCAGTTCTATGGGTATCCGTGTCGACAAGGAGAGTCTGCTGCGTCAGCTTAAGCTGGAGGGCAAGGAGGATAGAGAGAAGCTTTACTTCCATCAGCAGCTCCTGAACGACAAGTTGCCTCTGAGCATTGGTGGCGGTATCGGCCAGAGCCGTCTGTGTATGGTATTGCTTCATAAGGCTCACATTGGTGAGATCCAGGCTAGCATCTGGCCTGAGGAGATGCGCAAGGAGGCTGAGGAAGCGGGCATGAACCTCATTTAAGCTTTTCTGCCGGTGCGTCATGGTGTATACTGTGATGTGCTGCATATTCAGTTGATCTTTTTAAGATAATAATAATTTGCTTACGAAGGCTCCCGGTGCTTTTCTGCATCGGGGGCTTTTTTTTGTTGTGTGTCGGTATGACACTAACCTAGTTGGTTCAAATTCCCCAGAACGCCCCGTTTCTGCCGTTTTCGGGGTCTTCATTGATGACCGGCGTCTGCCATCATTTATAACCCGTGTTGGTCTTAATAGAAGACTCGAGCGAGGCACAAAAGACTGTTCTTTCGATTGCCGGTGCAAAGATATGAAGATTTCTGGTATCTACCAAATTTAGACATGTGATAAGGAGCGATTTTCAGCAGCTTACGATTTGAAACTTAGTAAAGAGAAATAACTTTATGTTTCATGGGACGCATCTCTATGTTTTGCGGTGTAGAAAACTATGTTTTGCGCTATAAACCAGTATATTACAAAGTAATAACCGATTACGTGGAACGTATTCAGTATTCAGTATTCAGTTTTTTTCGCTGTTGTTACCACTCTCTGTATAGATAGTATATTATATATATATATAAATATATATATAATATAAAATAATTACTTACAATTTGTAACCATATAAAAGGTAACTATCGCGAAAAAAACTGAATACTGAATACTGAATAACCTCTTGGGCATCATACGCCCGGGTATAATGGCAGCATTTGGGGAAGATAGTACTAGTTTCTCCACTCCGTATAGCTTGTCCTACATGGAGTGGAGAATTTCGTATCGTGTGGAGTATCTTCTATGTCATGACCAGATCCAGGTCCTTTGTGAGTTTTTTCATCGCCGGGTTCTTCTCCATAAGAAGTTCCAGAACTTCATTCTTGGTCAGAACCTTGCCTACCTCTTCCTGGTCGGCAAGGCGGTAGCTGATGCTCAGTTCGCTGTTGTGAAGACCTAAGACGAAAGTCTTGAGAATGCGGTTCTTGATGTTCAAAACGTCGTCTAGTAAGAGCTGGTTGTTGATGATAACCTCTATCTGCGGATAGTTGGTTATCTTCGGTACAATACTCTTCATGCGGTTGGCTAAGCCTATGAAATCCAACTTGTTCTGCATTCTCATGCACATACTGAACCATGTTGCTTCCACCTGCTCCTGGGTGAACTCGTTCTGGTCGCCCGTGATGGTCGCTTTTTCCTCATTGGTATCATCATACGGACTGTGCAGGCGGCGCTGGTTCTCCTCCCTCTTCTTCAGGTTAGAGAAAGTCATGCCTATGCCGCCCAGCTTGATATTCTTGAGTCGTGGCTTGTGAGGCGATGCAGCATCAGTAGCAGCTCCGGCAGCGGCTGAGTCTTCAGGAGAGGCAGATGCGGTAGCGGTGGCAGATGCAGAATAAGATGCAGAATAAGATGCAGCATTGGAGGCTGCAGAAGCGGCTGTCGGTGCCCCTGACGAAGGCACAGCTGTAGCTGTAGCAGCAGACGCTCCCGGCTGTGATGACCGTTTTTCGCTGCTGCCAGAAGGCTCAGAACCTGCACCCTGAGAGGCAAGCTTAGACTGAGCCAGGAGTTTCTGAAACAGGGATTTTAATCTATTGGGCGTACGCCCCGCACTAGGCACATCCTGATCCTCGGGCTGCGTAATCTGGCCTATCTGTATCAGGGTGAGCTCTACCAGTAATCGCTTGTTGCTGCTGGCGCGGTAATGGATATCGCACTGGTTCATCAGTTCCAGCGCCTTATATAAGAAAGGTGTAGGTGCCTTCTGGGCCTGAGCCTGGAACTTGGCTTTCTGGTCGTCACTGGTTTCGAGCAGAGGCAGGGTCTGAGGGTCCTTCGCCATCATCACGTTGCGCACATGCTGGGCAAGCCCCTGTATCATGTTGCCGCCATCGAAACCGCGGCTCAGAATGCCGTCGAGTGTTACCATCATCTCGGCCACCTTATTCTCCAGAGCCAGGTCTACCAGACGGAAATAGTTGTCGCTGTCGAGCACGTTCAGGTCCTCGATCACCTTCTGGTAAGTGATGTTGCCCATGCAGAAGCTGGCAGCCTGGTCGAAGATAGAGAGGGCATCGCGCATACCTCCGTCAGCCTTTTCGGCTATCACGGCGAGCGCCTGCTCTTCATATTGTATGCCTTCCTTCTCAGCCACCATCTTCAGGTGGTTGATGGTATTGGCTACCGTCATTCGTTCGAAGTCGTAAATCTGACATCGGCTCAGGATGGTAGGCAGAATCTTATGCTTCTCGGTAGTGGCGAGGATGAAGATGACATGCTGAGGCGGCTCTTCCAACGTCTTGAGAAAGGCGTTGAAGGCAGCTGTAGAGAGCATGTGGACCTCATCGATGATAAACACCTTATACTTGCCCACCTGAGGCGGAATGCGGGTCTGCTCCATCAGAACCTTAATCTGGTCAACACCGTTGTTGCTGGCGGCATCCAGCTCGAAGATGTTGTAGGAACGCTGCTCGTTGAAGGCACGGCAGCTCTCACATTCGTTGCATGCCTCGCCGTCTTCACGAGGATGCTCGCAGTTGATTGCCTTCGCAAAAATGCGGGCACAAGTGGTTTTTCCCACACCTCTCGGACCGCAGAAAAGATAGGCGTGCGCCAGCTTGCCGCTCTTCACTGCATTCTTCAAAGTGGTGGTCAATGCACTCTGTCCGACAACCGAATCGAAGGTCATCGGACGGTACTTTCTTGCAGAAACTATATACTCTTCCATTATTTTTTCTTAATTGATGATGCAAAGATAACAAAAAAATATTATCTTTGCAAACAAATTCGGAAGAAATGAGTAAAAAACTTGGTATTATATGGAATTATCTCGCTCATTATAAGTATCTTATAGTGATTGTAACGGGTGTTCTGGTAGTTGGTGTAGTTGACGACAACAGTGTAAGGCAGCACATTAAGTACCAGATAGAGATTGCTACGCTCCGTTCGGAGATAGAAAAGTATCGTGAGCAGTATGAAAACGACAAGCATACCCTGCGCGATATGCAGCATGGTGCGCGGGCATTTGAGAAGATAGCCCGCCAGCGTTATTTCATGAAGGCTGATGATGAGGACATCTTTGTATTGAGTTCGGATATTCCGGAAAAAACTAACGAACAAGACGAAAATGAAACAATTGAGTAAACTGGAAAGTGCTATTTTCTTGCTGGGCGGCGTGCTGATGGTTGTCGGTGCGGCTTGCTTCGCATTTGGTTTTTCACATCCGCAGCTGGTGCAGGTAACGAGCTGGGGGTTCCTGCTGGGTACCATACTCTTCAGTGTAATGCAGGCGATGCAGTTCTATGAGGGACCTTCGCTGGTTATCCACCGCCTGAAGCGCATGCAGTATGTAGCAGACATCTTCTTCGTGCTCTCAGGCATCTCGATGGTAGATACGGTGTATGCTTTCCTGCGCCGCTGGTTTGAGAATTATGAGACCTATATCACCTATTTCTATAATAAGTGGGTAGTCTTCCTTCTCATCGCAGCCCTTCTGGAACTGTATACCACGCATCGCATCTCTCATGAACTGAAGAAGGAAAACAATCAGTAATATAGAAAGGACGAGAAAAAAGCTTTCGGTGGCCAATAGGAGTGCAAACAAAACATAAATCTTGTAAGAATGAATTAAATTGCTGCAATTTATTTCGTCAGTTCAAATTAAGATTGTATTTTTGTTCACCGAAAGTGATATAGATAGCTTATGAATAGAATATTTTACGCATTCATTGCCTTGATGGCACTTGCATCTTGTGCCAACAGTTACGATATCTCGGGTACTTCTAACGTAAGTACTCTGGACGGACGCATGCTGTACCTTAAGATACTGGAAAACAACGATTTCAAGAACGTGGATTCTTGCGATGTAGTGCACGGACAGTTCCATTTTCAGGGTTCTGTCGACTCTATGAAGATGGCGAATATCTTCATGGATGATGACCCTGTGCTGCCGCTGGTGCTGGAGAGTGGAAGCATTACGGTGAAGCTCGATGATACACAGCAGGTGGTAAGCGGTACTCCTATGAACGATAAACTCTTCGGATTCTTCAAGAAATACCAGCAGATTCAGAATCAGTTGCGCGAACTGGTACACAAGCACGACCAGGCTATCATGAACGGTAGCGATATGGAGGCTGTCAACAAGCAGCTGAACGAGGAATCCATCCGCCTTTCTGAGCAGGAAGACAAGCTCATCACTTCGTTTGTTACCGACAACTTCAACAATGTGCTGGGACCGGGCGTCTTCTTCCTCGTTACAATGGGCAACCAGTATCCGATGCTCTCTCCTTGGATTGAGGATATCATGAGCAAGGCTACCGACTATTTCAAGAATGATCCTTATGTAAAGGACTATTATAAGAAAGCTCAAGAGAATCAGGAGATTATGAACGGTACACGAGATGCGCAGAGCGGCATGCAGTCAGAGATGGAAGCGGCTCCACAGGTAAATCCTGATGCGGCTCCGGCACCTACAGCCAACGAACTGGCTGCGCCTACGATTCCTGAAAAACAGGAAGGTCAGGAGTAGAAACAGGGCTCTTTCAAGGTCTTGGGCATTAACATCTTGTAAAACTCTTCATTTTATAAGTTTAGTAATATGAAATTAATCAAGAATGGAACCATTATAAATGAGGGTCGCTCTTTTGTGGGCGACCTCTTGGTGGATGGTGAATTTATCAAGGAGATATATGAAGGCGAGGCACCCCGTGGCAATTACGATGAAGTCATCGATGCCTCGGGGTGTTTTGTTTTGCCGGGTGTGATTGATGATCATGTTCACTTCCGTGAGCCGGGACTTACGCAGAAGGCTGACATCGAGAGCGAAAGCCGCGCTGCTGCCTTTGGTGGTGTGACCAGTTATTTTGATATGCCTAACACGGTACCTCAGACTACCACTCTGGAGGCCTGGCAGGCAAAGCGGCAGCTGGGCGCTGAGAAGAGTCATGTGAACTACAGTTTCTTCTTTGGTGCTACCAATGATAATGTAAATGATTTTGAACAGCTCGATACGCATCGTGTGCCGGGAATCAAGCTCTTTATGGGCTCCAGTACGGGCAATATGCTGGTGGATAAATATGAGGCGCTGCAGGCTATCTTCAAGAAGGCGAAAGAACTGGACCTGCCGGTGATGACCCACTGCGAGGATACCGAAATCATCAACCGCAACATGCAGCTGGCTAAGCAGAAATGGGGTGAGGACCCTGCCGTAAAACATCATCCGGAAATACGCAGCGAGGAGGCTTGCTATGAAAGCAGCCGTCTGGCGGTGCAGCTGGCTAAGGAAAGCGGGGCGCATCTCCATATCGCTCACGTTACTACGGCTAAGGAACTGGAGTTCTTTGGTAAGGATGAAAATATTACAGGAGAGGCTGTTGTAGCTCATCTCATGTTCTCTGATAAAGATTACGCTGTGAAGGGCGCACGCATCAAATGCAACCCTGCAGTAAAGACCGCTGCTGACCGCGAAGCTTTGCGTAAGGCGCTGAGTAATGGTAAGATAACTGTAGTAGGTACCGATCATGCTCCTCATCAGTTGAAGGATAAACAGGGCGGTTGTGCCAAGGCTGCATCAGGTATGCCAATGGTACAGTTCTCACTGGTAAGCATGCTGAAACTTGTTGACGAAAAGGTAATCAGTATCGAGCGCCTGGTTGAACTGATGTGCCATAATCCAGCCCGTCTGTTCCATATCAGTCAGCGCGGCTTCCTGTGTCCGGG
>OGUC01001102.1_pt1 | contig 11151 bp, 8 predicted proteins | sample 1573701 | NCBI WGS metagenome assembly OGUC01 (sample SAMEA2582017, study PRJEB24529) | metagenome | biome: Human gut stool | place: China | collected 2011
TGTTGAAAATTCATCATCCAACTTAAATCCAGGATGCAAACCAAATCCAAAAGGCATATCCCTTTCATCATTGTTCTTAATATGATAATTGATCAATACTTTGTTTCCATCCAATTTATACCCAATCTCAAAATGGAAATTAAATACCTCCTTGGAGGCGAATTTAAACAACCGTGCGATCGCCCTTCGAAATATCAGGGAGCGTGCAAAATTCCGTATTCAGGAAGGTGTGGGCCGCGGCTTCCGTGAATTTATGACAAGTCAGGGCTTCACCGAGATCCATACCCCGAAGATCGGCGCGAAATCCGCAGAGGGCGGTGCAAACCTCTTTAAGCTCCAGTACTTCCACAGACCGGCAGTTCTGGCGCAGAGCCCGCAGTTCTACAAACAGATGATGGTCGGCGTATTTGACCGGGTATTTGAGACGGCGCCGGTATTCCGTGCAGAAAAACATAATACCAAACGTCACTTGAACGAGTACACCAGCCTTGATTTTGAGATGGGATATATTGATGGATTTGAAGATATCATGGCGATGGAGACCGGATTTTTGCAGTATATGATCGCACTGCTCAAAAAAGATTATGCAGAGGAACTTCGGTTATTAGGCGTCACACTGCCGAACGTCGACAAAATTCCGACCGTGCGTTTCGATGAAGCAAAAGAAAAAGTGGCAGAAAAATATCACCGCCAGATCAGAAACCCATACGATCTTGAGCCGGAGGAGGAAGCACTCATCGGACAGTATTTCAAAGAAGAGTATGATGCGGATTTCGTATTTGTTACACATTATCCATCCAAGAAACGTCCGTTTTACGCGATGGACGATCCGGCAGATCCGACTTATACCTTAAGTTTTGACCTCTTATATCAGGGACTTGAGATCACGACCGGTGGACAGCGTATCCACGATTACAACAAACTGATGGAAAAAATCGAAAAGCGTGGTATGGAGTCTGAGGGAATGGAACAGTATTTATCCGTATTCAAACATGGCATGCCGCCACATGGTGGACTTGGAATCGGTTTAGAGCGTCTGACCATGAAATTAGTCGGTGAGGACAACGTCCGTGAGACGACGCTGTTCCCGCGTGATTTAAGCAGATTAGAGCCGTAAATCCAAAATATTTTGAATGTAAAATGGAGTTTTGCAAACAGACATCATATGAATGAAAAAGGAGAACAGCCGTGAAACATTTGGGAACAAAAACAATCGAGACAAGACGTCTTGTTTTAAGAAAATTTACACTTTCCGATGCAGAGCCGATGTACCGTAACTGGGCATCGGATCCGGAAGTGACAAGATATCTGCTGTGGCCTGCACATGAGAGTGAAGAAGAGACGAAAGGCATTTTAAAAGGCTGGATCGCTGCATACGATAAACCGGAAAAATATGAATGGTGTATCGAATTAAAAGAGATCGGTGAGGCAATCGGCAGCATTGGTGTCGTAGCTGTCAATGAAAAAGTGCAGTCCATGGAAGTCGGTTATTGTTTAAGCTGTGACTACTGGAATAAAGGAATCATGTCAGAAGCATTAGAGGCAGTGGCAGAATACCTGACTAACGAAGTTGGGGCACGCAGGATCGCGGCGCGATGTGATACCAGAAATCCGTACTCAGCCAAAGTGATGGAAAAATGTGGATTAAAATATGAAGGAACTGCGATCCAGGCAGAGTGGAACAACTCCGGGGCAGGGGATGTTGCCTGCTATGGTCTGGTTGTTGGACCGGTTGTTGTTGAAGAGCCGGAGGAAACCCTAGAACCGGAGATCGAAGAGGAAGAACCGAAAGTCATTAAAACAGGACGCAAAAATGAGATCTCAGACGAGACGATCGAGTATGTCGGAATCCTTGCAAAATTAGAGCTGAATGAGGAAGAGAAAGAGCATGCAAAGAAAGATATGGAAGAAATGCTCAACTATATTGATAAATTAAATGAACTTGACACCACAGGAGTGGAGCCGATGTCACATGTGTTCCCGGTAAACAATGTATTCAGGGAAGATGTAGTGACAAACGGAGACGGCAGCAAAGAGACGCTTTCGAATGCACCGGCACAGAAAGACGGTGGATTTAAAGTGCCAAAGACAATTGGAGATTAATCAGATTGCTCAAAGAACATTTTGTGCAGCAGGCAAAGAAAATGTTCGGATAAAAAGCAGGAGCAGGAATGGAGATTTATATGAATATTATGAGTTTGACTGCCGTGGAACTCGGCAAAAGAATAAAAGCAAAAGAAATCTCAGTAGAGGAAGCTGTTACGGCGGCGCTTGACGCGATTGAGAAAAAAGAAAAACTCGTAAACAGCTTTGTGACAGTAGATAGAGAGGGAGCACTGAAACGCGCAAAGGAAGTACAAAAACAGATTGATGACGGCACTCTGACGGGGCCGCTTGCAGGTGTACCGGTTGCCATCAAAGACAATATGTGTACGAAAGATCTGCTTACCACCTGTTCTTCTAAGATTTTATATAATTTTATTCCGACCTACACGGCGGAGGCAGTTTTAAATCTGGAAAAAGCAGGGGCAGTTATTTTAGGAAAGACCAACATGGATGAGTTTGCCATGGGCAGCACGACAGAGAGGTCCGCTTACGGTGAGACAAAAAATCCATGGAACACAGAGCATGTGCCGGGCGGTTCTTCGGGTGGTTCCTGTGCAGCGGTTGCGGCAGAGGAATGTGTCTTTGCACTTGGATCAGATACCGGCGGTTCCATCCGTCAGCCGAGTTCCTTCTGCGGCGTGACCGGAATCAAGCCGACCTACGGAACGGTATCACGTTACGGACTGATCGCTTACGGTTCATCCTTAGACCAGATCGGACCGGTCGCAAAAGATGTGACAGACTGTGCCACGATATTAGAGGCGATCGCTTCTTATGATACGAAGGACTCCACTTCCGTGGAAAGGGAGGATTATGATTTTACCAGGGCGCTGGTGGATGATGTCGCCGGAATGAAGATCGGTATCCCACGCGATTATTTCGGGGAAGGCTTAGAACCGGAGGTAAAAACAGCAGTTTTGCAGGCTGCAGAGGAATTAAAGAAAAAGGGCGCCATCGTGGAAGAGTTTGATTTAAGCCTGGTAGAATATGCGATCCCTGCATATTATGTTATCGCCTGTGCAGAGGCAAGTTCCAACCTGGCAAGATTTGACGGTGTCAAATATGGTTACCGCACCAAAGAATACGAGGGACTTCACAACATGTACAAAAAATGCCGTTCTGAAGGATTCGGGCCGGAGGTAAAACGCCGTATCATGCTTGGCTCTTTCGTGCTGAGCAGCGGTTATTACGATGCATATTATCTGAAAGCACTCCGCACCAAGGCACTGATCAAACAGGCATTTGATAAAGCATTTGAAAAATATGATGTCATTTTAGGACCGGCAGCACCGACCACTGCACCAAAATTAGGACAGTCTTTAAGTGATCCGATCAAGATGTATTTAGGAGATATTTACACGATTTCCGTAAATCTTGCCGGCTTACCGGGAATTTCACTGCCGTGCGGCAAAGATAAAAACGGTCTGCCGATCGGGTTACAGCTTATTGGAAACTGTTTTGAAGAGAAGAAGATCATCCGCGCGGCTTATGCATTTGAACAGACAAGAACCTATGAGCACAGCCCGCTTGCATAGTCCGAAAATGGAGGAATAGACATGAGTAAAATATATGAAACTGTCATTGGACTTGAGGTCCATGTTGAGTTAGCAACGAAAACAAAAATCTTCTGCGGCTGTTCCACGGCATTCGGCGGTGCACCAAACACACATACCTGTCCGGTCTGTACCGGTATGCCGGGTTCCCTTCCGGTGTTGAACCGTCAGGTGGTGGAATATGCGATGGCAGTGGGAATTGCCACAAACTGCAGTATTACCCAGTACTGTAAATTTGACCGTAAAAACTATTTTTACCCGGATAACCCGCAGAACTACCAGATCTCCCAGTTATATCTGCCCATCTGCAGAAACGGTGGTGTCGAGATCGAGACAGCAGCCGGAAAGAAGATTATTGGTATCCATGAGATCCATATGGAAGAGGATGCCGGAAAACTGGTGCATGACGAGTGGGAGGATGTCTCCATCGTAGATTACAACCGTTCCGGTGTACCGCTGATTGAGATCGTATCCGAGCCTGATATGCGTTCCGCGGAGGAGGTTATCGCATATCTTGAAAAGCTGCGCATGATCATCCAGTATCTGGGAGCATCTGACTGTAAATTAAACGAAGGTTCCATGCGTGCCGATGTCAACCTGTCCGTCCGTGAAGCCGGCGCAAAGAAGTTTGGAACCCGTACCGAGATGAAAAACTTAAACTCCTTTAAAGCGATCGCAAGAGCTATCGAGGGAGAGCGTGCACGTCAGATCGAACTGCTTGAAGCCGGAAAGAAGATCGTGCAGGAGACACGCCGCTGGGATGACAATAAGGAATCTTCCCATGCAATGCGTTCCAAAGAGGATGCACAGGATTACCGTTATTTCCCGGAGCCGGATCTCGTCCCGATCGTGATCAGCGATGAGTGGATCGCAAAAGTAAAGGCAAACCAGCCGGAACTGCGCACGGAAAAATTAGAGCGTTACCAGAGAGAGTTTGATCTTCCAAAATACGATGCCGAGATCATCACAGGACACAAAAAATTTGCAGACCTGTTTGAGGCGGCAACCGAGCTTTGCGGCAAACCGAAAAAAGTGTCCAACTGGATCATGGTCGAAACTATGCGTCTGTTAAAGGAAAACAACATGGATCCGGAAGACATCCGTTTTTCTCCGGTCAATCTTGCAAAACTGATCAATCTTGCCGATTCCGGTTCCATTACAAACACGGTCGCAAAGGAAGTATTCGAACTGATCTTTAAAGATGACATTGATCCGGAAAAATATGTTGAAGAGAAAGGCTTAAAGACAGTCAACGACGAGGGTGCACTCCGTGAGACAGTACAGAAAATATTAGCAGAAAATCCACAGTCGGTTGAGGATTACCATAACGGCAAAGAAAAGGCAATCGGATTCTTAGTCGGACAGACCATGAAAGCCATGAAAGGAAAAGCAAACCCGGCGCTTGTGAACCAGATATTAAAAGAGTTACTGTAAGGTATTATATTTGATACCAACATCATGTGTATAAAAATATGAGGACTGAAAAAAGTCCTCATATTTTTGCGATAGCTTGACAATCTTGTTTATGCGTGCATATACTAAGATAATTGCGAAACTCATTCATGAACTGGCGATGTTGTGGAAAATTGACAGATGAAAAAGAAAGTGCTGGGGAGCCATCGGTACTTAGTGACCGTATTTTGGTCACTTAGTATCCGCTACGAGCGACACGCAGCGAGAGCGTGCTTTCGTTTCAGATGTCAATTTCCCACAACGTTCACAGCCTAAAGCAGAGTTTCGCCCAGGTAACTGTTTTATTGAATAGCATGGAAAGAAGGAGCAAAATGACCTATCATTTATCCGACGAGCAGGAAAAATACTTTTATGACACCTTAGAGGAACTCTGCAAGCAGTCCCGTCTGTTAGAGTCACACCGCTATATGCAGCACGGTGACACCAGCGTGTTCCGCCACAGTGTGTCGGTTGCATATTTCAGCTATTATCTGGCACTGAAAATGAATGCGCCGGTGGATATCCATTCGCTGGTTCGCGGTGCGCTGTTACATGATTATTTTTTGTATGACTGGCATGAGAAAGATGCATCACATAAATGGCATGGATTTCATCATGCAAAAAAGGCGTGTGAGAATGCAGCCCGTGATATCCCGGATTTGAACGAGATAGAGAAGGATATGATAAAATGTCATATGTTTCCATTAAATATCGTTCCGCCAAAATACATGGAAGGCTGGATCTTATGCTGTGCAGATAAGATCTGTTCCGGGGCAGAAACCGTGAAAGGACACCTGCCGGAGCATATCGTTCTGCCGTGGAGGAAACAGATTCGTTCAGAATTATAGAATGTTTGTGAGTTTGACCCAAAATGGAGACTAAAACGGGCATATATAAAGTTTTCGCTTTATATATGCCCGTTTTTCATGCAAAATGTTAGCCTTCCGCAAGATTTCCCGTGTAAAGCTGATAATATTTTCCTTTTTCTTCCATGAGTTTGTCATGGTTACCGCGCTCAATGACGCGTCCCTGCTCTAATACGATGATACAGTCACTGTTTTTAACGGTGGAGAGGCGGTGGGCGATCACGAATGTGGTGCGTCCTGCCATCAGTTTATCCATACCGTCCTGAACAATCTTTTCGGTTCTGGTATCAATCGAACTGGTCGCCTCGTCGAGGATCAGTACCGGCGGATCTGCAATCGCAGCACGCGCAATGGCGAGAAGCTGTCTTTGTCCCTGACTTAAGTTGGCACCGTCACCGGTTAAAAGTGTGTTGTAACCGTCCGGAAGCTGATGGATAAAGGTGTCGGCGTTGGCAAGTTTTGCCGCTGCAATGACTTCTTCATCGGTGGCGTCAAGTTTTCCGTAACGGATGTTTTCCATCACGGTTGCGGTAAACAGGTGTGTATCCTGCAGTACGATACCGAGAGAGTGGCGCAGGTCATCTTTTTTGATCTTGTTGATGTTGATGCCATCGTAACGGATCTTACCATCCTGGATATCGTAGAAACGGTTGATCAGGTTTGTGATCGTGGTCTTTCCGGCACCGGTACTTCCGACAAATGCGATCTTCTGACCCGGTGTTGCATAGAGGTCTACATTGTGGAGTACGATCTTATCCGGGTTATAACCGAAATCGACATCATCAAAGACTACGTCACCTTTCAGCTCGATATAATCCACACTGCCGTCTGCCTGATGGGTATGTTTCCATGCCCACATACCGGTGCGCTCTTTGGATTCGACGATCTGCCCGTTTTCTTTTCTGGCACGAACGAGAGTGACATAGCCGTCGTCAGTTTCCGGTTCCTCGTCGAGCAATTTAAAGATACGCTCGGAACCGGCAAGTGCCATGACGATATTGTTGAGCTGCATACTAAGCTGGTTGACCGGCTGGCTGAAACTCTTATTATAGGTAAGGAAACTTGCAAGTTTTCCAAGGGTAAAGCCGCCGACACCGTTTAAGGCGAGCACGCCGCCGACTAAAGCGCAGAGCACATAGCTGATGTTACCGATCTGTGCGTTGACCGGCATAAGAATGTTACCAAATTTATTGGCATTGTCCGCACTGTGGAAAAGCTGGTCATTTAATTTGTTAAAGTTTTCAATACTTTCTTCCTCATGCGTAAAGACCTTTACAACTTTCTGACCGTTCATCATTTCTTCGATATAGCCATTGACGGTTGCGATATCTTTCTGCTGTGCGATAAAGTATTTGGCACTGAGTGCGCCGATCTTTTTGGTCGCAAACAGTGTGACACCGATCATCAGGAGTGTTACAATCGTCAGGGGAACATTTAAGAGCAGCATGCTGACAAATACGCTGACAATGGTGATGATGCTGTTTAAAAACTGCGGCATACTCTGGCTGATCATCTGGCGGAGTGTATCGATATCGTTCGTATAAGTGGACATGATATCTCCGTGATAGTGCGTGTCAAAGTAGCGGATCGGAAGTTCTTCCATATGGGTGAACATGTCATCACGCAGATTCTTTAAGGTACCCTGGGAAACATTTACCATGATGCGTGTGTATATATAGGAAGCAAGTGCTCCGATCAGGTAGAAAATGGAAACGCGCATGATAGCGTGCAGCAGACCGGAAAAGTCAGGATCTGCCTGACCGATGAGCGGCAGGATATAGCCGTCGATCAGAGTCTGCATAAACCAGGTACCCTGTACACTGGCGAGTACGGTAATGAAGATGCAGATCACGACGAGAATACAGTGCACTGCATAATTTTTCATGATATAGGCGAGCAGACGCATAAATAATTTTCCCGGATTTTCAACTTTCGGGCGCGGACCTTTTGGACCTCTGCCGCCCGGTCCCTGAACCGGTTTGGTATTCTTTTCTGCCATTATGCAGCACCTCCTTCATCAAAATCACCGCTTCCGCTGGTCTGTGATTCGTAGACGTCGCGGTAGATATCATTGGACGCTAACAATTCTTCGTGGGTTCCAAAACCGTTTACAACACCGTTATCTAAAACGATGATGCGGTCTGCATTCTGGACGGAGGAGATTCGCTGCGCAATGATAAATTTTGTCGTATCCGGGATCTCCTCGGCAAAAGCCTTGCGGATCTTAGCATCGGTTGCAGTGTCGACAGCACTGGTACTGTCGTCTAAAATAAGTATTTTCGGTTTCTTTAACAGGGCTCTCGCGATACATAAACGCTGTTTCTGACCGCCGGATACGTTGGTTCCGCCCTGTTCAATGTAAGTGTTGTAGCCGTCCGGAAAACGGTCGATAAATTCATCTGCGCATGCAAGGCGGCATGCGTGGCGGCATTCTTCGTCGGTCGCATTTTTATCACCCCAGCGCAGATTTTCGTAAATGGTTCCTGAGAAAAGCACGTTGTTCTGCAGTACCACGGAAACCTCATCGCGCAGCGTATCCAGATCGTAGGAGCGGACGTCTTTGCCGCCGACAAGGACTGCGCCCTCTGAGACGTCATAGAGACGGCTGATTAAGTTGACGAGCGAGGACTTCGAACTTCCCGTGCCGCCGATGACACCGATCGTTTCCCCGGAGCGGATGGAAAGATTGACATCATCAAGGATCGGTTTATCCGAAGTCTTGTTGTAACGGAAGGTCACATGGTCGAAGGTAACACTGCCGTCGGCAACCTCATAGACCGGATTTTCCGGGTTTGTGATATCACTCTTTTCATTTAAGACTTCACAGATACGCTCGGCACTTGCGATACTCATGGCTAACATGACGAAAACCATGGAGAGCATCATCAGACTCATCATGATGTTCATACAATAGGTAAGAAGGCTCATCAGCTCTCCGGTGGTAAGGGAACCTGCGACGATCATTTTGGCACCCAGCCAGCTTAATGCAATGATGCAGCTGTATACAGCGATCTGCATGACCGGAGAGTTAAAGGCAAGTACGCCTTCCGCTTTGACAAACATGTTGTAAATATTTTTGCTTGCCTGTGTAAATTTCTTCTTCTCGTAATCCTCGCGGACATAGGCTTTGACTACGCGGATTGCGGAGACATTTTCCTGCACGGATGCGTTTAAGTCATCGTATTTTGGAAATACTTCCATAAAATAATGATGTGCACGCACAGTGATAATTGCGAGGATCATACCAAGTACGATAACGGCGATCAGATAAACCGAAGCAAGTCTTGCATTGATGAAAAATGCCATGATCATTGCGCAGATCAAAGAGATCGGTGCGCGGACGCACATGCGCAAAAGCATCTGATATGCGTTCTGCAGGTTGGTCACGTCGGTGGTAAGACGGGTGACAAGACCTGCGGTGCTGAATTTGTCAATGTTGGAAAAAGAAAAAGTCTGTATATTTTCATACATTGCTTTTCGTAAGTTGCGCGCAAATCCTGCGGAAGCGCGGGCACCGTATTTTCCACCCATCGTTCCTGCAAACAGGGAAATGCATGCGACAATGACCATACATCCGCCCATGACGTAAATATGGTGGATATCCCCGGCCTCTACGCCGTTATCGATGATCGATGCCATCATCAGTGGGATGATCGTTTCCATGAGCACTTCTAAGATCATGAAAACAGGAGTGAGGAAAGAATCCTTTTTAAATTCTTTGATCTGGGCTCCCAGAGTTTTTAACATAACATCACATCCTTTTCAAAAAATAATTGATTTTTATTTGTTAGTGTGCTAACAATATAGTTATAAGGCATAGAAAAACGAATGTCAATGTAAAAATAATTTTATTTCAGCAGGAGAAAAACGATGCATACAGACACGATCGGATATAAAATACGGCTGCTTCACAACCAGATCCACAAGCGGATGGAGGCAAAAAGGCAGGAAAATGAAAAAGAACCGCTGACGGGAATGCAGCGCTGGACGCTTGGCTTTTTGAGGGATCATGACGGGAAAGATATTTATCAGAAGGATATCGAAACAGAGTTTTCCGTATCGAGGGCAACTGCATCAAATATGCTTGCAGTCATGGAGAGGAAAGGGCTTGTGCGCCGTGAGGCGGTGGAGCATGATGCGAGATTAAAAAAGCTGGTGCTGACAGAGAAAGCACGCGCTTTAGTGGACAGATCAGAGCAGGATATGCGGGATATGGAAACACTTTTAGCGAAAGGACTGAGTGAAGGGGAGATACGGGATCTGAAGAGATATTTAGACCAGATGCTTTCTAATTTAGACGTGGATGTCGAGTGTCCGAAGAATTCTTTTTGTGGCGGCATGAAAAATAGAAATACTAGATGTTGTGGTTAATAAAAAACCAGATACAAGTGAAAAAAATGACGAAGAAATCAACTTAAATTTGGTAATAGTGAATAAAGACCGCATATTTACTGGGGTTGAGGCATCTGCTTTTGCCAAAGTGCCCATAAAATGGGACTTTTGACCGTTGGCAAAACGCATTGACAAAGACACAATATATTGTATAATAAATACTCGTAGGTTATGCGGCCGTATGGGTATGGCAGGCAGCCATCAGTCAGAACAGAAAGGGATTTGATCGGAAATGAAAATTATTAAAAGAAGCGGTATGGAGGATACCTTTGATATTAAAAAAATCGAGTCGGCGATCCGCAGAGCGAACAACAGCGTTATTGATTATGAGAAGCTGACGGACAAGCAGATTGACGAGATATCAAAAAATGTGGAAGTTGCCTGTGAAAATATGAAGCGTTCCCCAAGTGTAGAGGAAATTCAGGATATGGTGGAGAACCAGATCATGAATCAGCGTGCATTTAATGTGGCGCGCAACTATATTACATACCGTTACAAACAGGAACTGGTGCGCAAGTCCAACTCAACGGATGAACAGATCTTAAGTTTGTTAGAGTGTAATAATGAGGAAGTAAAACAGGAAAATTCAAATAAAAACCCGACCGTAAACAGTGTACAGAGGGATTACATGGCAGGTGAGGTCAGCAAGGATATCACAAAGAGATTTTTGCTGCCGCCGGATATTGTGGAGGCGCATGAGCAGGGAATCATTCATTTTCATGATGCGGATTATTTTGCACAGCATATGCACAACTGCTGTCTTGTTAATCTTGAGGATATGT
>OGUC01001104.1_pt1 | contig 11135 bp, 10 predicted proteins | sample 1573701 | NCBI WGS metagenome assembly OGUC01 (sample SAMEA2582017, study PRJEB24529) | metagenome | biome: Human gut stool | place: China | collected 2011
TTAGGATAGAGTAAAAACATGAATACATGGATGGATACGCAAGAAAAAGTATTTGCATATATCAGAGAGCATCACATGCTGCAGGCCGGCGACCGTGTGGTAGCCGGTGTTTCTGGAGGGGCAGACTCGGTTTGCCTCTTATTTTTGTTGCTGGAATGGCAGAAGGAAGTACCTACAGACATTGCCGTAGTGCATGTGGATCACGGCATTCGCGCGGAGGCCGGAGAAGATGCGCGGTATGTGGAGCAGCTCTGCGAGGAGAGAGGAATCCCTTTTTTCCTGACCAGGGCAGAGGTAAGGAACAGAGCCCGCATGGAGAAAATCTCTGAGGAAGAAGCCGGGCGCAGAACGAGATATGAGGCGTTTGAAAAGGCGGCAAAGGAGTGGGGAGCCACGAAGATCGCAGTGGCCCACACGATAACGCCGCAGCCCAGCCCCAGCAGACCGACCTGCAGCACCAGCGGTACTGCCAGCGGCATCAGCGCCCACTGCGGGCTGACCTCGCCCTTGGCAAGATAGACAAGCAGCAGGGCAAAAAACAGGACAAACTGCACAAGAAAGTTGATCAAGCCTGACAGCATCGTGGAGAGCGGCATCGCCAGCCGCGGAAAATACACCTTGCTGAAGATGTTGGAGTTCGTTGTAAAGGTACCCGACACCTTGTTGATGCAGGCCGCAAAAAAGCCCCACAGCGCCGTGCCGGCCAGATAGAAAAGGATCTGCGGCACACCGTCCGTGGACAGCTGGGCGATAACGCCGAACATAACGCAGTACATAGCCGTGGACAGCAGCGGGTTGATCAGGATCCACGCCGGGCCCAGCACGGTCTGCTTATACATGACATTGAAGTCGCGCTTAACAAACAGCCAGATCAGATCCTTGTAGCGCCACAGCTCATGCAGGTCCACCTGACTCCAGCCCTGAGCCGGGCCGTAGTGAACATGATAATTTTCCAGTTGTGATTTTTCCATGCGCGAAAGCTCCTTTAGTTTTTAGGCGATGCCGCCTTGCCCTTATGCCGCAGAAAGGCCTTGTACACCGGCAGACCGATGCGCAGCAACGCGGCCCGCAGCCACATGCTGCGCTGCCCTGTAGTGCGGGCCAGCAGGCGGTAGGCATCCGCACAGCCGCGGCAGGCTGCGCGGTAGCGGGCCTGCTGGGCCGGGGTGGTCAAATCAAAGCGCTGCTTTTCCGCCAGATTGTCGATGGCATCGTTCAGCAGGCCCTCCGCCCGCAGGCAGTCCCCCCGCCGGGCAAAGCAAGCTGTCCATTCCAGCAGAAATTCAGGCCGATCCAGATAGTTACGGCTTGACCCCGCTGCCATGATGCTGCCCTTGCGCTGCACATAACGGTAGCCCGGATAGGCAAGGCAGACGATGGTCCCGCACTGCCCGAGCAGATACGGCAGCAGAAACTGGTCCTCATACCGCTTGCCGGGCGCATAGCGCAGCGTGCGGAAAAGGCTGCGGCGGTACAGCTTATTCCATGCGACCACATAGTAGATCCGTGTTTCGGCCAGCGCAAAATAGCGCGCCCAGACCTCGTCCTCGCACAGGACCTCATCCCGGAAGCCGCTGAAATCCGGCTGCGGGAGCGGACGGTTTTCCTCGTCCACATAGGTCAGATTGTACAGCACGAGGTCAGCGTCATATTGCCGCTGGGCCTCCACCGCGCGGCGGACGGCATCCGGCTCCATCCGGTCATCACTGTCCGCAAAAATCAGAAATGCGCCGCTTGCCGCCTTGATGCCGGTGTTGCGCGCAGCGGAAAGGCCGCCGTTTTTGCGGTGTATGACCCTGATGCGGGGGTCTTTTTTTGCCCATGCATCGCACATCGCCGGGCAGCGGTCGGGGCTTCCATCATCGACCAGCAGTATCTCAAGATCCGTGTAGGTCTGGCCGATGACGCTTTCAACGCAGGCATCCAGATAGCGCTCCACCTTATAGACCGGGATAATGACGCTGACAGTCGGCATGGGAAGCTCCTTTTTGTTGGTCGGCGTTTACCGCCGTGCTTTCAGATAGCCCGCAAACACCGGCAGGCCGATGTGCAGGGCGGCAGCGCGCAGCTTCAGCGATGCTGTACCCTTTTGCGCCGCCAGCGCGTCATAGACACGGCACAGCTCCCGTCTGGTTTCGGCAAACTCCGCCCGGTGGCCGGGCTTTGTCAAGTCGTAGGCGCGCTTATTGCTGTGCAGGAAAAGCGCCGCATCAGTCAGCGCCCCTTCGGCGCGGTCGTACCAGCCGTTCGCCAGAAAATACTCCGCCCGGTGTCTATCCCACAGGGTCATCGCCAGACGCACCTCGTGTCTGGCGCCGTCCGTGATGCTGCCTGCATGGCGCAGGACATAGTAGCCCGTGTAGGGCAGGCAGGCAATCCTTGTGCAGCCCGCGATAAGGTCGGGCAGCAGGTAGTAATCCTCATGCAGCATGCCCAGCGGGTAGCGGGCATGTGCAAACAGCCGGGCGGCGTACAGCCTGTGCGCCGTGCCGGTGAACTGGTTGATCCATGGCGTGCCGAAGGCGTCCCAGAAGGCTTCCACCCCGAGCAGCGTTTCCTCTGTAAAACGCTCGTTTTCCGGCAGCGGGTGCCGTGCACCGTCCTCTGTCACGGGGCAACAGTTGCAAAGCACCAGCTCCGCGCCGGTGCGCTCTGCACCTGCCAGAAGTGTTTCCAGCAGGTCCGGCGCAACCGTGTCATCGCTATCCACCATCGTGATCCAAGGCGCCGCTGCGGCATCCAGCCCCGCATTGCGTGCGCCGGACGGACCCGGGCCGGCCTTGGCCGGGTGCAGCGCATGGATGCGGGGGTCCTTTTTTGCCCACGCATCGCAGATCTGCGGGCAGCGGTCAGGGCTGGCATCGTCAATGAGCAACAGCTCAAAGTCGGAAAAGGTCTGGGCGAGTATGCTCTCCACACAGGCGTCCAGCGTTTTTTCCGCCTTGTAGACCGGCACTACAATGCTGACAGTCGGCATTTACTTGTCTCCTTCATCGTCAACGCCGGGCAGATGAATCAGACTGCCCATATATTCGTTGGCGCTCTCGGGGTGCCAGCGGGAGATGCCGCTCTCGGTGGTGAAAGTCATCTCACCGAACTTGATGCTGCCATCATTGAGGGAATACAAGTCCACACGCACCGCTGTGTAGCCCTTGCTCAATGTGCGGGCGATTTCCAGCATTTTGTCCAGATTTTTCGGGCGAGGCAGCGGAACATCCAGCTCCAAGGGCACATTGATATTGAAAGGCAGCTGATTCCAGTCTGTATCCAGGAAGAACATCCGTTCCTCCTTGTCTGTGTAGCGTTCCTCAATGTGCAGGATGATTTTTGGCTCACCATTGAAGCAGAAGAATTTATAATCGTACAAATCGCCGCCATCATTTTCGATGAATTTTTCTGCGATAATTCGCGGCTTTATATGAACATACTGCACATCCAAACCGCCCATCAGATAGCAGTAATTCAACTTCATCCAGCCCTCGAGCTTGCGTTTGGCATCTTCTTTATCCAGCTTGGACTTATCCATAACGGCAATGTTCCAACCAGCACCGTGGTTTGTTTTGAGCATAAACTTATCGGGCAGCTTGTCAAAGTCAATGTCATCAAAGTGATCCCAGACACCCAACAGCGGGATCAGATATTCCTCGCCGATTTTTTCCTTGACCCACTCACGGACAGTGTACTTGTCCACCAGAGGATACACATCCTCAAACCCGCCGTAAAGTTTGAGCCACTGGGTCTTCTCACTGAAGGTCTTCGGGTGCTCCAGATTCAGCGGCGTATGGGTGTAATTCGTTTCCAGAAACCACTTTTTCAACGCCTCCGGATAGTCCTTTTCCTGCAGGCAGGCCCAGTAGGCATAGTTTTTGTTGGCGATTTTATGATATTTTGCGTAGGTATAGATATATTTTGCGCTGATAATCGGGCCGTTGTGCAAAAGATATTTCAGGCCGCGCTTTGCATTGCGGGGCAGCCATGTCACGGCACGGCCGATCCTGTACGATGACGAGCCGTAGACAGCCTCCAGCTCATGGCGCAGGATGCCGACCTGCTCCTCCGCGGTCAGTTCCTTCATATCTTCCATGCTTCAGCACTCCCCTTTTTCGGTTTTTGCGCGTGCTTCCTCCAGCAATGCGCGAACATGCGGCTTCCAAATATAATGGCGGCAGACTTTCGTCACAAAGAACCAGAACGGATTCTCGATCTCACACCAAAGGCGAGACAGCGCATTTTCATTGTTATAGTTCACAATGCGTCTGAGCCGGCCTGCACAGTAGCGGTCAATGTTCGGCAGATAGGTCTTGGCCTCCTCCGTCAGCTTGGGATCGCGGCGGTTTTCAAACAGCTGGGTGTACTCGTACACAGTCCGCACCAGTCCCGCGCCGAAAAGCCCGCGCAGTATAGTCTTTTGCTGGTAAAGCATCAGCGCATTTAAGATATAGTTCTGATAGACGCTGCGGCGGTGGTAGGTGCTGCCCTCGATCTGGCGGTAGTTGAACATGCAGTCCGGCAGATAGTAGACCCCGCCGTAAGGCAGGAACATATAGGTCAGCATATTGTCAATGATCTGCACACCGCTGGTGTAGGGATCTATCCCCTGCAGCCCGACATTGCGGAACATCATAGCATTGGTGTGGATATAGAAAAAGCTCCAATACTCTCTGGCCGTCAGCGCACACTCCCGGATAGGCTTTTCGATGGGCTGTGTCCTGCCGGTACTCTCCCAGTAATAGCAGCCGTTGTGGCCGCAGGCCACATATTTGTGCGCAGTGTCTGCATCCAGAATATCCGCCTGCTTCTGCAGCTTGCGGTCATCGGTATAAAAGTCATCGCCGTCCAGATAGCAGACATACTGCCCCTTTGCCTCATAGAAAAGCCGCCCACGGATCGCGTTCATCCGCTGGATGCGCTCATTGCCCTCGTATTTTTTGCCCGGTACGCGGTCCATAACGAATACCCGCACACGGTCGGGGTATCTTTTTTCCCAACCGCGCAGGAGTTCTACGGTCCCGTCCTCGGAGCCATCATCCGCGCAGAGGATCTCGACCGGGAAATCGGTTTTCTGCGCAAGGACGCTCTGCATGGTCTGATCCACATACGGTGCCAAATTGTAGAATGAGATCAGTACACTGACCTTTGGCTGCTGCATGACAAACTCCTTATCCGTTCAACACCTCAAACCAGAGCAGACCGTTTTCGTCCGGCTCCGGTTTGAGGGGGGTATATCCCTGCTTTGCATAAAAACGGCAGGCCCGCACATTCTGCGGGGCAACGCACCAGTAGATACGGCGCAGTCCCAGCTGCGAAAAGCCGAGCTGCAAAATTGCCTGCATTCCCCATGCGGCCACACCATGGCCCATGGCACAGCGCCGCACCGCAATGGCAAACTCAGCCTCTCCCCGGTCTGCATCGCAGTTTTTCAGGCTTACCGTTCCCTGATAAACACCCGCCCCATCTGCCACCGCGCGGTGGAGACTGGGGGTATCCTGCTGTGCCGCAGCAATAAAGCGCTCACAATCTGCAAGCGTCATGCCTGAAAAATCAGCACGCATATACCGCACCGCGTCCGGATCATGCATCCATTCCAGCATGAGAGGGGCATCCTGCGGCTGTAAACAACGAAGCTGCATCATTCTTCTTCCACCCACCGGATAAACTCATCATAATCCCGGATATAATCCTCAGCCTCGTAGTAGGAGTCTGCGGCAACACAAAGCACGGAGTTTTCCTGCTGCCAGATCATTTCCCGCCACATATTATGCTCGACGATCAGCCCCTTGGCGGGGTCATTGAGCAGGACCTCGCTCTTTTCGTGACCATCGTCCAACCGGATCAGGATGCTGCCGTAGGGGCACCACAGCACCTGCCGCAGCGCCTTGTGGGCATGGCCGCCGCGCTGGGTGCCCTGCGGCGCGCCGTGGATATAGTATATGCGCTTGATGTCAAACGGCACATCGCGGCTGCCCTCAAATACCGAGAGCGTTCCCTGTCCTTCTGCCGTGACGCTTTTCATATGGATTGTCTGGATAATCATAGTGGACGCCTTTCTCACTTTTCCGCAAATGCACAGATGGCGCGCAGGATGGTTATGTCGCCGTTGGTGGGCGGCTGCCAAGTGCGCTGCGCTTTTTTGAAGGGGGCGCTCTGCGGCACGATGAGCCGCCCGACCAGCCCCCGGACCAGCCGGGATTTCCGGCGGTCGTTGAAGTAGTATTCATAGGCCAGCCGCACCGTGAGGTCGCGGGGGAATTTCTCCCGCAGCAGCACAAGCATGGCGCGCCATTCGCCCAGCATCCGCTCACGGGCGCGGGCATCGGTCGAAACACCGCCGCCGTACTCGTACCAGACGGTCAGACGGTCATAGCGGGTGATCTGTATCCCCTGCACGGCGAACATCCGCAGCGAAAAATCCTCCGCCAGACGGACGCGCCCGGCCATGGTATCCATGGCGGCCTGCAGCAGCGCCCGCTCATACACAAGGCCCGCGCCGCTGATGCCGTCATCGTAGAGCAGCAGATTCCGGCGGACGGTCCTTGCATCGTAGTGCGCCGGGTCGTAGGGGGTGCGGTCAAAGGGGGTCTCGCCCGGGACCGGGTGCGGGTCGCTGCCCGGCGCAAAGTAGGCCTGTCGGCCGAAGGCCACGCGCGGCGCATCTGCCTGCAGGCGGCCGAGCCACCAGCGCAGCGTTTCACTATCATAGAGGAAATCCCCCGGCGAAAGGGTCAGCACCCACCGGGTGGTGACTGCACGCAGGGCGTTTTGCATGTTTTTCACAGTGCCGCCGTTCGGCATCAGCTTGACGGTCTGCACATCGGTGATGCCGTGGGCCGCAAGATATGCGCGGCTCTCGGCAAAATAATCCTGCGGTGAACCGTCATCCCCCAGCACCACAGCGAAATCGCGGGTGTCCTGCATGGCCAGCGCCGCCAGCGTGCGCCGCAGCGCTCCGGCGTCCGGGCGGTATTGCAGGATGACGATGGTGAGTTGCGGCACGGTGGGCCTCCTTTCGGCTTTACAAATGTACTAAAGGCAGCGTGGTACGGGTCGTCGAGGACGCCGCCCCCTACAACGGTCACCCGTAGAGAGCGGCGTCCCTGACGCCCCGTCAGGCTTGCCGCCACTTACCCTTCCATCCGCCCCATCTTCCCATTCCAGAAATCCACAGCGCCTCTGAACGCGCCGTAGCTGCGTCCCTTTTTGCGGCCGAGCGCCTTTGTCAGTGCGTAGCGGGCCGCGCCGGTGAGGAGCGGCAAAATCGTTTTCAGCCTTGCATAGGCGGTGCTTCTGCCTTTGCAGGTCAAATACAGTGTGTTGCGCGTGATGTAATACACCGACAGCATCCCGCCGGCGCTGCCGCCGGCCTTGTGGTGGATGACCGCATCGGGCAAAAACCACAGCGGCACGCCCGCGCGGGTCAGCCGCAGGCAGTAATCGACATCCTCGCAGTACATAAACAGCGTTTCATCGAGATAGCCGACCTGCTCAATGACCGTGCGCGGCAGCAGCACGCAGCAGAAGGTGATAAAGCTGACCTGCTTTTTCTCCGCAAAGCGCGGGCCGTCCTTTTCATGGCCGCCCAGGTGCTTCACCCTGCCGGTCTTGGGATCCAGCGCGCCGCCCGCAAACCAGATCTCGTCCGGCGGGTCCATAAAAAGCATCTTCGGGCAGCTGACTGCCCCCGCCGGGGTTTCGGCCAGCAGCTTTTCCAGAAAATCCGGGCGTGCAGCCGTGTCGTTGTTGAGCAGCAGCGCAAAATCACAGCCATCGGCCAGCGCGCGGCGGATTCCGATGTTGTTGGCCGCCGCAAAGCCGACATTCTGCTGCTGCGGCAGAAACACCGTGTTCGGCGGCAGCTTGTCCTGCAGCTGCGCCACCGAATCATTGGGCGAGGCATCGTCGATCAGGATGATCTCAAAATCGGTAAAGGTCTGCCGCTGCAGGCTTTCCAGACAGACCAGTGTGTCCTGCCAGCCGTTGTAATTGGAGATGATGATTCCGACCTTCGGCATGGTTTACCCCTCATACTCGTTCACAGCGTCAATGACTGCCTGCACCTGCGCCTCGGTCATGCCGTAATACATCGGCAGGCTCAGCTCGGTAGCGGAGATCTCCTCTGCCAGCGGCAGTGCGCCCTGCGCAAGGCCCAGCTCCCGGTAGGCTCCCTGCAGATGGATCGGTGTCGGGTAGTGCTTGTTCGTGCCGATGCCTCGATCTGCCATATGCTTTTCCAGCGCATCGCGGGTCTTGCAGCGCACGGCAAAGATATGCCAGACATGCTCACAGCCGGGCTGCACGGCGGGCAGCGCCACGGCGGGGTTGTCTATCCCGGCGAGGTAGCGCGCGGCGATGCGGCGGCGCTCGGCGTTCATGGCATCGAGATGCGGCAGCTTGGCCGCCAGAAAAGCGGCCTGCAGCTCGTCCAGACGGGAGTTCTGTCCCTTATAAATATGGTGGTACTTGTAGTCGCTGCCGTAGTTGCCCAAGGCGCGGATCTTCTCGGCCAGCGCATCATCATTCGTTGTCACGCAGCCCGCATCGCCCAGCGCCCCCAGATTCTTGCCCGGGTAGAAGCTGAACCCGGCGGCATCGCCGAGGCTGCCCGCCCGGCGGCCTTTATAAACTGCGCCGTGGGCCTGTGCCGCATCCTCGATGACCTTGAGGCCATGAGTCTTTGCAATGGCGTTGATCTCATCCATCGGGGCGCACTGGCCGTAGAGATGTACCGCCATGATGGCCTTTGTGCGCGGCGTGACGGCGGCCTCGATGCGGGCGGGGTCGATGTTATAGCTTGCAAGCGTAGGTTCGACCAGCACGGGGGTCGCCCCGGCGTAGCTGATGGCCAGCACCGTCGCAATAAAGGTGTTGGAGGGGGCGATGACCTCATCGCCCGGGCCGATGCCCATTGCCTTGAGGATCAGCACCAGCGCGTCCAGTCCGTTGCCGCAGCCGATGCAGTGCCTGACGCCGCAGTAGGCGGCAAACGCCTTTTCAAAGGCGGCATCCTCGCGGCCGCCGATGTACCAGCTGTTGTCCAGCACGCGGGCAAACGCCCCGCGCAGCTCGGCATCCAGCTCCCGCTCCATCGGGCGGAAAGAGACAAACGGCACCGTGACAGGGATCTCGGACATAGAGTGACACCTCATTTTGAAGATAAAATTTACCGTAGGTGCGTGCTCTACATGCGCGCGTGCAGCCTGCGGCAGCGATGCAGGCGGATATGGCATCCGCCCCGCACGGCACCCGCACCGCCGCGTTTACCCCGCAAAAGGGCGTACACGACCTACTATATCGTCTTATTATACAACAAAATGTACCTTTTCGCAACACAAAAGAGGGCACCGCCCAAAATAAGCGGTGCCCTTGGCAATGCCTTAGCTCATTCGTTGCTTTCCTTCGGGGCGCGGGTGGCGCACTCGGGGCCGCAGCTGCACTCGTCAATGCTCACATGGTCCGCACAGCAGCAGTGCCCCTCCAGATGGCGGCAGCCCTTGTCGTCACAGTGGATGTCGGTCTCGGGCGAGGCAGGCGGGTTGTCGGTGGCAACATTGCCGCAGCCCTCGCTGTTGCGGTAGCTGCTGCAGACAGCATCCCCGGGGCCGGTGTGGCGGACCTGAATGCTGTTCAGGCAGCAGCAGCCCGCCTTATTATGGCAGCAGTCATACTGCGCACAGTCAAGATAGTTCATAGCTAAACACCTCCGTACCGACAGTATGCGCAGGGACGGAGGTGTTTATGCAGGGACATTCGTTCAAAAGGGCGCTTGCCTCAGACTACCGCCCGCTCTGCCTTGAGTGCCCGCTCATACTCCCGGAGGAAGGCGGTAAACCCGGCCCTGTCGGCGGCATCGGGGGTCACGGTCGTGCTGCTGGCCCCGGCAAAGACGCGGGTCTTGAGGTAGTCGGCCAGTGTCTCCCCCTCGGCGCGGTGCAGGCGGTAGGCCGCAAGCAGGGCCATGCCGTAGGGGCCGCCCTCGCCCGCCGTCTCCATGCAGGTGACGGGTGCGCCCGCCGCCGCTGCCAGATACCGCTGGGCAACGCCCGGCGTCTTGAACAGCCCGCCGTGGCCCAGCAGGGTATCCACGGCCACATCCTCGTTCTTCAAAATCTCCAGCCCCATAGCCAGCGTGGCAAAGGCTGAGTAGATGTTGGCCCGCATGAAGTTGGCCAGCGTAAAATCAGCATCGGGGCGGCGCAGCAGCAGCGGCAGGCCCGCGTCAAAATGGGTCACGCTCTCGCCGGAGAAGTAGTTCACCGGGGTCACGCCGCCGCAGTCGGGTGCGCCCCTGAGCGACTCCTTGAACAGCTTTGTGAAAAGCGTTCCCTTATCGACCTCAACCCCGCAGAGCGCCGCGCTCTCGGCCAGCAGGCTGACCCATGCGTTCAGATCGCTCGTGCAGTTGTTGCAGTGGACCATGGCCACAGCCTCACCGCTGGGGGTCGTGACCATGTCGATCTCGGGGTAGACGCGGGAGAGCGGCTTTTCCAGCACGACCATTGCAAAGATGCTGGTGCCGGCGCTGACATTGCCGGTGCGCGGGGCCACGCTGTTCGTGGCGACCATGCCGGTCCCGGCGTCCCCCTCCGGCGGGCAGAACGGCACGCCGGGCTGCAATGTCCCCGTGGGGTCCAGCAGTCGGGCGCCCTCCGCCGTCAGCGCACCGGCATCGGCACCGGCGGGCAGCACTGCGGGCAGCAGCTCGGCCAGCTCACGCCCGAAGCCGTGACCGGCGATCAGGCGGCTGCAGATCTTGAGCATTTCGGCGTCATAGCCGCCGGTGGCGCTGTCGATGGGGAACATGCCGCTGGCATCGCCCACGCCCAGCACCTTTTGCCCGGTAAGCTGCCAATGGACATAGCCCGCCAGCGTTGTAAAAAAGGCCAACTCGCCCAGATGACCCTCCTCATTGAGAAGCGCCTGATAGAAATGCGCGATGCTCCACCGCTGGGGAATGTTGAAGCCGAGCGCCTCGGTCAGCTCGGCCGCTGCCGGGCCGGTCATCGTATTGCGCCATGTGCGGAAGGGCACCAGCAGACGGCCGGCCCCGTCAAAGGCCAGATAGCCGTGCATCATCGCAGAGATCCCGATGCAGCCCACCGTTGTAAGGGGCTGCCCGTATTTTGCCTGCACATCGGCGG
>OGUC01001112.1_pt1 | contig 11095 bp, 10 predicted proteins | sample 1573701 | NCBI WGS metagenome assembly OGUC01 (sample SAMEA2582017, study PRJEB24529) | metagenome | biome: Human gut stool | place: China | collected 2011
ACTTCACTCAGGTTGATCAGTTTGGCTCCGAATACCTCTCCGATGGCCTGCTCTCCCAGACATACACCGAGAATAGGTTTTTTCCCTGTATAAGTCCGGATAACATCCGGCAGTAGTCCGGCTTCAGAGGGGATTCCCGGTCCAGGTGAAAGAATTATTTTATCGAATACTTTTAATTCTTCCAGTTTAAAGGAATCATTGCGCATGACGGTGACTTCTGCACCGAGTTCTTTTACCAAATGACTCAGGTTGTAAGTGAATGAGTCGTAGTTGTCTATAATTACTATTTTCATGATAGAGTGTTTTTTTACATTTGTTCTGCCAGGAGAATTGCTTTTTTAAGTGCTCCCAGCTTATTGTTTACTTCTTGTAGTTCGTATTCTTCATTACTTTTTGCTACAATACCACCTCCGGCTTGAAACCAAAGTTCGTTGTTGCGACTGACGAAGGTGCGGATGGTGATTGCCTGGTTCAGTGTGCCGTTTAGTCCGATGAAACCGATACAGCCACCGTAGGCTCCACGGCTGTGAGGTTCGTATTGGCTGATGAGTTGCATTGCCTTTACTTTAGGAGCCCCGCTCAGGGTACCGGCCGGGAAAGTGTCGATGAATGTTTTGATAGAGTTAGCATTTGGGTTTAATTCACCACTGACTCGGCTTACTAAATGGATGACGTGACTATAATATTGAGGTTCTTTATAGAATTCTACTTGCACATCTTTACAGTTACGGCTCAGGTCGTTGCGTGCCAGATCTACTAGCATCACGTGTTCGGCATTTTCTTTCGGGTCAGCAAGTAAGGCAGTTGTGAGTTCGTTATCTGTTTGTTTATTTCCGCTGCGGCGGGTTGTTCCTGCAATGGGATCGATGGTAGCACGCCCCCCTTCTATTTTGCAATGTGTTTCGGGTGATGAACCGAAGATACGAAATCCGCCAAAGTCGAAGTAAAATAAATAAGGTGAAGGATTGATGCTCCGCAGCGCACGATAGAGTTTGAAGTCATCACCTTCATAACGTTGGATGAATCGGCGTGAGAGAACGATTTGGAATACATCCCCGCGCATACAGTGGATTATACCTTTTCGGATATTGGCTTTATGCTCCTCATCGGTCAGCGTGCTCGTTGTTTCGCCTACAGCATGAAAATCATAGGTAGTGTAGTTGCGGTTATGGATAGCTTTTTCTACATAGTCGAGATGGCTTTCTTCATTATCCTGAAGCATTTCGAGCAGAAGCATTTCATTGCGGAAGTCATTGAAGACAATCAGATACTTATATAAGATATAGAGCATTTCGGGAGCGTCATTTTTGGGGTCGCAACTGTCTTTTACATTAATGTGCTCAAAGTAACGTACTGCATTGAAAGTGGTGTATCCATACAGACCGCAATAATGATTATATTCTCCGCGTACTTTAAAATGGTTCAGGAAATCGGTTATGGCATGATCTACTTTGTAATCGGCAGTAATGGTATGCTCTTCTGTGCTACCGTCAGGGTAAGTGGTTGTGGCGACTCCGTGGTTAATGCCGATGCTGGCAACAGGGTTTAGTCCGATAAAGGAACGGTTGTTTTCACTTCCGTGGTAATCGGAGCTCTCCATCAGTGCACTTTGAGGGAAGATGTCCCGTACTTTCAGATAAGTACTTACCGGAGTATGAAGGTCTCCCAACATAGTTTTGTGCTTAGTTGTATAGATAAATGTTTTCATAATTTCGTTTCTTCTGGTTTGTTATTCAAATAAGTTTCTGTATCCTTATCTCCTCGTCCTGAGACAGTAAGTACCACTATATCTTCGGGACGGAACTGCATTTTATTGAGTGCACCCAATGCATGAGCCGATTCCAATGCCGGAATAATACCTTCCAAACGGGTTAGCTCGAATGCAGCGCGTATAGCTTCATCATCATTGATGGACAGAACAATGGCCCGCTTTTGTCGGGCAAGATTGGCATGCATGGGGCCAATACCCGGATAATCCAGTCCGGCAGAGATAGAATAAGGTTCCTCTATCTGTCCGTCCTCGTTTTGGATGACCAATGTTTTTGCTCCGTGGATGATTCCCATCTTTCCCAGTTGGATAGTAGCTGCCGACATTCCTGTTTCTATACCTTTTCCACCGGCTTCGGCCAATACGATTTGTACACGTTCGTCATCGATATAGTGGAAAATAGTACCGGCAGCATTACTTCCCCCACCCACACAAGCCATTAGATAATCGGGATACTCACGTCCTTCATGCTCTTTCAGTTGTTTTCTGATTTCTTCACTGATGACAGATTGCAGTCTTGCCACCATGTCGGGATAAGGATGAGGCCCTACCGTAGAGCCGATTACATAATACGTATCGGCTGGATGACAGCACCAGTCTCGAATCGCTTCATTGGTGGCGTCTTTCAGTGTCATGTTTCCCGATGTGACAGGGCGGACTTCAGCCCCTAGCATCTTCATTTTCTCTACATTGACATGTTGGCGTTCTACATCAGTTTTACCCATATAAATAATGCATTGCATATTCATCAGTGCACAAACGGTTGCGGTTGCCACTCCATGCTGACCGGCTCCGGTCTCGGCAATGATACGACTTTTTCCCATACGTTTGGCAAGCAATACTTGCCCGATGGCATTGTTTATTTTGTGTGCTCCTGTATGATTCAGGTCTTCCCGTTTCAGATAGATTTTACAGCCGTACTTTGCGCTTAACCGACGGGCAAGATAGAGTGGAGAAGGACGTCCTACATAGTCATGCAACAAGTCATTAAATTCTTGTTTGAAGTCTTCGCTATCCAATACATTTAAATAAGCGTTTTTTAGTTCATCTACACAGCGATGAAGAATTTCTGGGATATATGCTCCTCCGAACTCGCCGTAATAACCTTCATTGTTTACTTGATAAGTTTTCATTGTGATTGAGTATCTATTTTTTGTATATTGCATAAACGAAAAAAGGCCTGTCGTAAGTACGACAGACCTTTTCTGAATATCCTTTTAGAATGTTAAGTATATACACATGGACTGGTTCTCTTACGACTTATTCAGTTGCAAGAGACGCCACCAACATGTATTTACTAATATTCTTTTCATCTTTTTCTGTTTCTATTTCGGTGCAAATGTAATCGTTTTGATTTTATCTCCAAAGAAAAACTTACTTTTTTTTCTATTTATTGGTAACTTCGTTCAATTTGCCTTTCACAGCTTCGGCCTGTTGACTCATCTTTTCCACCACTTCTCCGCTTACTTTCTCTGCTTTATGCTTAGCGCGATGTGCAAAGTCATACGCATCTTCTTCCAAGTCCTGAATGGTGTCATAAATGTCTCTTCTCAGTTTGCGTCCTCTGTTGCTGTGGGCGAAACAACTCAATGCACTGCCGACCAACGCACCTAGTGCCAGTCCTGCGAAAAATTTTCCATTATTCATAATCTTATTCATTTAATTGGGTTTTATCTATGAACATTTCGGCTGTGTGGATGGTTCTTAATGCATCAGTTAATAAATCATTAAAAAGGAAATAAGATGAAACGTAAACTTTGGATAAGAATAGGAGCGGTGGTATTGGCTGCATTATTGTTGTGGTGGCTCTTTTGGGCTATATTGATTGACGAAGACGAGAATGATCAGGGCTTACCGGAAACAGAACAAATAGAGGCAGTGGATTAATTCCCTGCCTTTTCTTATTCTTTTTCAGAAATATTCTGTATATTCGCTTATTGATTATTGAAAAAGTGTAATAGTATAAATAATATGTAACAATGAAAACAATGAATTATTCTATAATCCGATGCATCTGTGCATTAGTATTGGGCGTATTATTGGTAGCATGGCCCGAAGCTGCTATCCTGTATTTGGTGATTACTATCGGAGCTTTGTTTTTGGTACCAGGTCTGTTCTCTGTCTTTGGTTATCTTACTCGTGGAAAGCAGAATGGAATGTCTTTTCCTATAGCCGGATTGGGTAGTCTGCTGTTTGGTCTTTGGCTGATGATTATGCCGGCATTTTTTGTCGGTATTCTGATGTATGTGTTGGGAGCTGTTCTTGTGTTGGCAGGTATCAGCCAGATTGTAAACCTGTCTGCTGCCCGTAGTTGGACGGTTGTGCCGGGAGGTTTCTTTGTCGTTCCCGTGCTAGTGCTTATTGCTGGTGTTGTTGTTTTGTTCAATCCGTTTACGGCTGCCACTGTGCCTTTTATTATATTGGGGGTCAGCAGTATCGTTTATGGACTTTCGGATTTGGTGAACATTATTCGTTTCCGCCAAAAGAAAGATATTCAGACTCCTATTATAGAGGATGTGACTCCTATTGAAGAGATTAAAGATTAATATACTATGAAAAAACGACTGAACTATTTATTGCTGGTATTGTGTTTATTGGTAGCCTCTGCATGTAAAAACGGAGTTTCTACCACAGCCTCCGGCAAAGATGAAGGCGCCGGAGGTTGTGAGGGCGAAAAGGCAAAAGCTATTTTGTGGGTAGACTATAAAAAAGGGCGTTCTATCCCTGCCGGAGTTGCTATCAGGACAGTGAAAGTGCGTGCCAATGTGTTTGCCGATGGTAGTGTGAAGGTTCTTTCTTTCTGTAAGAAACAATCTTTCAGAGTGGAAGACTATTTATTGAAGAGATTGAAAGTTTACCGAATTCGGGATTGGGCATTTGAGGGGAATTATATACAGACCGGCGAGCAATATTTACAGTTGCGGTATATTCCTGCCTGGATAAAGTAAAAGTGTTGCCATATTAGTATCTGTCTGCTGATGAAAGCAATGTACTCACTTTATGAAGGCTGCATTTTACCGAACTGAAATTAAGGTATCATACTGTGGGAGGTGCCGACAGGTATAGTTATTATGTATTGACCGGTCTTCGTTTCTCTTTCTTTTAGGGGGTAGCATCTCCCCCCTTCCTCGGACATATCTTTTTTTGTGAATACAATTAGGCAGACAAATTCATTCTACATTTTCCCTATACTGTTTGGGTGACATTCCTGTATATCTTTTAAAGTATTTCCCGAAGAATGAAATATCGGGGAAGTTCAGTGAATACGCTATTTCCTGAATAGTGAGGTCGGTGGACTTCAGTTTTGCTTCCGCATCGGTTATCACTAGTTTGGCGATAATGTCAGTAACCGTTTTCCCGGTTATCTTGTTTACGGTGGTGCTGAGGTGTTGTGGTGATATATGGAGCAAATCGGCATAAAAGGCTACACTTCGCTCTTGCGTATAATGTTTGATAATATATTGAACCAGACGTTTTACAATCTCTTCTCCGCGATTGAAAGCGCGGGTGGTCACATTGGTATTTTGATGAATATTGCCTACGCCATGCAGTATGGTGAGCAGCATGGAGCTGAGCAAGTCCTTATTGGGCTTTGCTTCTATGTGTTTCATTTTTATCAATAACATAAAGTAGTCTTGGAACAATTCGGATGTTTCGGGACGCAGAGGGGTGACAGGTGTATCAATCAGGGCCGAAAGATAATTCTTGGTGGAATTGAAAAAGTTTATTCCATTCAGCAATTCTTTGTTGAATCCGGCTAAGTATAAACGGCAGTCGGGACTTTGCCGGTGAACATGGACGAATGTTTCGGGCAGTATGGTAACAATGTCGTTTTTTTGTATCTTGTGTTCAGACAGGTGGATAGTTATGTCACACTCACCACGCAGGCAAAGAATAAATAGACAACCATTCATGCGCTGAGGGTAGTGGTAGATATGTCCGAAAGTACCGGTTATGTCAATTTCAGCTGTGAAATCTTTGTTCAGTTTAAAGATGTTAATGTCGTCAGTGTACTTCATAAAAATAAAGAAGACTTTGGTTATACACCACAAATATAGGACAGTTTAAGCAGATTACAAAGAAAATGCTTAAAAATAGACTAATATATCTTACTGTTAGCACTTGTGCACATTTAATAAATGTGAGAACTTTGCATTCGAAAACTAATGTGAAGATTAACAGTATGAAATGTAGAAAATTGTCTATTGTGGCAGTGAGTGTGGTATTGTTCTGTTCATGCGGACAGCAACCTGCTCAGGAACGAGGCCCCCGTCCGGTGAAATTGGCGGAAGTTGCGTCGTTAAATAAAATTGAAAAATCCTATTCAGGCGTAGTGTCGCCCGATCAATTCAGTGATCTTGCGTTTAAAATGTCCGGTCCGTTGGTGGCAATGAATGTACTCGAAGGACAGAGAGTGAAAAAAGGGGAGGTGGTAGCTGAAATTGACCCGACAGATTATAAGTTGGATTATGACGCAAAGAGAGCTTCCTTCCAGAAAGCATCATCGCAAATGCAACGTGCAGAGAAGCTATTGATGAAAAATGCCATATCTATGCAGGAGTTTGAAACGACTCAGGCATCTTATACCAATGCTAAATCTGCTTTTGAAAATGCACAAAACACATTGAATGATACAAAGTTGCGTGCACCGTTTGATGGATTTATCCAAAAGAAATATGTGGAAAATTATCAGCGTGTACAACCGGGACAAGGTGTGGTATGTCTGATTAACCCGGCAAAGTTGCAAGTGGAATTTACCATTCCCGAAACAAATATTGCCTATGTGACTTCTCACGGAAGTATTTTTGTAGAATTTGATGCTTATAAAGGCAAGTTATTTCAGGCAAAGGTAAAAGAGTATGTGGAAGCATCGCAAGACGGTGCCGGAGTTCCTGTATTCCTTTATATTGATGACCCCGAATTTGACTTGAAGAAATATAAGGTATCGGTGGGCTTTTCTTGCCGTGTGGTAGTTAATATTGAAAATGAAACGGTAAAAGGAGGAATTACCGTTCCGTTATCTGCTGTAGTATTTGATAACAATCTGAATAATAAGGTTGTATTCATTTATAATCCTTCTACCCAAAAAGTAGAGAAGCGTAAGATTTATGACGAAGGAACCATTGTGGGACGTAATGATTTAATTGTGACCGGAGAGGTGAAGGCCGGTGAACAAGTAGTAGCTGCGGGAGCTTCTTATCTAGTGGACGGTCAGCAAGTCAAAATATTAACCGAATAAAAGAGGAGAGTACAAATCATGAATATTCCAAAATATTCTTTAGAGAACCAGAAGGTTGTCTACTTTTTTTTGGCTATTTTGTTGATAGGTGGAGTTATCTCCTTTTTTAAATTGCCAAAGAAAGAAGACGCTCCTTTCGTGATAAAGACGGCGGTTCTTGTTACCCAATATCCGGGTGCGAATCCGCATGAAGTGGAGAAATTGATAACCGAACCGATTGAACGTGAGATTCAGTCAATGACTGATGTATATCAGATTAAATCGGAATCTTATTTTGGGCTGTCTAAGATTTCTATTGAGTTACAGCCTACTATCGACCCTGATTATATGCCGGTAAAATGGGATGAACTGCGTCGTAAGGTGGCAAATATCCAGCCGAAGCTGCCTAGCGGTGCATCTACTATCACGGTGAACGATGATTTTGGTGATGTATATGGTATTTATTATGCATTGACAGCCGATGAAGGTTTTTCATACAAAGACTTGCGTGACTGGGCACAGCATATACGTACGCAGCTTACTCCGATTGAGGGTGTGCAGAAAGTGATGCTTTATGGTGAGCAGACAGAAGTAATCAATGTGAAGATATCTACTTCCAAACTATCATCTTTGGGTATTGACCCGACTTCTATCATGGGGATTTTGCAAAAACAGAATGTACAAGTCAATACGGGAGATATCGCTACCGATATTTATCAGTTACGCTTGCGCACAGAAGGTACTTATACTAGTCTTGAAGATATCGAGAACCAGCTGATTGTTAGCAAAGATGGACGTGAAGTACGTTTAGGGGATATTGCAACAGTGGAACGCGGTTATTATGATCCACCTTCAACATTGATGCGTGTCAATGGCAAACGTGCTATCGGCATTGGTGTAGCCAGTGGTGCAAAGGATAATGTGGTTGCTGTTGGTGAAGCCGTGGATAAGAGCTTGGCAGAGATAGAACAATTGTTGCCTATCGGTATAGAATTGTCTTCTCTCTATCCCGAAGACAAGATTGCGGATGAAGCTAATAATGGATTTATTCTCAATCTGATAGAGTCATTGGTCATCGTGATTTTGATTATCTTTGTAGTGATGGGATCGCGTGCCGGTATGTTGATTGGTAGTTCGCTATTGTTTTCTGTAGGAGGTACCTTGCTTATCATGTTAATGTGGGGAGTGGGTTTGAACCGTACTTCTTTGGCTGCATTTATCATTGCCATGGGTATGTTGGTGGATAATGCCATTGTGGTGACAGACAATGCCCAAATCGGAATCAAGCGCGGAAAATCCCGTTATCTTTCTTTGATAGAAGGTGCTATCAAGCCTCAATGGGCATTGCTGGGAGCGACCTTTATTGCTATTTGTTCATTCTTGCCGTTGTATTTGGCTCCTGCATCGGTTGCTGAAATTGTAAAACCGTTGTTTATCGTGTTGGCTGTGTCATTGGGATTAAGTTGGATCTTGGCTTTATGCCAGACTACAACTTTCGGTAACTTTATTTTGCAAGAGGCTACTCCCGGTAGTGAAGGTAAGGATCCATACGATACCAAAATTTATCATAAGTTTGAGAAGCTCTTGACTTTATTGATTAAGCGCCGTTTTATAACACTGACTACTGTTGTTGTTACTTTGGTGCTTTCTCTGGTCATTATGGCAGTTATGCCTCAGAGTTTCTTTCCGAAGATGAATAAACCTTATTTCCGTGCCGATTTGGTATTCCCGGAAGGTTTCAGTATTCATGCGGTAGACGAAGACGTGATGAAGGTGGAAGAGTATTTGGAGAAGAATGAAAAAGTAAAATCTTATTCTGTGACTTTAGGTGGTACTCCGTTGCGTTACTATCTGGCAAGTTCTTCTTTCGGTCCGAAGTCTAACTATGCCAATGTGATGGTGGAAACAAAAGACCCTGAAGATGCTGCCGAAGTAGAACAACAGTTCTATGAACACATGACTCAGAATTTTCCGAATATCATTACCCGTTCGGCATTGTTTGCGTTGTCACCGGTGCCCGAAGCTGCCATTGAAATCGGATTTATCGGTGAAAATCCGGATACGCTGACCGCCTTGGTGGAGCGTGCGAAGAAGATTGCGCATGAATGTGATATGGTGACGGATATACGTTCTAACTGGGGTGATAAAGTGCCGGTATGGAAACCGATGTTCTCACAACAGAAAGGTTTGCGCCTTGGTATTACCCGTCAACAGGTTGCCAATTCGTTCCGTACTGCTACCAATGGCTTGCCGTTGGGCGAGTATCGTGAGGGGGATATTTCACTTCCTATCTTATTGAAGGATGAAGATGCAGAAAATATGAACCTGAATGATGTGAAGAGTGTTCCGGTATTCAGCACTAAAGGAAATTCAGTTAAGGTGGAGCAGGTGATTGATAATTTTTCTTTGGGTTATGATTATAACGTAGTGCGTCGTTTCAACCGTGAACGTTGCATGATGATGCAGTGTGAACCGAAGCGTGGTGCCAATACGATGGCTGCCTTTAAGCAGGTGTTGACCGCCGTACAGGAACAGATGCAACTGCCCGAAGGTTATAAGATGAAATACTTTGGTGAACAGGAGACACAAGATGTAAGTAATGCTGCTTTGGCAAAGAATATTCCGTTGACATTCTTGTTGATTTATGTCGTTTTATTATTCCTTTTCCCGAGCAATTACCGCAAACCGGTATTGATTATGCTGATGTTGCCATTGGTGTTCATCGGTGTGGTATGGGGATTGTTGTTGTTCGGTAAATCTCTTGATTTCTTTGCCATTCTAGGCTTGTTGGGCTTGATTGGTATGAATATCAAGAATGCGATTGTACTGGTAGACGAAATCGGACTTCAACTGAAAGACGGCAAAGGGGCAGTACCTGCCGTGGTTGAGGCTACCAAAACACGTATTGTTCCCGTAACTATGGCGTCGGGAACCACTATTTTGGGTATGCTTCCTTTGTTGGGTGATGCGATGTTTGCAGGTATGGCAGCTACCATTATGGGTGGTTTGTTCGTATCAACCATTCTTACCATCTTCGTGCTTCCGGTGACTTATTGTATATTCTTTAAAATCAGAGCAGACAGATAATGAAAACGAATCTTATATATATACTTGGAATGATGTGCTTGTCCGGCACGGTTTCAGCTCAGACTACCGTAAATTATACGGAGTTCGAACAGAAAGTGTTGGATTATAGTCAGACTTTGAAGCAGAGTGTGTCACAACGTACAGCCATGCAGAAAGCAATGAAAGCTGCGAAAACTGCTTTCTTCCCCGCAGTGGATGCCACGGGTAGTTATCAATATCGTATAAATAAATATGATATGGATTTTGGTGGAATGGCTGTTCCTATGGAGCATGATTCTTACAGTGCCGAAGTGGGAGTTGTCCAACCTATTTATGCAGGAGGAAGTATTTATCATACTTATAAGGCATCACAAATTCAGTCTCAGATAGCTGACAAGTCGGTAGATTTGACCACAGATAATCTTATTTATGCTGCAGAAGCCAGTTATTGGGGCACTGCGGCTCAGAAAGAGATGTATAAAACGATGTGTCAGTATGTGGAAATTATCAGTCAGTTGACCAAAGTGTTACAAGATAAGTATGATGACGGTTATATCAGTAAAACAGATTTGATACAAATGCAGACTCGCCTGAAAGAGGCAGAGTTGCAACGTTCCAGCAGTTATCAGTCTTATCAGATAGCTTTGCAGAACATGAATGTTTTGATAGATTTCCCAACCGAAGTAAGATTGTGGTGTGCTGTATTTCAGCCAGTTGAAACGACCTGCGATAATATTGCGGCAAAGTCGTTTGAGTATGCCGTTTGTTGTCATTCCGCACCTCCTTTGCTTAGGATGGTAAGCTGTTCGGGGCGGTCGGGAAACCAATAGGCATCGCTGTCGATATATACGCACCTACCGCCATTCCAAGGCTTTCGGAAAGCCAGTACCTCTTTGGGGCCGAATACTACCCCGTAATCATTGGTAAATGCCACCATGTCGCCAACAGCCAAATCACTGTCTGTTTCCATGACTTCGGAAAGACGGTCGAAAAACTCCATGCCCTCGGCTTCACGCTCTTTCTTCCAGCGCATAAACTCCTCT
>OGUC01001115.1_pt1 | contig 11074 bp, 11 predicted proteins | sample 1573701 | NCBI WGS metagenome assembly OGUC01 (sample SAMEA2582017, study PRJEB24529) | metagenome | biome: Human gut stool | place: China | collected 2011
CTTTAGGTGCAGCACTTACCTGCTTCGTATTTTATCGAAATCATAAAAACAGAACTTATAAAAGAAATCTGAAAGATCTGATACAAGAATTTGATATCACTTCTTCCAGAACAAAATGGCAGATATGTCAGATTTTATGCGTGCCGATTGTCCTTTGCATTGCAGAACTTTGTAATATGCCACGTGCAATGTGGGCTGGTATTGCGGCCATGTCAGCGATTTTGCCATTTATGGAAGATATGCACTACAGAGTCCGTAAAAGGATTGTCGGAAATATTGCAGGTGTTATATGTTTTACAGTATTATATTTTCTGCTTCCTTCGTCAATCTATGCATATATAGGAATTCTTGGTGGAATCGGTGTAGGATTTTCAGCACAATATGGCTGGCAGGCAGTATTTAACACATTTGGTGCTTTAGCCATTGCTGCAGAGACTTATGGACTACAAGGAGCGGTTAGTCTTAGAGTGATTCAAAATGTTTTTGGTGTTGTGTTTGCTTTAGCATTTTGTGTTATATTTTATTGGTTTATGTCTAAAAAAAAGGAAAGTGATGTGACCGTACATGCAGAGTGAAGTGAATCAGGAAGAAAATTTGAATAGAATTATTACGGTTCCTAATCTTCTTTCTTTTTTTCGGCTTTGTCTGATTCCGGTAATTATATGGAGTTATTGTGTAAAGAAAAATCCTCTGTTAGCTGGTGAAATCTTATTGCTGTCTGGTCTTACGGATCTTGCTGATGGATATATCGCAAGAAGATTCCATAGGATTAGTAATTTAGGAAAAATACTTGATCCGGTGGCTGATAAGCTGACACAGGCAGCGATGTTAATCTGTCTGTTTACTCGTTTTTCGCATATGCTTCTTTTAATCGTAATAATGGCAGGTAAGGAACTGTATATGGTAGTCAGTGGATGTCTTGTGATACGAAAGACAGGAAAAGTACATGGTGCAGACTGGCATGGAAAGATAGTAACCTTTTTATTATATGGAACTGCAGCGGTTCATATTATATGGTTCCAAATTACACCGATGGTATCAGATCTGTTGATTGGTTTGTGCGCTATAATGATGGTCATATCGGTCGCTCTGTATATTATCCAGAATACCAGGACTCTTAAGGGAGAGACTGTATAAGCAATTTTATATTGCAATGACTAGAAAAATATTTAGGAGAAGATAGATATAAACAGTAAGTCAAACACACAAACTATGGAGTCTTTAGTCGGTTTAATAAAATTTTAGATAGAAAATAAATCATTCAATGTCATTTAGATAAGGTTTTTTATGACAAAAAGACAGATTGCTTATCTGCCTTATAATGCAGTATATTTGCAGGCATACAAAAAGCAAAGAAACAGTTGTGTTGAGTTGCAAAAAGAAATTGATAAGCTGCAACAAATGAAAAGTAAGGCTGAAACTAAGAAGTTCCAGTTGTATGATGATTATACAAAGGGAATTGTCCAGAGAGATATTATGATATCTGAAAGGACAATGCTTACTGAGCATATTGGTGAAATTGAGATAGAGCTTCATGAAATTGAGTCTAAAATACAGTTGGAACAATGTATTAATAAAGCTGGTGAGGAAGAAACAATAGAGTTGTTGTCCAAAATGGAGAGGTTTGACTTGGAGCTTATTCGTCAGGTTGTAAAGTGTATCACAATGTATGATGACGGCAACATTCAATTTGAGTGGAATGTGGATGACTTTATACAGGTTCAATGATATACTTCATATAAGACCATTTTCAAGAACTATCGTTTTTTGATGGTTCTTGAAAATAAATTTTTTTGGACTTTACTTGACACAAGCAGAAATCGACCATTGCTGTGGGGTGATAATATAATTAGGAATAGGCAGGAGATTTTTATTGTAAATGAAGCAGGAAATATTGAATAAATTGAACCTTGGCGAAGATCATGAGCGAGAATGTAAATTAGCAACGGGTGGACTGCCAGAGAGTATATGGTAAACTTACTCTTCTTTTGCCAATACTAATGGTGGCACTATTTTGCTTGGAATTAAGGAACACAGGGATTCTTTTACTATTGAAGGATTGACTGATAAACAGATTGTTAAATATCAGAAGGACTTTTGGAGCACTTTAAATGATAGAAATAAGATATCAAAGAATATTCTATCAAATCATCATGTACATGTTGTCAAGGTTGAAGATAAAGAGGTACTTGAAATTGATATTCCGGCAGCAGACAGGCATGATAAACCAGTTTATATTGGAACAGATCCAATGAAAGGTACTTATAAAAGAGATTATGAGGGTGACTTTCTTTGTACTGAAGAAGCAGTTCGAGCAATGTTTGCAGACCAGAGAGATGTATCTGGAGATGTGGAAGTACTGGATGAGTTTGGATTGGACGTGTTGAATCAGGATACAATAAAAGGATGTAGAATTATTTTTGAACAGCTTCATAGTGGACACCCATGGAATTTGTTGGAAAATGATGAATTCCTTATGAAGTTAAGGGCTGCGGCGAAGAATAAGAAAGGTACATTATAACCACCAATAGCTGGACTATTATTTTTCGGAGAGGCTTATCACATCATCGAAATTTTTCCGAATTATTTTTTGGATTATCGTGAGGAGTGTGATGATAAAGATGTTCGTTGGCTTTTTAGAACACATTCTAATGAAGGCGACTGGAGTGGAAATATATATGACTTTTTCTGCAAAGTACGTACAAGAATGGATGATGACGTAGATGTTCCATTTGCAAATAGGCGGGATGGATACCGGGTAGACAGAGTTGATGTTCATGATGCATTGGAAGAGGCATTGGCAAATGCACCGGCCCATGCAAATTATTATGGAAGACGTGGGATTGTTGTTATTAAGAAGGGCAAGGAGCTTAGTATATCTAATCCTGGTACTATCAGAGTAACAAAAGATGAATTTTATGCGGGTGGCAATAGTGATCCACGAAACCCTAATATTTTAAAGATGTTTGGATTTGTTAATGTTGGTGAGCGTGCTGGAAGTGGTGTTGATAAGATTATGACAGCATGGGCGGAACAAAACTGGAAAAAGCCGGAATTTGATTTTTCAGAACGTAATGATAGGGTGACATTAAAGCTTGAAGTTGGACAAGTGGTATATATTCCAGGCGCTGCTGATATAAGAAACAAGATGGATAGTAGTGAAACAGAGTCTACAAAAAATATGTCGAAAGAAGATAAGATACTTGCTTATATAAGGACTCTTCCCTGCATTGTGGACATGCATAATTATGCTGTACATATATAATTTGTTCTACTTTTGCCGGAGTTATCTTTATCTCTTCCCTGACGGTCTTTGTTCCAATCTCAACCATAGGTGTATTACAGTACGGACAGTTCAGGTCTTCCCCTTAAAGTGTGAGATTAACTACTGTTGCAGGAACATTTTTCGCTATCTCATCGTGTGTTGCATGGGGCTTTCTCTTTGTATGTGATGCTATCTGTATCATCTCAGTTTCAGATGCTTCCTGACTATTGCCATCAGTATCAAAAAGGCTTAACTGTCCATCGATATTAAACTTTTTTGATGTCTTTTCGCTTGATTAATTCTGATGATGAAGCAGTCTGATTCATGGTATGATTCCTCCGTAAATGTTGTATTCATATACCATAAATCTGCCCGCAAAGCCAGTAAATAAGCGTACTTATCCATACTTTTAAAACTTTTTTGGAGAGACTGGCTTTATTGCTTTAGTCTGTCACACCGTTTTCCACAAAACAGGAACAAAGAATTGCTATAAAGATCAAGCTCATATGCATCTCTTACTATTGCCATCAGACCATCTATACTACGCCTCATATCGGTATATCCTGAAACAAGATAGATCTTTGCTACTCCCGACAACTCGCCTAACATATCTGTTGCAGCGCATTAAGCGTTGCTGCAATAATTCTGCTGTCGGCAGAATTATTTATAGCAATTGAATAACCATTGAATTCAATCTTAATATCTGATTTATCATCAGAGCAATTAGGAATAGTACAATTATTATCTTTTAATTCATTGTAGTGAATTGGTACAACTTCCTGTTTTCGTGTACCGGGACTACAGCTGCTGTATCATTGCACGCTTCCATCCTTAATCTCTTAACATTATAATAAAAAGAGCTTGTTGGGATATGGTTTATCCTGCACCATTCATAATCTGACAGACCGCTTACTCTGCAGGTTTGTATAAGTTCCATCCAATATTTGTCACGTTCTGATCTCTTCATAATCAAATCCTCCAAAAATTTATTTGAAGCAAAATGATACAAAAGTCTGATAATAGTTTGAAGTGAAATGCTACAACTTTTGCAATCCAGATCAGGATTTAGAGTATAATGCTCCAACTGTCCTAATCTTACATCTAAATCTGAAGAATTACACTCCGGTGGATTATGTAGCGCTTACGGAAAAGCTGAACTTATAGAGCCATTTTCTGATAAATATAATGAACATGCAGAAATTAAGAAAATACCGATAGAAGCGTTAAAGAAACTTGAGTCGCCGATGAACCTCATATGCGTAACGCCGGTGAAAATGGATGTATTATTTTCAGATTTTAAGAAAGATGGATATAGCATCAGACAGATTTTAAAGTAAATATATTTGGAATACGAACAAAAATAATTTATTTTTGCGCACGGTTCTTTGTCTGCTTATATATAAATTATAGTGCAAATAATAAAAACAAATATAAACTTAATACAAGAAATGCTATAAGATATATGAAGCGGCATGCAAAAGAGTATAAGGCAGACGTTAATCAGATGTTTGTTGCCGGAGATTCTTCTGGCGGACATACGGCATTTTTCTCACAGCTTATGAGGGAAGATGGGAATGTAAATATTTATCTTAGAGAAACTGCCGATATGAATATATATCCTGATGTTGATGCGAGTGTCAAAGGTATAATATCACTGTATGGTGCATTGAGTGTTATGCTTGAGGATGGTATGCCAAGTACTTTAAATCATCATCAGCCAGACAGTCCGGAGGGAATGGAAATGGGTGGTACCGACCTTCGTAATAATCCGGAGCTATGTAGTAAAATGTCGGTTGAGTGTAATATAAGTGAAAATGTTTTATTACCACCAGTGTTAATGTTTCACGGAACAAAAGACCGTACGATTAACCCAAAGATTAGTGTCGTTGTGTATGAGGCCTTGAAGAAATATAATAAAGATATATTTTAGCTTGAAATATATAAATATTATGTTATAATATATTTAACATTTAAGTTAAATGTTAAATGAAGGAGGTGTAAGTTTGGCATTACAAGGTACGCTTCAGGCACTCGCTGACCCTACAAGGCGCGAAATACTTAATCTTCTTAAACATTCGCGCTTGTCGGCTGGTGAGATTGGTAATCATTTTTCAATATCAGGTGCAGCAATTTCAAGGCATTTGTCAGTTTTAAAGGAGGCTGATTTAATTCGCGATGAACGTGAAGGAAAGTTCATTTATTATGAACTTAATGCGACTGTGCTTGAGGAGATTATGTTATGGATTAGTGAATTGAAAGGAGATAAACACGATGATTAAACAAAATAAAAAAATGATATTATTTACTTTGGTTTTATTGCTTCTTCCAATAGTTATGGGGTTGTTTTTGTGGAATCAATTACCTGATACTGTTGTAACGCACTGGGGGGCTGATAACCAGCCTGATGGCTACTCATCTAAGGCTTTTGCAGTGATTGGGCTTCCAGCTATATTATTAGCAATACATTTGATATGTATAATTTCAACCAATATTGACCCTAAAGCAAAAAATATTAACAATAAAATGTTTTCTGTAGTTATATGGATATGTCCATTTATTTCTATTGTAGCATGTGCTATGGTTTATGGATATAATCTTGGATATCAGTTTGATATGGGCTTTTTTAGCTCTCTGCTTATTGGAGTTTTGTATATAATTTTGGGTAACTTCATACCTAAGATAAAGCAAAACTACACAATTGGGTTCCGTATTCCATGGGCATTAAATAATTCAGATAACTGGTATCATACACACAGGTTTGGTGGAAAATGTATGGTAATTGGAGGAATAGCGCTGTTAGCTACATCGCCATTTGAAAATGTATGGGTACTTCTTGTAGTTGCTATTATTCCCTGCATTTTGCCAGTAATATATTCATATATGTATTACCGAAAAACTATGCTATAATGTGCGTAAGCAATGAGCCGTGCCAGACGAAAGAATAACAAAGTGCTGTAATTATGGGAATTCGTGATGGTGAGGCAATAAAGAAGTAAGAATTGCAGCAGGTAATTCTCTATAGTGGCTATGCTTAAAAAGCATAGCCATTTGATTTATATAAGGAAAAATTATGGTATTATTACTATAATTAATTTACATAAGTCTGAATGTCTGTTAAAGCAATATTGAAAATATCAGAAAAAGAGTGTATTATAAAAGTGAGTTAGATAGAACTAACAAATTTCTTACATACGTATATGCGCTTGCATTATTTGCATGGGACACATTTTTCCTTGATTGGGTATTGTTTGCCAATATCAAGAAAATCAGACTTCCCGGAACAGAGCATATGGATAAGGAATATCATCAGAAATGGTTTCATATAAAAGTATGTATCACGATGATTCCAGTATTTGCAGTTGTTGGAGTGCTTAGTTCATTAATTATGATTATGATGTACTAAGACTAATTTGCAAATATTAAGAGTTTATTGAACGCAGAGAAAAACAGGATTAATCAAACATAAACTAATAATAATATTTGTTTAAATGAGGAGGGCTGAATATGACCAGCGAAGAATATAAGAAATTATCGGTTGATGAATTTACAAAGGCAGCAGAAAGATATGAAGGTAATCATGCCGGCATATATGAAATGTGTAAGAAAGATTATCCGGATATTCTTAATGAATTGGAGAGTGAAACATTTACGGACTTATTAGATGCCGGATGCGGACCTGCTCCGATGATTTCGCTGTTGGCAGAAAAATATCCAAACCGTCATTATACAGGACTTGATTTAACACCAGCGATGATAGAGCAGGCAAAGAAGAAAAATATTCCTAATGCGGAATTTGTTGTTGGTGATTGTGAGAATTTCCCGTTTGATGAAAATGCTTTTGATGCAATAATATGTTCCAATAGTTTTCACCATTATCCTAATCCTCAGGCATTTTTTAACAGCGTAAAAAGATGTCTTCGACCGGGAGGAAGATTGATACTTAGAGATGTGACAAGTGACAACAGGCTTCTTCTCTGGTCTATGGATAATATAGAGCTTCCTATCGCTAATATGCTGGGACATGGCGATGTAAGGGTTGCCAGAAGAAAAACAGTTATGGAGTGCTGCAAAAAGGCAGGTCTTAATGTAGAAAAATTCGAGATACGTAAAGGTATGAGAATGCATTGTGTTGTAAGAAAAATCTGAGGGAGTATTGGTATGAAGGAAAAAATAAAGATAACCGGCGTTCCGGAAACGATGATTCAGACATTATATGCAAGGGCGAAAGAAACAAAGAAGAGTGATGCTAAAATCAGGGATGAGATAGCGGTAGAAATTGTAGAAAAACTGGATTATGATTTTACAAAAGCAGATAAAGACAGTACTATGGCAAATGGCGTGATTGCAAGAACGATTGTACTGGATGGTATGGTAAATGATTATCTGAATACACATTCTGATACGATTGTTGTAAATATTGGCTGTGGCATGGATACAAGATGTTATCGTATGCAGGGAAAGTATAAGCTCTGGTATAATGTTGATTTGCCTGAAACAATTAATATAAGAAAGCGTTTTCTTGCTGAAAATGGTCCTATATACCAGATTGCCAAGTCTGCGATGGATACTTCATATACAGATGATATTACATATAATGGAGAAAATGTGCTTGTAATTATGGAAGGATTGTCTATGTATTTGCAGGAGAAGGACATACGGCGGATATTTTCGATTATAGAAAATGCATTTAACAAATCAACAGTAATGATTGAAACGATGTCACCATTTTTCGTTAAACATATGAAGGAAAAGTCAATAGAAGGCAGTAATGCAAAGTTTACGTGGGGCATTAAAAATGGCATGGAATTGCAGCAGATTGTTCCCATTTTTACGTGGAAACGTGATGTCAGTCTGGTTGAAGGGATGAAGGTGATTATGCCTGTGTACAATGTACTGGGTAAAATTCCTGCGGTACATGGTATGTCTAATAAAATAGTGGTTATGGAAAAGTGAATATTTTATAAATGTAAGAATTAATCAGGTTGTCGCAGGATGACCTGATTTTTTTATGTGATTATTGTTTGTTCTATATGCTGGATGCGTAATTATTCTAAGATTTTATAAAAATATATCTATAATGAAAATCTAAAAAATTAAAAGGGCTTATTCTGTGATTATTTTAAAAAGTAAAAGATATATCTTTATAACACGGACAATGCTATGCAATATATTTGATTTGCTAATTTATATTATAATATGTTACTTAAAGTGCATTTTGATAAGTATGACTTATGTATTGCAATAATAAAAAAATAAAATATCAAATAAATATAGATTAACAAACCATACATTTATTGTTTAATGTGTGAATATTACAGGAGATTAATATGAAGTGCGTAATACTAGCCGGTGGCATAGGCAATACTTTATGGCCACTTTCAAGAAGAAACTATCCCAAACAGTTTCTTAATATATGTGAAGGACGTTCATTGTTGCAGGATACAATAGTGCGTAATTTACCTTTTGCAGATGAATTCATAATTGTGACAAATGAGAGTTATAAAGAGATTATGGAGTCGCAGCTTAAGGCATTTCAGGGATTACGATACAGGATTATATATGAGAGTAAAAACTGTGGTACATTTGCCGCAGTTTCTTTGGCTTCTGCATTTTTAAATGCATCTGATATAATGATGGTGACTGTATCAGACCTTATTATCGAAGATGGAAGTTATAAGGATTCTGTCATTAAGGCTAAGGAGATAGCAAAAAACGGTGCAATAGCCAATATTGTAAAAGATATAGGTAATGATAATGTTGACGACCACGCGGGAATATATGTGTGTATGGTAGGTGACTTCAATCATTCTTTACAGAAAATATTTCCAGATGCCAGCCAGCTTAAGAAAAAAGGCAGACGCAGGCTTAAGACAGTTAAGCGTAATATAGCAGTCCCTGAAAATATTATGGAACAGTTTCCACATTTCCGTATGCAGGCAGAACTTTTTGCCAGAATGGATAATGTTACACCGGTGGAAGCAGCTTTCAGTCATAAAGACGTGGATGATGTGTATGATGTTGCAGAGCTTGGAAAGCTGGCGTATGAAAATAATATCATAACCAGTAATTGTGAAAATGTACTCCTTCTTAATACAGCGGAAAAGCACCTTGTCGTGGCTAATAACATAAATAATATTGCGGTTGTTAATACGCAGGATGCTACTTACATATCTGACAGTGAGCATATAGATGATATAAAGGCAATAGCAAAGGAACATTCCGATGAATATAAGCCTTATTTTGAGAATTCGCGTATAATGTTCAGGCAGTGGGGAATGCATGAAATTCTGACATCGTCTGAGAGCTATAAGGTAAAAAAGGTTACTATATATCCGAAGATGAGCATGAAACTTCATAAGCATGAGCACAGGCTTGAAAGCTGGACTATAGTTGAGGGTACGGCAACAATCCAGATAGGCAGCGAGGTAAAGGAATATTCAAAGAATGACACGGTAAGCGTACCAATCGGAGTTGCCCACAGGGTATCCAATCTTACGGACTCTAACGTAATTATTATTGAAACCGGAATAGGGGAGAGCTGGGAGTTATCAGCGCATCCGGATGGACAGTCAGTTATAGCATCGGGCACATTTGCAGGTATGTACTTTGGTGAATTCATTGAAAAATATGGTGAAGAGGTAGTCTGCTGGAAGAGCAGCTCACTAGACAGATTTCCAGTGCTTATTAAGTTTATTGATGCTAAAAATGCACTTTCAATCCAGATTCATCCAGATGATGATTATGCCCTTGAAAATGAGAATGAGTTCGGAAAAAATGAGATGTGGTATGTGGTTGACTGTGAACCGGGAGCTTATCTTTACTGTGGTCTTAAGCAGGATTCAAGTAAAGAAGAGATAAGGGAACGTATAGAGAATAATACCATAACAGAGATACTTAATAAGATAGAAGTACATAAAGGCGACTGTGTTATGGTAAAAGATGGAACTATCCATGCAATAGGTGCAGGAATTCTTATCTGTGAAATCCAGCAGAATTCCAACTGTACTTACAGAATGTACGATTATGACAGAAGGGACAAGTTTGGCAACAGAAGAGAACTGCATATCAGCAAGGCTATTGATGTAGTTGATGTTAAGAAATATAAGCCATTTGTGATCGGAGCTTTCACTGTCATTTTACGATATCCTCTTTTATGCAGAGATACTCCTGAGGTATCAATACCGATTGTGGCCACATCTTTCATAAATGCCACGCGGATAGGAAAGCTTGCCCCATCCTCTTCAAACCAGGACACCCCGTATACGCCCTTCAGACGCTCTACAATGGCTTTTTTCATAATGGACTGGATATCTGACGGGCTAAAGAGCTTACTCTTCACAGAATTGGCTTTGGCAACCCAGAATTTTCCATCCTTTGGAATATAATTTTCCCATGGCAGAGCTTTTGTCTTTTCAAAAAGCTCGTCAAAAGTTTCTGCCTTTACTTCTGCTACTTTCAGCAGGATTCTTTCTGTGGAACGCAGAAAGATATTGGCATCTGCGATTCCCTGTGCATCTGCCTCAAATGTTACTTTTCCATCCTCTACTTTGGTAATCTCATAGCCCAGATCAAGGATCTCACGTTTCAGCACAGCTTCCATACCGAAATGACATGGAGCGATCAGTTCAAATTTTTCCATTCTTTATCCTTTCTATATGTAGATGGGACTTTCCTATAATTCTATGCTCTTAACAATATTTCCCTCAAAATCCTTAATTGTAAACACACCGTCCTCAAAGATTGCATATGTAGGCGGGTTTCCTTCTTTTGGAATGGAAACAGAACCCGGGTTGAGAAGTACATATCCTT
>OGUC01001121.1_pt1 | contig 10978 bp, 9 predicted proteins | sample 1573701 | NCBI WGS metagenome assembly OGUC01 (sample SAMEA2582017, study PRJEB24529) | metagenome | biome: Human gut stool | place: China | collected 2011
TCTGCACCCAGTATCCTGCTCAATGAAGTATAGGTGGGATAGCCGGGATTGGGAACCAACACCTGTTCGCCCGGGTTGACGAAAGCCAGCGTAACGTGCAGGATACCTTCCTTGGAGCCGATGAGCGGCTGTATTTCTGTATTCGGGTCCAGCTCTACGCCATACCATTTTTTATACCAGCCGGCAAAGCTGCGGCGCAGTTCGGGAATACCCACATAGGGCTGGTAGCCATGTCCGTCGGGGTTGCGGGCCGCATCGCAAAGCGTCTGTATGGTACTCTCCGAAGGAGGCATGTCGGGACTGCCGATGCCCAGGCTGATTACATCCTTGCCTTCGGCGTTCATCTGTGCCACTTCTTTCAGCTTTTTAGAGAAATAGTATTCGCTTACGCTTGCCAGCCGGTCGGCCGGCTTTATTTTAGATAGTTGATTTTCCGTCTTCATATTCTCCCAATATTTTAAGTTCTTTGGTCAGTGGGGTGATAGCCACGATAGATTGTTTATACTTCAGCACATTGTCGAAAACTACGTCTACATAGAATTGATATTCCCATTCGCGCCCGATGATGGGCAGTGACTGTATCTTTGTCAGGTTGATGCGGTAGAAAGACAGGATGGACAATACTTGCGAAAGGCTTCCCTCGGTATGCGGCAACGTGAATACCATGCTTGCCTTGTTCACTTCCTTGTTGCGGTGGCGGCTCAGCTCGTCCACTTGCCAGGGGTCTGCCACAACCAGAAAGCGGGTGAAGTTGTGTTTGTTGGTTTCGATACCTTCCTGCAACACCTTCATGCCGTAACGTTCGGCGGCGGCTTTGGAACAAATGGCGGCATGTCCTCTCAGGTTTTCTTTCCTGATGATTTCCGCACTGAGAGCGGTGTCCTCGCCTTCCACTACCTTGATGCGGGGATGCTGTCCGAGGAACTCACGGCACTGCATCAGGGCGATGGGGTGGGAGTTTACTTCCGTGATGTCGTCCCAATCCTCGTCGGGCAGGCAAACAAAGCTATGCGAGATGCGCAATTTGTATTCGCCTACAATCTGTGTGCCGCTTTGGCGCAGGAGTTCATTGTTGTGCAGCAAGCTTCCTGCAATCGTATTTTCTATTGCCAGCATGCCTATGGTCTGACTGTCCTGTTTGACAGCAGCAAATACGTCCTCGAAGCTGGCGCAGCAGATAAGCTGTATTTCTTCTCCTTCGAAGTACTTGTGTGCGGCAATGTCGTGATACGAACCTAATGTTCCTTGAATGGCTACCTTCTTCATTCCTGACTCTCTTTTTCTTGATTTATGCTACAAAAAAATCCCGCTTCCATACACTGGAGCGGGACTTTATATATTACTTAGTTCTCTATTCTGTTCTTAAGCATCACTGTCACTTGATACATACAAACTCCCGCTCTACTTTGTTGCTAAAGTAAAAGTAAAAAAAGAAGTAATATGCATAAGTAAACGATTTCATTCGATCCTTTGTTTTTGCTTTGGTTTCTAATTCTGGGGCAAAAGTAATAATTTTCTGTTAGATGCAAACAAAAAGCGATACTTTTTTTCTATTCTTGCCTAAAAAATATAAAAAGGCCACTTAGAAGATACCCGGAAGAGTTTCCGGCTTTGCTCCCAGAGTCTTGAATTCACCGTTCAAACCGGCTTCATCTTTCGGGTTCAGCTCCAATGATTTCTTCATGTCCTCGATAGAACCGTCCTTGTCGCCATTTAACAATTTGGCACGTCCGCGTTCCTTATAAGCTTCTGCGAAGTTCGGATTCAACTCAATGGCTTCGTCAAAGAGTCCGATAGCTTCCGTCAGTTGGCCGCCTTCATCGTATCCTACATATCCCGGAGGCGCTCCTATTAATCTTGACACACTGTATTTCTCCATATATTCACTCATATCTATTCTGACAATATTACTTTCATCATCAAACATGTTTTCAGCCAATGCTTTCGCAAGCTCTGTTTTACCAACACCTGTAGGTCCAAGGAATAAAAATGAACCAATTGGTTTTGTTGGATCTTTAATTCCTGCCTTAGAACGTATAATTGCCTCTGTAATTTTTGTTACAGCCTCGTCCTGACCTATAACTCTCTTGTGAAGCTGTTCGTCAAGATGTAATGTTTTATTTCGTTCTGTTTCTGTTAATTTTGCAACAGGGATACCTGTCCAACGGGAAATAATTCTTGAAATCTCTTCATCAGTTACACTTTCCCTTACAAGTGACAAATCTTTATTTTTAACATTTGCTTCCTCTTCTTCTAACTGTTTCTGAAGTTCAGGTAAAGTACCATACTGTAACTGAGCTGCCTTATCCAAATTGTATTCGTTTTGAGCCATCTCAATCTCTTTTTTAACTGATTCAACTTTTTCTCTTAACTCCTGCAATCTGTTTACAGAGTTTTTCTCATTTTCCCATTTTGCCTTTTTATTGTTAAAATCATCTCTTAACTCTGCAAGTTCTTTTTGAAGTTCTTCTAATCTTTCTTTGCTTAGATTATCTGTTTCCTTCTTAAGGGCAGCTTCCTCAATTTCTAACTGCATTACTTTACGTCTTAATTCATCAACCTCTGTTGGCATTGAATCCATCTCAGTTTTAATAAGGGCACACGCCTCATCTACTAAGTCAATTGCCTTATCAGGTAAAAATCTATCCGTAATGTATCTGTCAGATAAAGTTGCTGCACTAACTAAGGCACCATCAGTAATTTTTACACCATGGAAAACTTCATATCTTTCTTTTAATCCACGAAGAATTGAAATTGTGTCTTCAACTGTTGGTTCATTAACCATAACAGGTTGGAAACGTCTTTCCAAAGCTTTATCCTTTTCAATATACTGACGATATTCATCTAAAGTTGTTGCGCCGATGCAATGCAATTCACCTCTTGCAAGCATAGGTTTTAACATATTGCCTGCATCCATTGCACCATCAGTTTTTCCAGCACCTACTATTGTGTGAAGCTCATCAATAAATAAAATGATTTCTCCTTCACTATTTTTTACATCTTCAAGTACAGCTTTTAATCTTTCCTCAAACTCACCTCTATACTTTGCACCTGCAACTAAGGCACCCAAATCAAGAGCAAAAATCTTTTTGTCCTTTAAGCCGTCAGGCACATCACCTTTAACAATCCGCTGTGCCAAACCTTCAACTGCTGCTGTTTTACCAACACCGGGTTCACCAATAAGTACAGGATTGTTCTTTGTTTTTCTTGAAAGAATTCTGATTACATTTCTTATTTCAGAATCACGTCCAATTACAGGATCAAGTTTCTGATTTCTTGCTTTTTCAACTAAATCCTCGCCATACTTTGATAAAGCATCGTATGTGCCTTCAGGATTATCTGATGTAACTCTTATATTACCTCTTACCTGTTCCAAAACACCTAAGAATCTCTCTCTTGTAATTCCATATTCTCTAAAAATTTCCTTAACTTCTTTGTTTGGTTTCTTAATAAGCATTAAGAATAAATGTTCAACTGAAACATATTCATCACCCATTCTTTTTGCTTCATCTTCTGCATTAATCAATACATCATTTAAAGCCTGACTCATGTACATGTTTCCGCCCTGAACTTTTGTACGTTTTTCAATTGCCTGCTCAATTCTATTTTTAAAGTGTTCAGGCTGAATTTCCATTTTTTCAATAAGTTTAAGAATTAAACTATCTTCTAAATTCACTAACGCATATATTAAATGTTCCTGATCAATTTCCTGGTTACCATACTGATTTGCTATCTTTTCAGTATTCTGTATGGCCTCAATTGATTTTTGTGTAAACTTACTTATGTTCATACAACCTACCTCCTTATATAATTATGAAATGCCTTCCCGTTTTGTTCAGTGGCATTCCATACTTATTATAGTCCATTTCTTGAACTATTTATTAATATACAACTTATTTTTTATAAATCATTATTCATAAATTTAATATTTTGTTACTTTTTTGTTATGTAAAAATGTCTGAACACACCCGGTATTCAGACATTCTTAATTTATGTTATTTAATTATTTTTTCCAGTCTTCACCCATTTCAGAATCTATTTTTTCAAAAATAATTTCCTTAATTACAGTATTTACCTGATTACATTTATGGTCGAAATATGCCTTCAGTCGACTATACTGGGGTATTTGCATATCAAGAGGTATTCTCTTTAACTTCTTCATGTATTTAAGAGTTGCTCTTTTACTTGCTTCTGTGTACGGCATATTTCCTCCTTAATTGTGTTTTATAAATAATATTCTAATACAACCTTAATTCCTATAAGAATCAAAATTATACCACCTACTATTTCAGCTTTGGTTTTGTATTTGGAACCAAATATGTTTCCAATAAAAACTCCTATTATTGAAATAATAAAAGTTGTAATTCCTATTAATGTAACTGACAGCCAAATGGATAAGTGAAGTTGACTTCCCATTGTACCAAATGTTATTCCAACTGCCAACGCATCAATGCTTGTTGCAATAGCCAGTCCAAAAAGTTCCTTAATTCCTACAACCTGTTTTCCATCATTTTTCTCCTCTTCATTTCCCACTGATTCTCTTATCATGTTTGCACCGATAATTGTTAAAAGTACAAATGTTACCCAATGACTATACGCATTAATGTATTCAACAAACTTTGAACTTAACACATAACCAATGGTGGGCATAATAGCCTGAAATATTCCAAAAAACCAAGCAATCATCAGGCACTGTTTTAGGTCTACAACTTTCATTTTAAGTCCTTTACATATAGACACTGCAAAGGCATCCATGGAAAGTCCTATTCCAATAAATAAGATATCAATAACTCCCATAACTTCTCCTGAATATACTTTTTATTTAACTATTTCTTCTAACGCCTTAAAAAGCCTGTCCATCTCGTCATCAGTTCCAATAGTTATTCTAAGATAATTATCTATACGTGGTTTATTAAAATATCTCACATATATTTTCTTTTCTTTTAGTTTTTCAAAAATTATCTTTGCACTAACATTTTTATGTTTTGCAAATATGAAATTCGCCTGAGAGTCAGCAAATTCAAAGCCCAAATCTGCTAATTTTTCCTTAGCGTTTTCTCTTGTTTTTATAATCTTGCCTACAATTTCCTTAAAATATTCATCATCCTTAATTGCAGCCACACCGGCAGCAATGCTTGGCATGTTCATTGTATATGAATTGTAAGAGAATTTAACAGCTTTCATTGCACTTATTAAAGCTTCATTTCCAATTGCATAGCCTATTCTCATTCCTGCCATTGCTCTTGATTTTGAATATGTTCTAACTACAAGAAGATTATTATATTTGTTTACTAAATCAAGGGCTGTAACTTTGCCGAAATCAGCATAAGCTTCATCAACAATTACAACAACATCCTGATTATTTTTTATTATTTCTTCTATGGAATCTAAAGAGATTTCAATTGATGTTGGTGCATTTGGATTTGGGAAAATCACTCCACCATTTGGTTCGAAATAATCCTCAACTTTTATATTAAAGTTATCATCCAACTTCTTTGTTTCATATTTAATCTTAAACAAATCAGCCCACACATCATAAAAAGAATATGTAATATCTGGGAATAATATGGGGTTATCAGAATTAAAAAATGTAAGGAAAGCCATTCCTATTACATCATCTGAACCTACTCCAACGAAAACCTGATTGCTGTTTACATTGTAGTATTCTGCAATTGCATCTACTAACTTTGTAGCATCAGGATCAGGATATAATCTTAATTTATCCTTGTTCATGTTTTCCAATGCTTCCACAACTTTAGGTGATGGTGGATAAGGACACTCATTTGTGTTTAACTTAATTACGTCATCAACCTTTGGCTGTTCTCCCGGTGTGTACGGTGTTACCTTTCTAACATTTTTTTCCCAAACGTTCATCTTTCCTCCTAAATACCAGCCATGCAATTACCATTATAAAAACTGCAGCTGTAAATCCTCCTAAAGTGTCAATAAATACATCCCTTAATCCAGGACTTCTTCCATCAACAAATCCCTGATGAAACTCATCAGTAGCCGCATATACCAATGAAATTGCTGTTGGTATTAATATAAATATTTTCTTTTTTATTTTTCTTATTGATTCAAATGTAAGTAAAAAACCTGACCATAAAAGTGATAATATTCCATATTCACCAAAGTGCCCTGTCTTTCTCACAAAAAAACTAACCTGATTAAAATACTCCTGCTGCCTGTCCTTAGATAACATATTGCAGTCTTTTTTTATAAGTCTTATTATCTTAATTGTAATCCCATCACTATAAGACTGGGACTGTTGACCATTTGCAGCTGAAAAATCAAATATAGTCATCATCCAACAAACTATAAGAGCAATAAGAATAATTCTTACTGCCCATAGTGTTCTTTTCTTATTCATTTATACCGCATGACCTTTTTTCTTAATCACATCAATAACCTGGTCTACATACTTTTCTGCAAGTAAGTCTGATTTTGCTTCAACCATTACTCTGATAACAGGTTCTGTGCCACTTTCTCTTAAAAGAATTCTTCCATCGTTACCAAGTGCCTCTGCAACCTTGTTTACTTCTGCCTGTACATCCTCATCTGCTCTTGCTTCAGGTTTGCTGATAACCTTAATATTCTTTAAGCACTGTGGATAAATTGTAACAGGACTTGTAAGTTCTGACATTTTCTTTTTAGATGAAATCATAACTTCCATTAACTTAATTGAAGTTAAAATACCATCACCTGTTGTAGCATGTTTACTAAAAATAATGTGGCCTGACTGTTCTCCGCCAAGTCTGTAGTCATTATTTCTCATACATTCATATACATACTTGTCACCAACATCTGTCTTTTCATAATTAATTCCCACTGCATCAAATGCCTTATATAAACCAATGTTAGACATAATTGTTGTAACAACTGTGTTATTATCAAGTTCTCCGTTTTGTTTTAAATAAACTCCGGCAACATATAAAATCAAGTCACCGTCAACTAAATTACCATTCTCATCTACGCACAAACATCTGTCTGCATCACCATCATATGCAAAACCTACGTCTAAATGATTTTCCTTTACATATTTCTGTAAAACTTCAATATGTGTTGAACCACAATCCATATTAATGTTTGTTCCATTTGGCTCATTGTTAATTACATGAGTTTCCGCGCCTAATGCATCAAAAACACCTTTGGCAATTGATGATGCACTACCGTTAGAACAGTCAAGTCCAACCTTTATGTTTCTGTATGAATGTTTTGCAAGAGTCATTAAATAACCCATATATCTGTTTCTTCCCGCAAAGTAATCAACTGTTCTACCAATCTTATCACCTGTTGCATATGGTATAGAATCAAAATCATCATCAAGATATTTTTCTACCTCATCAATAACTTCCTGTTCCATTTTTTCGCCCTTACCATTAATAAGTTTGATTCCGTTATCATAGAAAGGATTGTGACTTGCAGAAATCATAATTCCACAGTCAAAGTTTTCTGTCTTAACAACGTATGAAACACTAGGTGTTGTTGTTACGTGTAAAAGGTATACGTCGGCTCCTGTTGATGTTAAACCTGCTGATAAAGCATCTTCAAACATGTAACTGCTTCTTCTTGTATCTTTTCCAATGGCTACAGAACATTTATGAAATCTTCCATAGTACCATCCAATAAATCTTCCTACTTTAAATGCATGCATTGCTGTGAGGTTCACGTTTGCTTCCCCTCTAAATCCATCTGTTCCAAAATATTTTCCCATTTGTAATTCCTCCATCAGAATTTTATCCTTTCAATTATATAATATTAACTATTTATTTACAATGTTTTGAATAGTTTTTATGACCATATATATTATTTTGTATTTTTATGTCGCTAAAAGTCGATGAAAATTTTCCACAAATTTCACTTTAAATGCTATAATCTTGTGGAGGGTAATTACATATAACTTTTGGGGGAAGGTGATAGTGTGAATTTTGCCGAAGATACGTCTTTATTACAAGAAACAATGAAGTTGCAACAGGAAGTTGATAATTTGAAAAAAGAACTTTTTTTCGAAAAGCAACAACACAAACATTGGGAGGAGCTTGCAATGTTATTCCACGATGCCCTATGGGAGCAACTTACAACTACAGCTAAAGTAACAACGAAATATACATAAACAGCTCCAAAAAAGTCCGACACTTTTTATGTCGGACTTTTTTTGTCTAAATATTTTTCACATGTAATATCTTATCTTTTATTATTATCTCTTTATTGCACACTTCCAGTGCAGCCTCTTTATGTGTTATTATTATAACCGTTTTCTCAGTTAATTTCTTTATTTCTTTTAGAACTTCTTTTTCTGTTTCAATGTCTAATGCTGATGTTGCTTCATCTAACAGAAGTATCGGTGCGTCGCTGATTAACGCTCTTGCTATTGCAAATCTTTGTGCCTGCCCTTCTGAAATGCCTAATCCCTTTTCGCCTATAACTGTATCCAATCTCTTAGGAAGTTTGTCCACAAAATCCTTTACACAGCTAATTTTTAAAGCTTCTTCCACCTCATCTTGTGTAGCCTTGTTGTTTGCTAACATTATATTCTCACGCAAAGTTCCACTAAACAGGTAGTTTCCCTGTGGCACATAAGAGAACAACGGTCTTGTTTTAGGGCTTATTTCCATTACACTATTATCATCAAATTCTAAAACAACGGAACCTTCTGTTGGCTTAAAAACACCTAGAAGTATTTGCATTAATGTACTTTTTCCAATTCCTGATATGCCCCTGATGGCAACGAAATCTCCTTTTGCGATCCTACCATTGCCACTTTCTATAATAGCAGATCTACCGTAACTAAATGAAATATTATTAATGTTTATTTCTTTTAATTTTTTATAAATTTCCTGCGTGTCTATCTTTGTTTCTTCCACATCTTCACTTGGAATTTTTTCAATTTCCTGTATTCTTTCAGCTGAGGCTATCATTGAGTAATACTGTGGTACGACTTTCGTAATATTTACAAAAGGTGTCTGCACCTGTGAAATCAACTGTAGCACCGCCGCAAGAGTTCCATAGGTCATCAACCCCATGCTAACTTTCATGGCACACCATATTAAGCCTAATAAATAACCACCGTTAAATACAAAGGAAAAGCCTGTGTTTGCCAGTATGCTTATGGTACGTCTTTTCATTTTTATATTGTAATTTTCCTGCTGTAAAATTCTACCATTTGCTTCAAACTGTTCTTCTACGCCAAAAGTTTTAACAACTAATATACTCTCAATTGTCTCTTGAAAAAAAGACCTTACAGTGCCATCTGTTTCCTGAACTCTCTTGTGAAGATTTTTTAATTTTCCTCTAAAAAATAAAGTAACCACAAAGATTATTATGCCTGCTATTAAAAATACCAGTGTAAATTTCCAATCAAAAATAATTAAAATAACAAAAGCGCCCATAAACTGTGCTGCAAAATATAAAAACTGTGGGACAATATTTGCTATTCCCCCAGCCACAATTGCCACATCACCTGTTAATCTGTTCATTAGTTCGCCACTATGATAAACATTTATTTTGTCATATTCCTTGCTGATAATGTTTGCGAATAGGCTTTCTCTCATACTCATTTCCAATTTTGCCTGAATTTTCACAGACAGACTTTGTGCAAAAATTCTTAATATCATTCTTCCGGCTATTATACCGAAAATTATAATGCCATAAATAATAATTAAATTTCTGTAATGCACAAATTCTACATTCGTCTTTGACGTAGCTGCTTTTTGAGCGGCATCTATTGCGAACTTACTTGCCAATGCTAATATAGTGCCAATCAAAGCCAACACTATATTAGAAACACTTAGTGCAATAATCCATGGCATTTGCTTTTTACTATTTTTTATTGTCCATTTTAACCCTGAATTTTTATTCATATTATCTCTGTTACTCATTTCATTTATCGTTTTAATCGTCTTTTCTTAATGTTTTTCTTTTTATTTTGGACAGAATTCTTCTACCCTTCCTATAACATTTTCTAAGCAGAACCGTTTTAACCCATATAATGCTGTAAATTTTGTATAAAATATTAGCTGTTGTATATTCTTTTCCATTTCTTTTAAATCCCACAACCACAGCAATTATGTTATCTTTTGATATGCCATACTCATTAACTACCTGATTATCTCCTCGTATTTTATAGCTGTCTTTTTGTACTTTAACAATTCTATGTAAAATATACTGACCGTTATTTCTTCTATAAAATACAATATTGTATTTTTTCAATGTAAATTCCGGTGTTGCCAAAATAACCGTATCCACATTGTCCCGAAACAAAGGTAACATACTTGTTCCTCTTGGCGTAAAACTAACCTTGCCGCCTGATTTAAGCTGTTCTTCAATAATGGGAACTATATCTTCTATTTGAACTATTTTATTCAAACAAATTCTCCTTCTTTACCTTCTCAATAAATTCTTCAACGTCATTTTTTGCAGTATCTGCATCAATTTCGTACTGGCTCATTAATTGCTCAATTAACTGCTCCTTCGTTGTTCCCTCTATCATTTTCTCAAACAAAAACGCGCCTGTTTCATTTAAACTCATCATGCCATTAAAATCTATTGTTGCCTCACCTACAGGCACAACAACATTGTTCCCGGCAACATTTCTTAAAATAAATCCCTGTTTTATTTTCATCCTAGCCTCCGTAATTTTGATTGTATTATAAGCCATTTCCACTGCACTATCTGATATGTCACAGCCCATTTTGTATATGGGATTTTCCGTTAATACCTGTTCTAAAGTTTTTAACACTAACTCGATGTTTTCAACTTTTTTGAAACTTTTTACTGTCTGATTATAGAATAACGGAATTGCATCTTTTACCTGCAATGGTTCTATATAATTTGTCTTGGACCTCTCCAAAAAAACTATCCCACCAAGAAGTTCTTTTTTATTTGCATTAATGTCATATTTACCACTCCATGGTGTTCCATAAACGTACCAACTGTCATTTTCTTTTTTCAACACCGGTTTGTCATCATTAATTATATA
>OGUC01001122.1_pt1 | contig 10946 bp, 7 predicted proteins | sample 1573701 | NCBI WGS metagenome assembly OGUC01 (sample SAMEA2582017, study PRJEB24529) | metagenome | biome: Human gut stool | place: China | collected 2011
TGAACAGCATGGCACCGGTCAGCAGCTCATCCCGCACACACTGCAGGCGCAGGGCGATGTCCACGCCGTTCACCCCCACCTGACGGGGGAAGAGGAAGGCGATGAGGGCACAGGTGACCACAAAGCTGACAGAAGCGCCCAGACGGACATCCTTTTGCAGCCAGAGAAAAAGTCCGCAGGCCAGAAGGATGAGGGCGGCACCCGTGCCCATGGGGGCGGCGTACTCGCCCAGGCCCAGCGAAATGGCACTGATGTTCAGGCTGCCGCCGCTGCGCAGGGTATCCTCGATGACGCTGCCCACCGGCACGGCGGAAGCGTCCCACAGGGGCAGCGGGGTGTAGGGCTGCGGGTAGCGCACCACCTGCTCCGGCCACGATACTGCCGCCACGGCGTAGCCCACGGCAGCGGGGTTGAAGGGATAGCTGCCGTAGCCGCCAAAGACTTCCTTGCCGATCAAAACACCCGCCAGCACCGCCACCACCAGCACATAGATATCCACGGTGGCGGGCATGAGCAGGGCGATGATCAGGGCAAAGCTCTCGTTGGAGAGGTCTTTGTTCGTGTACACCCGGCGGCGCAGCAGCGCCACCAGACGGTCGCACAGGTTGCCGGTAAGCAGGGCAATGCCGCACAGCAGCAGCGGACGCCAGCCGTAAAAATAGCAGGCCATGCACAGCACCGGCACACACAGCCAGAAGATGTGCTTATAGTACCGGCCGGTCTTTTGCAGCTGCAGCTCCTGTTCTTGGATCAAAGCTTCGTCCATATACAGGCCTCCTTACAGGCTGGCCAGCGCGCCCACAGCCGCTGCGGGGTCGGCTGCGCCGAACACGGCGCTGCCCGCCACCAGCACGTCGGCACCGGCTTCCACGCACAGGGGTGCGGTAGCGGCATCCACGCCGCCGTCCACCTCCAGCAGGTAGGAAAGGCCGCGTGCTTCCCGCTCGGCCTTGAGCCAGCGCAGCTTATCCAGCGCCGAGGGCATGAATTTCTGCCCGCCGAAGCCGGGCTCTACGCTCATGACCAGCACAAGATCCAGCTGGTCCAGCCACGGCGCCAGCGCCTGGGCCGGGGTGCCGGGCTTGATGGTCAGGCCCACCTTGCAGCCCAGCGCACGCACGGCATTGATGGTGGCCTGAATATCATCCTCGCACTCCAGATGGAAGTTATACAGGGTAGCGCCGGCCTTGATAAAGGCCTCGGCGTACTGCAGCGGGTGGCTGATCATCAGGTGCACGTCGTAAAAGGCATCCGGCAGGGCCTTATGCAGGCTTTTGAGCACCGGCACGCCAAAGCTGATGTTGGGCACAAAATGACCGTCCATCACGTCGTAGTGCAGCATCTGTGCACCGGCGTCCAGCACCATGCGGCAATCTGCACCCAGCTTGCCAAAATCAGCAGAAAGAATAGAAGGACTTACGATGGCCATAATAATTTATTACGCTCCGTTATTTTTTGCAGTTTTTTATCCAGCGCGTTGCGTATTTTGCGGGCTTTCGCCGCCCGGAAAACACGCGGGCATGGTTATCTTTTAGTTTACATGAAAACGGCCAAAAAATCAAACCCGCAGACGTTTTTTTCACGGAAAAGTCGTAAATACGGCAAAGCAGCCAGACTGTCCCGGGCGGGCAGTCTGGCTGCGGGGTCTTATTCTACCGGCTTCATGCTGGCGGGTCCTCCACGGCACCGGGCTGACCGGCGGCGTCCGGCAGGCGCTTCATGCCGCCGGGGTTGGGGGAGCAGGTAGGCAGGGTGAACACAAAGCGGCACCACTCGCCCTGCTGGCTCTCCACGCGGATCTGCCCGCCGGCCAGATTGACCAGCACCTTGCAGATGTTCAGCCCAAGGCCGGAGCCACGGGCGTGCAGGCCACGGGAGCGGTCCTCCTTGTAGAACCGCTCAAACACATAGGGCAGCGCCTCCGGGCTGATGCCCTGCCCGGAGTTCCAGATGGCGATCTCGGCCTCCGGGCCAAGCTTTTCCACGCTGAAGCGGATGGTGCCGCCCGCCGGGGTGAACTTGATGGCGTTGTCCAGCAGGTTATAGGCCACCTGATGGATCAGGTCGGGGTCGGCGTAGACCAGCACCTTTTCGTCCATGGTCAGGCCCTCCAGCTCGATCATGCCGTCGTTGATGCGCTGCTCTGCGGCAAGGGCCACGCCGGTAAGGGTCTCCCAGATATTGAACATCCGGGCGTTTACCTGATACTCCCCGCTTTCCAGCTTGGAGAGATCCAGCATATTCTGGATAAGCCGCGCAAGACGGCCGGTCTCCTCGCTGACCAGCTGCAGGTAGTGGTTTTGCATCTCGGGCGGGATGGTGCCGTCCAGAATGCCGTCCACAAAGCCCTTGATGGTGGTCATGGGGGTGCGCAGCTCGTGGGCGATGTTGCCCATGAACTGGCCCCGGGAGTTGTCGTTGGACTGGATATTGTCCGCCATCTGGTTGAAGGTGCGGGCCAGGTCGGCCACTTCGCCTTCGCCGTCCACGCCCTCGACCCGGACGGACAGGTCGCCGCCGCCGAAGCGCTGGGCCGCGTCCGTCACCTTCTGGATGGGGTCGGTGAGCTTATGCATCATCACCTTGGTGAGGACGCTGGCCACCAGCAGCATCAGACAGGCCGAGAGGAAGAAGTTCGAGAAGAACTCCTTGCGGAACTCCACCAGCCGGTCGCCCGACGAGCAGAGGAAGAGGTAGCCGGTACACTCGCCGCTCTCGCTGCGCATCTCATGCACCGAGATGTAGCTCTTCTCGGTCAGTACGCCGTCCAGCGTGCCGAAGATGTGATAATTCTCCTTGGCCTTGGCCGACTTTTCCAGCACGGACGCCTCTACCACATCCCCGGCCAGATCGTCCGGGTCTGAGGCCAGCACCACGTTGCCGTCGCAGTCGGTGAAGAACAGGTACACTTCCGCGCTCTCGCCGATGAGCTCGAGCTTGGTGTTCAGGGCTTCCAGTTCTTCGCCCTCTGGCAGAGCAGCTTCCTGCACCAGATGGGACGCCGTGCGCTGGGCCACATTGACCACTTCGTCCAGCACGTCGTACCGCTCCTGCGCGAAGTAGTTGCTGAACAGCACCAGCTCCGAGCCGCCCATGATCACCGTGCCAAAGATGAGCAGGGTGCTCATGAGCGAGAAGAACGCAACGGAAACACTTTTGCGCATTACTGACGCACCTCGAATTTATAGCCCACGCCCCAGACGGTCTTCAGTTCCCATTTATCGGAAGCACCGGCCAGCTTCTCGCGCAGGCGCTTGACATGGACGTCGATGGTGCGGCTGTCGCCGTAATACTCAAAGCCCCAAACCTCGTCCAGCAGCTGGTCGCGGGTGTACACGCGGTTGGGGTGGGAGGCCAGACAGTTGAGCAGCTCCAGCTCCTTGGGGGGCGCTTCCACCACCTTGCCCTTGACCCGCAGCTCGTAGCTGTTCATATCCAGCCGGAGGTTGTCGAACTCGATGACACCCTCGGTGCTTTCGGCGGCAGCGGAAGCGGTCTGGCAGCGGCGCAGCACCGCCTTGATGCGTGCCACCACCTCTTTGGCGTCAAAGGGCTTTACCATGTAATCGTCCGCGCCAAGCTCCAGCCCCAGCACCTTATCAAAAGTTTCGCCCTTGGCGGTAAGCATCATCACGGGGGTGTTGCCCGCCTTGCGGATGCGGCGGCAGACCTCCAGCCCGTCCATGCGGGGCATCATCACATCCAGCAGCACCATATCGGGCTTGACCTCGTTGAATTTTTCCAGCCCGGCCTCGCCATCGTTGGCCACGGTGACCTGATAGCCCTCCTTGGTCAGGTAAAGGCGCAGCAGCTCGCAGATGTTGGCGTCGTCATCCACCACAAGGATCTTTTCGTTTGCCATAGGTATTCCTCCCCTTTTATGCAGGTTTATGTATTTGCAGCCCTTCCGGGCGGTGTGACAGCATTTCTCTTTTCTATTATACGGGACAGTTATGACAAAATAAAGAAGGAAGTGTAGTTTTTTTCACATTTCTGCCGCCGCTGCAGCAAAAAGCCCCTTGGCAGCCATACCAAGGGGCTTTTGTTGCGGTTTTTCTGTCGGGTCAGGGTCTACACGCCAAAGGCATCATCCATGCCACCCAGCTGGGGGTCAACGCCAAAGGCATCATCCACGCCGCCCGGCTGAGGGGCAGCGTCTGCACCGCCCGGCTGAGGGGTGGGGGTAGGGGTAGTGCCGCCCGGCTGGGGCTCGCCGTCTACCACAGGCTTCAGGTGTTCGGGCTTTTTCCACTGGGCGTAAAGGTCTACCGTAGTGCCCGCTGCCCAGTCGGTTATGGGCACGCCGTTCACCTCGTAGTTTCTGCCTGTGCCATCCGGTTCTGTGTTCCAGCCCACAAAAACGTAGCCGCCGCGCTTGAACATACAGTTGCGCAGCACAACATTCTCGTCGGGCTTGTAGGTCACGATCTTTACCGCTTCCACAGTGGGGTCGAGTATGTCCTCCGGCAGGGGGTCGGGGTCAAAACCAAAGTCCTCGTCCATGTCCTCCAGCAGGGGGTTGGGGTCAAGGTCAAGCGCAAGCTCCTCCATGGGGTCAAAGTTTGCGTGGTAGTGTACGGTCAGGGCTTTCTTCGCCGGGGCTCGGTTCGGGCCGGTGGTGGAGCTCCAAACGGCGTAAAGGACTTTATTATTCTCGTCCGGCCAAGTTTTGACCTTACTGCTCACCGTGGTAACGTCCGGGTTAACGCCATGCTCTGGGTCATAAGTAGCCAGCTTGAAAATCTTGTCATCGCTGGTGGGGTCTTTCTCCGTGCTCCAGCCAATATGGGTTAGATTATTATTCGGTTGATGAGTAAGCACCACCTTCGGGAAATTTACGGTATCATCATAGGGCAAAACCCGTTTCGTTTCGCTATCACCAGTAATACCACCATTGAAGTCAAAGGTCACCATGTCCTTTTTGTACATCACATAAATGGTATCGCCGGTGTAGGTATTGCCCGAGGTGTCGCCAAAATAGTGGATATCGGTGTTCTTGCCGGTCAGGGTACCCCTATCATCAGTCGATGTCAGACCGGAAGAAGTCATTCTCATAAGGCCTACAAACTGATACCCGGTGTTTGCTTTAACATTGTAGATATGATACGAGCCGCCGTAGTTGCGCATCCACTGGTAATAGGAGATTTTTCCTTCCAGCGTCTGCGGCTTACCGCAGGAATCCAAATCAAATTGGCCGTATTGTTTTGCTGTCGCTATGTCATCAGCCGGGGTGAAAGTGCCACCGTCATTCTGCAGCGCAGGGATAACGTTCAGCAGATAGCGCTTGCGCTTGATTTGGATCGTCACCTCACCGTTCGCGGGCAATGTGGTAAACGTATACGCGTCTTTGAGCTGCCAGACATCCTCCGGCGGGGTAGTACCGGCCAAATTCTTGGTTTTTTCGGTTATCTTGGTTTGGAGCGCAGTCCACACCTCCGTATTCTCGGTTTTGCTCAGCGTCAAGGACGTATTGCCGTAGGCGTAAGCCGTGCCAAGTGCTACGGCAGTGTCAAAGCTGTCGCCGCCCTGCAACTTTTCGGGGAACGACTGGTTCGCAGCGTCCCATGTTGTCCAGCCTATGACACCGCCAAATTGCACCTTTACCGTGTAAGGTTTCTTCCAAATGGCGTAAAGCACACGTTTTTGGGTGTCATTCTTCGGTCTAGTAGTCATTTCGGCAGAGGTGTAGGCTTCCCATTTGACACTGCCAACGCTCGCGTCCGGTTGATAAAGCCTATCCCCTGTGGTATAGGTAGATTTTGTGCTCCACCCGGCAAACTCCATGTCGGCAGGGGCGGTAATTCCCAGTGCATCAGGGGTTTCCAGCGTGCCGGTTTCTTCATACAGCCCGTTCGTGCGCGGCGGGTTATCGTCATTGACGCTTTCCTTGCCGCCACCGCCGCCGTTTGCTATATAGGTCAGGCCTTTTTTATAGCAAGGGATGTAGCAATAGCGGACATTATTGTACAAATCCTTGCCGGTCGGCTCTCCGGTCAGTTCACCCGTGTACACATAGTAGGTGGTATCGCCCTCTTTTACTCCGGCAGCGGTTTCAGCTTGCTGTTTATTTGCAATGATCTTAACGCCATTGCCCGACATTTCATAGACATAGCCGTTTTTGACATGGTGCAAACCCAGCTTAAATTGGATGCCATAGGGGAACTGTCCCCAATAGTCATCGCCGTCAGACTGCCAGAACCAGCTCGACCAGTTCGTTCCGTTATCTGCGGACACCTGCATATTCACACAACCGCTGATGCTTCCGCCCTGATTGCCGTTGCTCTCTTCACCACTAACACCAGTGTAATCCGTAGCGCCGTTCACATCCAGCCAGTACCACTTGCGCACAAGGTTCAGGTTGATGGTCTGGGTTTTATTGTTTGCTTGAAAATCCGCTTTCGGGGTCAGGGCGCGTGACAAATCCTCCCAGCAGCGTTCATCTTCTCCGCCATCATTCGCAGGCCGGGTGCGCTTCCATGTATCAGATTCAACAGCAGTTCCCAAAAGATCGCCCCACACACCTGCACAGCCGTACTCCAGAACATAGGTTTCCTTGGGCGCAGAAGTTGTGTCTGTCACGTTTCCGCTTGCATCAACCACATTCACGGCTTGAACGTGCGCCCCGCTGTTTGTAAGCTGCAGCTTCTGCTCATATACGTTGATGGTATAGGTAACGCAATGCTTTACCAAATCAAAGGTAAAGGTAAGCGTATCGGAGTAAGTGCCGCTCATAGTGGCTTGGCTGGGGTCTTTCACGTTGACCGAGAAATTGGTAGCAAACTTACGCGCACCTGTGGTGCTGTCATATTTTGGGTCGGTTGAATCGAGTTTACCCGTGCCATAGTGCAGCGTATTATCCTCATAGTACGCTATTGCTGTTCTATTTTCATAATCTTCTGTGGTCAGCGTATAATCCACCTTCGGCGTATCTGCCGCCGTTGCATCGTCATACGCCAGTTTCCAGCTATTTGGCGATGCAATGCCGATATTCAAGGTGCGGTACTGCTTCAGCTGTGCGTTGACCGTCAGCTCACCCGTATTCGTCCCGCTCTTCACCTCCACGGTGGTGGGGATGGTAACGGTATAGCCGTCGGTTGCAAGGTTGCCGGTAGTGTTCGGCACATCCGCCGCCGTGGTAACATTCTGCTCATAGTCCAGCACTTCCTGCTCCGGCGTTTCAGCAAGCGCAATTCCACCCACCGCAAGGCACAAAGCCAGCGCAAAGGCAAGGCTTAGCAGTTTTTTTACACAATGCTTCATCGTATCCTCCTTGTGTGGGGTGGTTGTTTTTTGCCGCAAAATCAAAAAAAGGGGAGAGGGAACAACTCCCATCTCCCCTTTGGGCTTCAGGTATTATTCAGGTTTGGGTGCGGGGGTTAGGTGTTACTTAACCTCAGACTTAAATGCAATCGAACCTGTGTACTCACCTGCCTTTTCAGCCGCGTCTGTAGTAGTAGTTTTCAAGGTAAGCACCAGTGCCTGTTCACCCATTTTCGTGCCAGAGGGGACACTCAAAACCTCACTGTCCCCTGAAGTCAGCTCTTTCTCAGGATTGCTACCTTCAGCAGGCTTGGCAATCTTAAAATAAAGCTTTTCCGTAAGTTTTTTTCCCTGAACTCCCACCCAGAAGCCATCGCCATTGTCGAAAGTAGAAGATGCAGTATCAATGCTGATCTTCAATGCCTTTTCGGGTCCAATAATATTCTCGGTCACGCAAACCATGGGAGCAGTGCCGTCTGTAGTATCGGTTGCCTTTGTGCTTGCTGTATTTTCGGCTGTATTAGCCTTGACTGTGCGGGTCTTTTTAATACCTGCATTAGCGCCAAAGTCGATCTTTGCAGGGATAGACCATGTATATTTGCTATCGACCGTATAAGTCACATTAGTGTCGGCAGTTGTTTTGGTTTCACTGCCCATAATCGAGGGGTCAGTCGCAAACACCGGGGTCGCGCAGACGGACACCGCCAGAGAAGCTGCAAGGAGCAGGGCGGCGGCCTTTTTCGTTAACTTCATAATCTTTGTTCGGCAATGGGGCCCGCAGCTGACGGTCAGCCTTGGATTTGCCTACTCCTTTCACACCTTATGGTAGTTTATCCCCAATTCAGTTTTTTTATCGTCAACACTGCCGGTTTTGCCCGCTGTAGGGGGCTTAGCCCACGGTCAGTGTCAGCTTCACGATGCCGCTGTTGGTCTTGGTGGCGCGGTCCGAACAATAGGGCTGGCACACCACATAGGCCGGGTACTCGCCGGGGGCAAGGGCGCGGGTCATCTCCATCTTCTGCACATACAGCCCGGGCGCTACAAGGCCGGACTGGAACAACAGCTCGTCCCCATCCTCTAAATACAGCCCAAAGGAGATATAGTAGCACTCCTCCTTACCGGTCACGGTAAAGGTGTACTGCTTGCCGTCATCGGCCTGCACGGTCAGGGGCTTTTCGCCCTTATAGTCCTTGATGGCCTCGATGGTGTATACGCCCTCGTCGGTCTTTTGGATATCGAAATTGGCGGGGTCGGCTTCCAGCACCTTGGTCACCTCGGCCTGAATGCCCGCAAGGCGCAGGTAATGGCTCAGCTCTACGGTCTGGCCGCTGTCCACCACCAGCTTTTCCAGCTGGGTGCCGTCAAGGCTTACCCAGTCCTCGTACCAAAGGTTCTCGGCGGGGTTATGGAACTCGAACCCTTGGGTGATCTTTTTGGTCTTTGCGGGGATGGTAAAGCCGCCCCAGCCCGGCAGGGTAACATTTTTGCTGCGGTCAATGGGGGTCTCCGGCTTTACATACTGCGCCTGATACTCCTCCATGGGCAGCGCCGACTGCGCATCGGCTGTGCCGGTGTTTCCGGCAGCAGGTCTGCCGCCCAGTGCGCCGGTTGCCACAATGTAGCCGCCCAGCAGCACCACCAGCGCTGCCAGCACCCCAACCACCAGTTTGTTCATGTTTTTGTTTTCCATGGGCTTCACGCTCCCCTTATTGAATCGGCGGTTTTTAACGCCGGAACATCAAAAAAGGCTGCCCAACCGTGTGGGCAGCCTTGTACATACGAGCAAAAGCGAAGCGTCCCCCAAAAAAGGGTACACCTGTAGCTTTGGACGATTCCGGCACACGGAGGTTCTCCCCTCCAAACCGAAAGCAACCGGCTGGCATCATCTGGTACATCTCCAGACCTAAGCCCCTATGGCTTTGCGTCCTTACCTTTCGATAAGTTTGCCCAATAAATTGCCCAATATCTTAATAGATATATTAAATTGTTGCTGTATTATATTGTTTATTTGTGCTGGCGATATTATAGCATACCCCCCCCACGGGAGTCAACCGGTTTTCCCGGTGTTTCGTTTATATTTTATGTTGTATTCTTTAATACAACTGTCGAAAACGTTTAAATGATGGTGTTATTTTGCAGCTTTGCCTTTTTTTGTAAAGTAAGGGGGAAAGTGGGTGGGGGGTCACCCCTTCCGTCTTGCCGCTGCGCGTCAAGCCACCTTCCCCGAGGGGGGGAGGTTTATTCGTGCTGACCGGAAGATGGCAAAAAGCTCCCCCTTTCGGGGGAGCTGGCTGCGACCAGCGGGAGCAGACTGAGAGGGTCACCCCGGGCTTGCATAAACAACGCCTGCATGATACAATAAAGTGTGGTGCGCGGCTGTTTTTGCAAAACGCCCCGCGCAGCGGCAAAGCTATAAAATACACTGTACCATACAGCGGTTCAGCATTTATCTTATTATAAGGAGAAATCACTACTATGAAGCTTGGTATTGTCGGCCTGCCTAACGTGGGCAAGTCCACCCTGTTCAACGCCATCACCTCCACCAAAAACGCGGAGGCCGCAAACTACCCCTTCTGCACCATTGAGCCGAACTCCGGCATCGTGGCTGTGCCGGACAAGCGGCTGGACAAGCTGGCCGAGATCTGGCAGACCAACAAAAAGACCCCTGCCATCGTGGAATTTGTGGATATCGCCGGCCTTGTAAAGGGCGCAAGTCAGGGCGCGGGCCTTGGCAACAAGTTCCTTGGCCATATCCGCGAGTGCGACGCCATCGTGCACGTTGTGCGCTGCTTTGACGATGACAACATCATCCATGTGGTGGAGGATGTGACCAAAGCCGAGGCCGTGGACCCCATTGCGGACATTGAAGCCATTGACTACGAGCTGATCCTCTCGGACCTTGAGGTGGTGCAGAACCGCGCCGGACGCATGGCAAAAGCCGCCAAAAGCGGCAACAACAAGGGCGCTGCCGCCGAGGCCGCATGGCTGCAGCAGCTTGCCGACCATCTGAGCACCGGCAAGCCCGCCCGCAGCTTTGATTTTGACCCCGCCGACACCGAGCAGCAGACCGTGCTGCACGAGATGGGTCTGCTGAGCGCAAAGCCGGTGCTGTACGCCTGCAACGTGGGCGAGGACGACCTGATGGAGGGCATCGAGAACAACAAGTACGTCCCGCTGGTGGCTGCACGCGCCAAGGAAGAGGGCGCACGCTACATTCCCATCTGCGCCAAGACCGAGGAGGATATTGCGGACTACAGCCCCGAGGAAAAGAAGGAGTTTCTGGCCGAGATGGGCATTGAAGCCAGCGGTCTGGATAACCTGATCACCGCCAGCTACGACCTGCTGGGGCTGATCTCCTTTTTGACCGACGGCAAAAAAGAGTGCCGCGCATGGACCATCCGCAAGGGCACCAAGGCCCCGCAGGCTGCCGGTAAGATCCACAGCGACTTTGAGCGCGGCTTTATCCGCGCCAGCGTCATTGGCTACAACGATCTGGAAGCCAACAACTTCGATTACGCCGCCGTGAAGGCCAAGGGCCTGCAGCGCACCGAGGGCAAGGAGTACGTTGTGCATGACGGCGATGTGATCGAGTTCTTGTTTAATGTTTAAGGCTCTTCCCGTGAAAAGTGGATACCGAAACGCCCGCAGGCGTTTCGGTATCCTGAATTAAAAAGAGTTATTCCGCT
>OGUC01001125.1_pt1 | contig 10923 bp, 6 predicted proteins | sample 1573701 | NCBI WGS metagenome assembly OGUC01 (sample SAMEA2582017, study PRJEB24529) | metagenome | biome: Human gut stool | place: China | collected 2011
CCGAGGGGCTTGGCTTTCACGAACTCCGCAGCCTGTGCCGTTTCCAGCGCAGCCCAGAGGTCAGCGTCAGAGGCATTCTGGCTGCCCCAGAGCAGGTTCGAGCGAATGGTGCCGCCGAAGAGCTGGGCTTTCTGCATGACCACGGCCACCTTGCCGCGCAGGTCGGCGCGGGGGTACTGCCGGACCGGTCGGCCCATGATCTTCACACTGCCCTCAGTGGCGTCGTAGAAGCGGGGAATGAGGCTGATGAGGCTGGATTTGCCGCTGCCGGTGCCGCCGATGACGCCGATGGTCTGGCCGCGCTTGGCGGTAAAGCTGATGTCGGACAGGCTGGGTGCGCCTGCGCCCTTGTAGGTCAGTCTCACATGGTCGAAACGGACGGCGTCGCCGGCCGTTTCCGCCGGAACATTGCCGGTGAGCTGGGCCGGGAACTCCATGCCGGGCTTGGTGTCCAGAACCGCCTGCACACGGCCTGCACAGGCCAGAGCCTTGCTCACCTGAACGATGAGGTTGGCCAGCTTGACCAGCTCGACCAGGATCTGGTTCATATAGTTGACCAGTGCGATGACATCGCCGGAGGCCATGCCCCCGATGTTGATCTCGATGCTGCCCACATACAGCAGCGCCACGATGGCCAGGTTGATGATAACGTAGGTCAGCGGGTTCATCAGGGCGGAGATGTGGCCCACGTGGAGCTGCATTTTGGTCAGCAGCTCATTGGCGTCCTCGAAGCGGTCCACCTCGCTCTTTTCCTTATCGAAGGCGCGGACGACGCGCACGCCGGTCAGGTTTTCGCGGGTGAGGCCCAGAACCCGGTCGAGGCGGGTCTGCACCAACTTATAGAGCGGCCGGGTGATGACCATGACGCCGAAGACCACGACGCTCAGCAGCGGGATAGCCACCACGAAGATGAGGGCGGCGCGGAAGTTGACCGTAAAGGCCATGATCATGGCGCCGAGCACTACGAAGGGGCTGCGCAGGAACAGACGGAGGAAGAGGTTCAATCCGCTCTGCACCTGATTGACGTCGCTGGTCATCCGGGTGATGAGGGTGCTGGTGCCCATGGTGTCCATCTCGGAAAAGCTCAGCGTCTGGATGTGCTCAAACAGCGCATGACGCAGACCGGTGGAATAACCCACGGCGGCTTTGGCCGAGAAGTATTGGGCCGTCAGGCTGCACGTGAGGCCGACGATGGCCAGAAGCAGCAGGATGCCGCACCGCACGAGGATGTAGTGAAAATCGTGGGCCGCGATACCCACGTTGACGATGTCGGCCATCACAAGCGGCACGAACAGGTCAAACGTAGCTTCCAGCATCTTGAAAAGCGGTGCAAGCACGCTCTCGCGCTTGTAGTCGCTGAGATAGCGAAGCATTTTGTTCAAGGCTCGATACTCCCTTTCTTTGATCCATTTAGTTGAGACGCTCCTTATTATAGCGCACTCCCAACAGGAATGCTATGTTTTTGCCAGAGAAAAATCGGCTCTGGATGCAGATTTCAGCTCCGGAGATTGAGAAAACCGGAAAATCCTGCTATACTGGAAAGGAATCTCAACGGAAAGAATGGTGGATGCAATGGCAAAAGATGGTGCGGCACGGCTGCGGCTGCGCCCGGTGGGCGCGGCAGACCGCAAAAAGCTGCCGGAATACGGGCCGCTGGGTACGGGCTGTCCGGCGATAGAGCGGGCTGTGGCAGCGCTCTATAAGGGCCAGAACGAGGAGAGCTTCTGGGCGCTGATGAACGCCATCAACTATGCCCTCGAGCTGGACACCAGGGTCCTGGTGCCGCTGGAAGCTGCGTCCGACCAGCCGGACGGGGCCGCCCCGTGGGCGGAGCATCCTGTCCCGGCGGAGAAAGCGAAAGACCTGCAGCCCTGGACCCTGCGTACCCAGAAGGGCCGGTGTTACCTGCCGGTGTTCACCTCAGTGAAGATGGCGGAGGCCGATAAAGGCACAGCCAGCCGCCCCATGGCGGAACGGCTTCTGGCTTCCGCCATGCAGATGGCGCTGGACTCGGACAGCATCGACGGTGTGGTCATCGACCCGTGGACCAGCTCTGCCACGCTGGACTGCTCGCTTTTGAACGGTCTGCTCCACGCCAGCCACGACACCGATGAGCCGGGCGAAGCGGAGCTGCGGGCCGGCAACCATGCCATGGCCGAGGAACGCTGGGACGATGCGATGCACTATTATCAGCTCTCTGCCGAAGAGGGCTGCGCCGAGGGCCTTGCCATGATGGGCGAGATGCTCTACGAGGGCCGGGGCTGCCGCAAGAGCCCTGCACAGGCCCGCAAGTTCTGGAAAAAAGCTGCCGACGCCGGCGATGTGGCCGCATGGGTGGCGCTGGGCGACGATGCCATGGTGCAGGGAAAAGGGGCCGGTGCGGCTCTGCGGGCCTACCGCAAGGCTCAGAAGCTCTGCGCCTCCACCCCCGACATCGCCTATATGCCGCAGGTCTGCCTGCGGGTGGCCCAGTATGAGACCCAGTATATCTCCCGCAAAAAGGCGCTGGCTCAGCTGGCTGAGGCGAAGCAGGGCTTCCTCGTCCGCAAAAAAGAGGGCGACGAGACGGCCCAGAGCTGGCTGGACGAGACGGAGGCCGTCATCCGCCAGCTGCTTGAGAGAGAATGAGCGGAAACACAAAATCTTTACAAATGCTCTAAGAAATCGTCATACGGAACCGATATGATATTGAAGGAAAAATATGCGCGTCGCAAAAACAGAGAGGACGACCAGAATGAGCAAAGTGATCGGTATTGACCTTGGCACCACGAACAGCTGCGTGGCAGTGGTGGAGGGCGGCAAGCCCGTCGTCATCACCAACGCAGAGGGAGAGCGCACCACCCCCAGCGTGGTGGCGTTCACCAAAGACGGCGAGCGTCTGGTGGGCGGCGCGGCAAAGCGCCAGCTTGCCACCAACTCCGGCCGGACGGTGTCCAGCATCAAGCGGCATATGGGCAGCGACTACCGCGTCCACATCGACGGCAAAGACCTGACTCCGCAGGAGATCAGCGCCATGATCCTGACCAAGATACGCCGCGACGCCGAGAGCTATCTGGGCGAGCCGGTGACCGAGGCCGTTATTACCGTACCCGCCTATTTTGACGACAGCCAGCGCAAGGCCACGCAGGACGCCGGCCGCATTGCAGGGCTGAACGTGCTGCGCATCATCAACGAGCCCACCGCCGCTGCCGTAGCCTACGGTCTGGACAACGAGGCTACCCAGAAGATCTTAGTCTACGACCTTGGCGGCGGCACCTTTGATGTGTCCATCATCGAGATTGAGGACGGCACCTTTACGGTGCTGGCCACCGGTGGCGACACCCATCTGGGCGGTGACGACTTTGACCAGCGCATCGTGGAGTACGCGGTGGCAGAGTTCAAAAAGTCTGACCGCATCGACCTGACCCGTGACCCCGCCGCCATGGGACGGCTGAAGGAGGAAGCGGAAAAGGCCAAGAAGGAGCTTTCCAGTGCACCCTCCGCCCAACTGAACCTGCCCTTTATCACGGTGGGCAAGGACGGACCCCATCACTTGGACATCGCTCTGTCCCGCCCGCAGTTCGAGATGATGACCGGCGACCTGCTGGCACGGACGGTGGCCCCGGTGCAGAACGCACTGCGGGATGCCGGCATCTCGGCTTCGCAGCTGGGCAAAGTCCTTCTCGTGGGCGGCAGCACCCGGATGCCCGCCGTGGAGCGGCAGGTGCGGGAGCTGCTGGGCAAGGAGCCCAGCCACAGCCTGAACCCGGACGAGTGCGTGGCCATGGGCGCAGCAGTGCAGGGCGCGCTGCTGCAGGGCGGCGGCAAGCTGGCTGGCGCTTCTGGTGCAGCGGCGCAGGGCCTTGTGCTGATGGACGTCACTCCGCTGACCCTCTCAATCGAGACACTGGGCGGCGTGGCGACCCCCCTCATCACCCGCAACAGCATGATCCCCACCCGCAAGAGCCAGATCTTTACCACCGCCCGTCCCATGCAGACCAGCGTGGAGATCAACGTTCTGCAGGGCGAGCGCCACTTTGCGCGGGATAATAAGTCTTTGGGCAAGTTCAAGCTGAACGGCATCCGGGCCAGCTTCTCGTCCAAGCCCCAAATCGAAGTCACCTTTGATATTGACGTCAACGGCGTCGTGAAAGTCTCGGCCAAAGACCTCGGCACCGGCCGGGAGCAGAATATCACCATCACCGGTAGCACGAACCTCTCGGAGAATGAGATCCAGCGCGCCATGGCCGACGCCGCCGCCTACGAGGCCGAGGACAGCCGCCGCAAGGAGCGCCTGGAGCTGCACAATCAGGCCGAGGTGCTGGCCTACAAGGTGGACGAGGCCTTGTCCAAGTGCAAAAAGGAGCTGGACCGCGACGAAAAGAACCGCATCAAGACCGATGTGGCCAACCTGCGCCACTGCCTGCGCAAGGACAAGCCCGAGAAGATGAACGAGACGGAAGAAGCGAACCTCCGTCAGGCCAAGAGCCAGCTGGAAGCATCCGCAAACCACCTGATGGTGCTCTATGCATCGGAGCAGAGCGGGAACGGCTCGAACGGGACCATTTGATAAACAGTAAGACCCCCGCTGTGTTTGCAGCGGGGGTCTTTTGCGTCTGAGGGAAAAGTATCGATGGAAAACGAAGAGGAGAGAGGGAAAAGCTTATCGGCCAACGATGAGGTCGCGGCGGCTGCGGAAGCCCACGGTGAGGTGAGCGCTGCTGCCGAGGTGGCGCAGAGTGACCCGGGTGCCGGGCTTCTGATCCTGGCACAGCAGAGTCAGGTTCAGGGTGGTGGAAGTCTTGCCGGTCTTGAGCACCAGTGTGCTTACGCCCTGATTCATCAGGGTCTGCATGTCGAGGATGGTGGTGCGGAAGGTGGCGTTGTCATCGGGGGCGTCCAGCGTCAGCACGCGGCCTTCCTGACGGGCGGTGTAGAGCACCTGTTTGCCCAGCAGACCCTTGACGGTGTAGCGGGCTTCGCTCTTCTCCACCGGCGTGTCAGAGGGCAGGGGAGTCTCGTCGGAGATCATCATCACGTTGCCCTGAATGGGGTTCTCCACCGGGGAAGCATAGCCGCCGTAGTTGGGATCTACCTCCCCCACCGGAACGTCAGAGTGGAGAGCGATGTCACCCTGAACCATGACTTCGGACGACTGAGGGGGCAGATAACCGGCAACGGTCACGTCCTCGGCGTCGGCGGCAAAGGCACCCACGCTCATGGCGGCGGTCATGGTCAGCAGCGCGGCAGCAGCGGCGGCGCGGCGGGCAGTGTTCTTGTTCAGCAGTCTCATAGTAGTATCCTCCTGTAGATGTAGGAAGTCAATCTCTTCGTCAGCGCTGGTGCGCTGACGGAGAGGTTTATCCCAAATGCTTTTATCAGCGGTACGGCGTATCAGAAAACCGCCGTATCTGTAATGAATACGGATACGGCGGCTGGATTATTGCAGGGATCCTATTTTAATTTTCGCTGGGATCTTTTTCCTCAAGAATCGCCATGAACTCGTCGCCGGTGATGGTCTCCTTTTCATAAAGGTACTTCGCCAGCTCGTCGAGCTTTGCACGGTTGTCGGTGAGGATCTTGATGGCCTTTTCGTGCTGGGCCTTTACCAGCTCCACGACCCGCTGGTCGATCTCGCGCTGGGTCTGCGCCGAGCAGGCCAGCGAGGTGTCGCCGCCCAGATACTGGTTGTTCACCGTCTCCAGGGCCACCATGTCGAACTCTTTGCTCATGCCGTAACGGGTGAGCATGGCGCGGGCAAGCTTGGTGGCCTGCTCGATGTCGTTGGACGCGCCGGTGGTGATGGAGCCGAACACCACTTCCTCGGCAGCACGTCCGCCGGTGAGGGTGGCGATCTTATTTTCCAGCTCTTCCTTGGTCATCAGGTAGTGGTTGCCCTCTTCGACCTGCATGGTGTAGCCCAGTGCGCCCGAGGTGCGGGGGATGATGGTGATCTTCTGCACGGGTGCGGAGTGATTCTGAAGCGCCGCCACCAGTGCGTGGCCGATCTCATGGTAGGCCACGATGCACTTTTCCTTGTCGGTGAGGATGGAGTTCTTCTTCTGGTAGCCGGCAATGACCACCTCGATGCTCTCCTCAAGGTCGGCCTGCGTCACGCTCTTGCGGCCTGCCCGCACGGCACGCAGGGCGGCTTCGTTCACAATGTTGGCCAGCTCTGCGCCGGAGGCACCGGAGGCCATGCGCGCCACGGTGTTGAAATCCACACCCGGGGCGATCTTCACCTTTTTGGCGTGTACCTTCAAAATCTCCTCGCGGCCCTTCAGGTCGGGCAGCTCCACGGGCACGCGGCGGTCGAACCGGCCGGGACGGGTCAGGGCGGGGTCAAGGGAATCCGGGCGGTTGGTGGCCGCCAGAATGATGACGCCGGTATTGCCCTCAAAACCGTCCATCTCGGTAAGCAGCTGGTTCAAAGTCTGCTCGCGTTCATCGTTGCCGCCCATCTGGCCACTGTTGCGCTTCTGACCAATGGCGTCGATCTCATCGATAAACACGATGCAGGGCGCTTTTTCTTTGGCCTGCCGGAACAGATCCCGAACCTTGGAGGCACCCATACCCACGAACATCTCCACGAACTCCGAGCCGGAGATGGAGAAGAAGGGGACGTTGGATTCGCCCGCCACGGCCTTGGCCAGCATGGTCTTGCCGGTGCCCGGAGGGCCTACCAGCAGAATGCCCTTGGGCATGGAAGCACCGATCTCCTCGTACTTCTTGGGGTCGTGCAGATAATTGACGATCTCCTGCAGGTTTTCCTTGGCCTCGTCCTCACCGGCGACATCATTGAACTTGATGCCGGTCTCATCATCGACAACATACTGCTTGGCGCCGGATTTGCCGCCGAACAGCATTGCATTGCCGCCGGCACCGCCCATCTGCTCCATCTTTTTGGAGGCCCAGCGGTTGATGAACCAGAACAGCAGGATCATCGGCAGGAAGGAGATGATAAGGTTCAGCAGCGAGTCCCAGATCGTCGGGCTTTGGTAGACGGTGCCGAACTCCACGCCCGCATCCTCCAGCCGCGCCACGAGGTTGTTGTCCTGCGCGATGGCGTTCGTCTTGAAGGAGTTTTCGTTCTTGTCCACAAAATAGATCTGCTGGTCCTCGATCTGGACGGTGGCCAGTTCCTTGCTCTCCAGCATCTGCAGGAAGGTGCTGTAGTTCACGCTCTTGACACCGGCCTGCATCAGCGCCGGATACAGGAAGATATTGCTCAAAATCACGATTGCCAGAATGACCGCATAGCCGACCCATAGCTTCTTTTTCGGGTCCTTCGGCGGCTGTGTCGTTTCTTTCATGCCATTGGCCTCCTCTTTTGTCCGGGCAGGCACCGCACCTTTGGCGATGCTGCCCTTTGTACGAGTATAGCATGCGCCCTAAAAATGAACAGCATGTGACACAACTTTGAACGAATCGCAAAAAATGCCGCCACGCCGGGCCGTTCGGCGCAGTCTTCGCATTTTGCACAGGTTTTCCACATCATTCCACAGTTGAAATGTGGAAAACCATGTTGAAACTGTGGAAAACCCGGTGTAAACTGTCCAAAACCCACGATATATAGGTTTTGTTGAAATGTGGAAAACGCCCGCCCCATTTTTTTGAAAAAATTTTCAGATTTTTTCGATTCTTGTAACAACTCGGAAACATTCATCGTTATTATAGATAACAGCACCCCTACCCAATCTGAAAGGAGGGCCCCTATCATGACCCCGTATGACCCATACATTGCCTACAAAGACCTGACCGTTGACCTGCACGCCCACCGTGTGCGCCGCGCCGGCTGCGAGCTTTGCCTGACGCCGCGGGAATTTGCCCTGCTGGCCGTCCTTGTGACCCACTGTGACAAGGCCCTGAGCCGCAGCCAGCTGCTTGAGGCTGCGTGGGGCTACGCCTTTATCGGCGAGAGCCGCACCGTTGATGTCCATATCAACCGGCTGCGCCGCAAGCTTGGGCTGGAAAACGACATCCAGACCGTCTACAAGGTCGGCTACCGGCTCAACAGCGCCAGTTGACTTTCCCGCCGGATTTGATACAATAAGGGTATTATAGCGTTATCGCACTGCCATACGGTACGGCAACGCCCTACACTTCCTGCTTACTTAAAAGGAGGACCCTGCCATGAAGCGTATCATCACCATCGGCCGCGAGTTCGGCGCAGGCGGCGGCGAGCTGGGCCGCCGTCTGGCCCGGGAGCTGAACATTGCCTACTATGACCGCGACATTATTTTAAAGACCGCCAAGGCCAGCGCCCACCTGACGCCGGAGCAGGTGCGCCGCTGGGACGAGCGTGTCCCCCATGAGTTCGGCTTTACCCAGAGCCTTTTCAACTTCTACAACCGCCCCCTGAGCGAGGAGCTGTGGGATGCCCAGGTCCGCGCCATCCGCGAGATTGCCGACCGGGAAAGCTGCGTTATCGTGGGCCGCAACGCCGACTATATCCTGCGGGAGTTTGACCACTGCCTGCGGGTGTTCGTCCATGCCGACCGCAACTGGCGTCTTTTGCACATGCGCAAGCTGATGCCCGACACCCCGTTTGAGCAGCTGGAGGCCGACATGGATAGTGCCGACCGCGCCCGCCGCAGCTACTGTAAGCAGCACACCGGCCAGATCTACGGCGACAGCCGCAACTATGACCTGACCCTCTGCACCAGCAAGCTCGGGCTGGACAAGGCCGAGGAAATTTTGCTGTGCGCGGCGAAGGAGCTATAAGGCAGATTGGGCGGTATCGGGAGCTTTCCCGGAGGGGTCAAGACCCCTCCCTACAGAGCTTTCGCCGCAGGGTTGTAGGGAGCGGTCTTGACCGCTCCGTGCAGCTGTGCCGGTAGCCGGAAACGATAAAACAGAAAATACAAAAGCCGCTGTGCGTTCTGGCACGGCGGCTTTTGTGTTACTGCTCCAAAAATTCGCGGATCTCCTTTTCGACCGCGTTGACCTCCTCCTCAAACGCGCGGGCCGAAACACGCAGCGCGCCGTGGCCCATCACGATGATCTGCTCTGCGCCGTCACTGCTGACCACGCGGGTGCGATGCTCACGGGCCAGCTCATGGGTCGCGCGCTCAATGTACATATCGGCGGTCTCGGCCTCCCGGGTGTAGACGACATAGAGGTTGTGGTATTTTTCGACCTCCCGCGCGCCGCCCCGCACCTTGTAGGCGTCAAACACCAGTATCGGCACACAGCGCTTATAGCCTGCGTAGTTGCACAGAATGTCCATCAGCCTGCGCCGCGCGGCGTCAAGGCTGCCGTCTGCCAGCCTGCGCAGGGCGTCCCACGCAAAGATGACATTGTAGCCGTCCACCAGCAGATAGTCCGGCCCGGCGGGCACAGGCGCAGCCGGCACACTCGCCGCCGGGGCGGTGTGCAGGGCCGCGCGGGCGGCCTTTTTGGCATCGTCAACGCCGCCGCGGCGCTTTATCTTGCCGTAGGTGCGTTCAAAAATCGCCAGCAGCTCCTTATCCTGCTCCAGCGTGCCGCAGTAGGCGGAGGCCCGGCGGCGGCGCGCGTTGGCCTCGTCCTCCTCCTGCGTCTGCCCGGCGGCGGGGGCAGCACCCAGCCGCCGCTCCAGCCCGCTGGACACATGGGCGCGGGCGGGGACCTCGTCCCATTTGACAAGATACCCGGCCCCATGAGAGCAGAACACCGAATCCGCCGGGTTGTCGATGTCGGCATCGGGGTCATAGCCCGCGGCGGCCAGCACCTCATCGGTGTTGTGGCAGGCATCGTACCCGGCGGGCAGCACAGCCCACCGGCCCAGCCCGTGGGTGTAGGCTGCGACCTCCCGCGCATAGCCGCGCGCCGCAGCAACGGGCAGGCGGCCGGTCAGCCGCACCGTGTTTTCGGATTCCGGGAGTGTTTCAGGCGCATGGAAGCTGCCGCACATCCGCTGCACATCGGCCATGGCGCGGCCCAGCGCATCGGCGGGCAGCTCCAGCGTAAAATCGTACCACGGCTCCAGCAGCTGCACGCCGTCCCCGGCCGCAGCCATCCGCAGGCCCTGCCGCACGGCGCGGTAGGTCGCCTGCCGGAAGTCCCCGCCCTCGGTGTGCTTTTGGTGGGCGCGGCCCGCCGCCAGCGTGATCCTGACATCGGTCAGCGGTGCGCCGATCAGCACACCCGGGTGGGTGCGCTCGGCCAGATGGGTCAAAATCAGCCGCTGCCAGTTTTCGGCCAGCGTGTCGGGCTGGCAGTCTGCCGCCAGCTGGACGCCGCTGCCCCGGGGCGCAGGCTCCAGCAGCAGATGCACCTCGGCATAGTGGCGCAGCGGCTCATAGTGGCCGATGCCCTCGACAGCCGCCGTCAGCGTCTCCTTATACAAAATGCCGCCCTCGCTGAATGTCACATCCAGCCCGAACCGCTCCTGCAGGATATTCTGCAAAATTTCCAGCTGCACCTCGCCCATCAGCTGGACATGCACCTCGCCGAGATCGTCCCGCCAGTTCACATGCAGCTGGGGGTCCTCGTCCTCCAGCGTCTGCAGTGCCTTCAGCAGGGCATGGGGGTCGGCTGCACTCTCCACACGGTAGTTCAGCACCGGCTCCAGCAGCGGGGTATCGGCGTCAGCCTCCGCCCCAAGGCCCTGCCCGGGGCGGGTGGCGGCCGGTCCCGCCGCCGCCACGACCATACCGGGGTATGCCTCACTGATCAGGCGGAACCTCCCGCCGTTGTACAGCCGCAGCGCATCGGCCTTCTTGCCGCCGGGCAGCACTGCCTTGACCGGCAGCACGCCGCCGGTGATCTTGAGCCATGTCAGCCGTGTGCCCGCGTCCTCGCTGATCTTGAACACCCGCGCGCCGAACTCCGGCCAGCGCGGCGGGGTGCGGGTCAGCGTCTGCAGCCCGCGCAGCAGGTCGTCCAGCCCGTCCAGCCGCAGCGCCGCGCCGAAAAACACCGGGAACACCTGCCGCCGCGCAATGGCTGTCACCACGGTCA
>OGUC01001129.1_pt1 | contig 10909 bp, 9 predicted proteins | sample 1573701 | NCBI WGS metagenome assembly OGUC01 (sample SAMEA2582017, study PRJEB24529) | metagenome | biome: Human gut stool | place: China | collected 2011
CGCTCGTCACTTTTTTGCGGCGTTTCATGGCAATGTCAAATCCTCTCTTTGCGATCCTGCGGATCTCTGTCTCGCTGTATGTCAGGGTATCTGTCGCAGTCATCACACCGTCAACTTCCTCGGTTTTTCGCGCACCGAAGTATAATCCTCCGGTCAGCTCACGCATGATCATCATATCAAATCCATCCCCAATAATATCATCGCGGAGCGGACATGCCTCTTTTAATTCTTCATATAAATATGCCGGGCGAAGGTTTGCAAACAGATTGAGCGATTTTCTCAACTTTAATAATCCTGCCTCCGGTCTTAATTCCGGTGCTAATTTATACCACGGAGAGGTCGCTGTATTACCGCCGATGGAACCCATAAGCACTGCATCGGACGCTTTTGCTGCTGCGATCGCCTCATCTGTTAACGGCACGCCTGTCGCATCAATCGAACATCCGCCCATCAAAATCGCTTCATACAAAAAACTGTGACCATACTTTGTTCCGATCTTGTCTAATACTTTTTTTGCCTCTGCCACGATCTCCGGTCCGATTCCGTCACCGGAAATCACGCCAATCTTACATTCCATGCTCTAATCCCTCTTTCTTTTCCTCTGTCAGATATGTGTAACTGATTTTTTTCGCCTGCCAGAAAGTATCCTGCTTTTCTGCACCATAGAATGCATACTCTGCGAACCTCCTGCTTTGTTATGAATAAAAAGAAAATCAGCGGCTGCTGTGCGCCCGCACTTTATCACATTAATAACAGACAGTATGTATAATGTCTATAATAATGTAATTTGGGAAACATTGCAACCTCTGATTCTATTTTTCTTTTTTATAACATTTATAACCTGGTATTATGAAAGTGCTTTCTTTTCATTACCTGGTTGTATACCATGGTATAGCTTAAGCGCTCATTACGGATAACAGACTGCGGAAGATTCCATCTTTCTGGATCAGTTCATCATAATTGCCGCGTTCGATGATGGCGCCTTTGGAAAATACCAGAATTTCATCATATTGTTTTAAGCTGTCTGCTTTTAACTGGTGTACGATATTTAAGATGGTCGTGTCTGACTGCAGGACGGTCTGTTCGATTTTTGCTGCCATGAGGCTGTCAAGACTGGATGTCGCTTCGTCTAAGATCATGACAGGAGTATTGCGGAGGAATGCCCTGGCTATGGCAATGCGCTGTTTTTCTCCGCCGGAGAGATTGGAACCGGATTCCTGTATGGTAAAATCAAGTCCCTTTTCGTTCAGGTAGTCTCCCATACCGGCACGGATTAATGCCTGTTTGATGTTCTCATCCGAATAGCTTTCATAAAGGGAAACATTGTCCCGCAGTGTGCCGTCTAACACGACGACATTCTGATGAATGAGTGTAATGCTGCGGTAGAGTTCTTTCTTCTGGATATCGCTGATGCTCTGGCTGCCAAAACGGATCTCTCCTTCAAAATGGTTATAATAATGCATCAGCACATACATAAAGGTACTCTTTCCACTTCCGCTGTTTCCGACGATCGCATATTTTTTGCCAGGTTCAAAAGTTACGCTTAAATTATGTAAGACCTCTTCGCCCTCCTCGTAGGAAAAACGTAGATTTTCCACTGAGATTGGCAGTGCTGTTTTTAACTTTTCCCCATGGTCTGCATCTTTCGGCAGGTTTAAGATATCCGTCACCCGCTTTAAAACCGGCTGGCTTGTCTTATAGTCTGCAAGCAGTTTTGAGATCCACTGGATCGGTGTCTGGATATAGTTCATAAGCTGTATGGTTGCGATCAGGATACCGACCGTAACGTAACCTTTTAAAACTAAAATCCCGGCAATTCCCATCATGCACACATCGATCAGGAAACCGACCCCGCCGGAGATGCTTCTTGACATGTTCTGCGTATTGCGAACGGAAAAATGCGGCCTTTCCACTTCCCAGTTACGTTTTTCATAATCGGTAAGGATATCCCGCTCCACATGATAGCTCTTGATGACCTCATAGCCGTTCCAGATGTTTTTCAGTTTTCCGTTGTACCAGTCAAGCACATGGATGTATGATTTCTGGCGCGCTGAAATCTGTTTTCCAAACAAAAACGGCACGATTAACGGCACCGCACAGAGCAGAATCGCCGAAAATGCCAGCCACGGTTCCATCTGGTACAACGTGACCGTCGCGATCAGAAATGTGAGGATCTGGATCACAATGTTTGGCAGACACAGAAAATATTTTTCATCGAGCATACCGATATCATTGTTTAAGATCGATGTATACTCCGCGCTCTTGTGCAGACGGTAACTGTCGAGATCCGTGCTCACAATACTTTTACAGATGTCTTGTCTCACATCCACTAAGACTTTCTGTGAAAACTTCACCTCAACATAGGAGCCGACATAGCCGAATGCTGCATAACAGACAACGATCACCACCCCTGCAATGCTCGTATGTAACATTTTTTGTGCATCCATGGCGGACACTGCGTCGATCATTTTCTGCATATAGAGTGCAAATAAAACTGCGGCTATGGTTTTTAGGACAGCGAAAAATACCCACGCCATAAGGTGTACTTTGTGCTTTTTGAAATATTCATTCATTGTTATTCTCCTTGCAGTCCATATTTACTTGCAAATATTTTTCGCTCATCTCTATAACATGATTTCCATTAATATTTTTTATTCTATCATAGACCATTTTTGCTATTTGGTATTCATTTTTTTCAATTAATATTGTAAATAATTGAAGAAGCTGCTCCTCATCCAATTTATTAATGTATTTTCTTGCTTGTACTAACTTATAGTTATATGAACATAAAATATTCTCAGACTCTATCGTTCCATTTAATGTGAACCGCGAATTTGAGCATCCACCCAAACACATATCCCCATACTTGCACTCACGACACAGCCCTTTCAAATCATCTCTTTTAAAATTTCTATTCCACAAAAATGAATCCTTAGAAAACCATATATCTCGCAATGATCCATCTCTGATATTTCCCTCTATCATTTTCTCATTTCTAATAGAAGTACATCCAACAATATCTCCATTTTGTAAAATACCAACTGATTTTTTTCCTGCCGAACATCCTGCCCAACAAGTATTCTGTTGCATACAAATTTGTTTTTTGTTGTAATAGCCTATTCCATCTGTCAGATGTATCTCTAATTGTCCTTCTTTCTTTTTATACGCAAAATCAATTATTTGTTCAATCATCCCTGGTTCAACAAATAATGTTTGTTGTTTAAGGAAATTACCCATTGGAAGTGTGATCTGTAGCTGCCAGAAATCAACCCCTATCTCCGAAAAGATATCATACATTTCGTCTAATTCTTCAATATTTTCATTGTTGATAGTAGTGGCTACCATTGTCTGTACACCATGATATTTTAATTTTTTTAACGCCAATAAATCTTTTTCAAAAGATCCCTCTTTTCTTATTTTATCATGAGTCTCTTTTATATTTTATATATCAACACTTAATAAGTGCTAATAACTTTTTTTACTGTAAATCACCTGTTGCAAAAAGACCATGTCAAAACCGGAAAAAAATTTTTTCTGGTTTTGACATGGTCTTTTTATAATATCTATAACATAATATATTTAAAATCTCAGATATGAGGTACATACATATGAAAAAAATATTACATTCCTTTCTCTTAATATTATGTCTCTTCACAATAAATACCAATCATTCTTTTTCTTTGATTGTTAATTCCTACACGCTTATCGCTGACAAGAGCTACCCTATCATCGATACCTATAGCTTGGATTATTCTATCTTCTCCCCAAACATTGTTTCATAAAGATCAGAAAACACCTTTTTATCTAATTCACCACTTGCTGCGGCGCTTACAAAATATGCCTGCTTATACTTTTTACGGCAATATTCTGCCTTTTCTTCTCCCTCCATTCCACTTTCAATCATCTCATTCATATTCCATGCCATTTCCCCTAAAACAAATGTCATTATCGGTGCATTTGCATATTTTCTCACTTTTGGCAAAATATATTCACACAATTCCATGGAATACCGATAGTTTCCAACTGCCCCATAATACTTTGAAAGATTTGCAGCAATACTAAGTTCTTCGATCTCCCATTCTGCCATATATCCTTCCCGCAGGCTGCGCAGCAGCATTTCACAGATTTTTATACTTTTAGGATACTCATCTATTCTGCCATATGCCACAGCCAGCCGCTTTAAAAGTGTAATCTCCTGTTCCCGGAAAGGATATATCACATCACTGTCAAGAAATTTTTTATACTGTGGTACAACTTCTTCTGCAAGCTCTTCTAATGCTTCCACAAGCTGTTCTGCTGTAATGCGCTGCATATAATAATCCAAAAAAGTACTTTCCCGGCGGATATATCTTTGTGTAGATGCGTCTTTTCCAACAAGTTTTTTCATCTGTTCCATATAAAAGTCTGCTTTTTCAAAATCATGCTTTGCCATAGCATCCTCAAAATATTCCCGCTCCTCTATCAGTTCCATATCCCTGCTGACGCACACAGCATAATTTTTTTCTGTGATCTGGTACATTTTCTCCATAAGTTGCCGATATGTATCACTTTTCACTTTATGTTTTCCGTTTTCAATTCTGGAAAGTGTTTCTACAGAACAGACACCCTCACTTAATTCTTCCTGTGTCATTTTCTTTGCAATTCTTGAAAGCCGTATCATATCACCAACATTATAATTTCCCATATGGCACCTCTTTCTACACTCTGTCACCCGTCGTTTTTATTTTTTGCACCAGTTCCACATTGTTCATGACAAGTGCCGTATAATAAGCCATCGTAAGTTCCACCTGACATTGTTTTTGATATTCCTGCTGCATGTCCTTGTTTCTCTGCATCAGCTCTTTTAACAGTCCTGCCTTCTTAAAATGCAATTCTGCCAGTCCACGCATCGTTCTGCTTTCTTTTACAAGTGTTAACGCCTGTTCAATGTATTCCAGTTCCTTTTGTGCATCTCCTTTTTCTTCCTGTATGCTGGCAAGTTCTTTCAGAATGGACATTTCAGCCTGTTCCTTGATTTTTTTCGAATCATACTTTCTTGTAAAAAGCAGCATTCTTTTCAATTCTGCCTCTTTCCATGAAATATCTTCCGAAAACTGAATCAGCCCCAAAAAAAGTTTTATCTCCATTTCACTGTATAAATCAGAAGTATTTTTTTTCTTTCCAAAAAAAGGTTTTGTCAAAAGTATCGCCTCATTTAATCCAGCCTTGATTTCTTCTTTTGATGCACCACGTTTCTGTAACAGTTCTGCCTTTCCCCAGAGATAATATTGTTCATGAAGCACTTGTTTTTTTGGCATTACACTTTGATAACTCTGTAACAGTTTCTCCGCTGTATCCAGATTTTTCTCTTCTAAATTCCGATGGATATCTTTTCGTAACCGGAACAAGTTGTAATCTTTCTCATTCAATAACAATTCAAATTCAAGAACCTGCTTTCCTATTCTTGACAACAATGTCGCACTGACTAATGAATCCACCTCACGATATCCCTCTTCAATCCGGAACATCGTTGCTGGTGAACAAATTCCTTCACAAACCTGTGTCATGGACAATCCATACTTCTCCCGATAATACGACAATGCAATCCCTACCGTATTTAATTTCATCTTCTGCCCCTCTAAAACTTTTCTGTCAGGCAGCAGAATATAAATTCCATAAATATTCTACTCCTATAAAGAAAAACCTGTTATGTTTTCTCATCCACACATAACAGGCTTTCTGGTACTACACTTATTTCTCCATTGCTTCTTCCGGTTTCTCCACTGCGGAAATTGCAGCTTTCTGCATCGGGATACGGCAGTTCTTGTTGTTGCCGAACTCAACGATCACGGTATCATCTGCGATATCGATCACGGTGCCGTAAAACCCGCTTGTTGTCAGTACGGTATCACCGACTGCAAGTTCGGACAGCATTGCATTTTTCTTCTTTGCTTCTTTCTGCTGCGGACGGATCATGAAAAAGTACATGAAACCAAATAAAACTACTAACCAGATAATCATACCGCCCCAGCCTGCTGCTGTGGATGCGGATGAAGTGGATGCTAAAATTGACATCTTCTCAGTTCCTCCTAAATTTAATAGACATTACAATATATAATACACAAAATGGGCTTTTTAGACAAGCACTTTACCAAATTTTATGATTAATTTATTTTTAGCCGTTCTGTTTTTCTTTCTCGCGGTTGATCTGTCCCATACCGTACAGCTTTTCTTCCTTATAAGAATGGAATCTGCCCTCGTCGATGGCATCGCGGATCTCTTCCATCATCGTATTATAGAAATACAGATTATGGAGCACGCAGAGTCTCATGCCAAGCATTTCTTTTGCTTTTAACAGGTGGCGCACATATGCCCTGCTGTAACGGCGGCAGGTCGGACAGCCGCAGCCTTCCTCGATCGGGCGCATGTCTTTTTCATATTTCTGATTAAAAAGATTGATCTTTCCCTGATTGGTGTATACATGACCGTGACGTCCGTTTCTGGTCGGATATACGCAGTCAAAGAAATCAACGCCGCGCTCTACCCCCTCTAAAATATTTGCCGGGGTGCCGACTCCCATCAGATAGGTTGGTTTGTGAAGTGGCAGATACGGAACGGTTTCATCTAAAATATGATACATTTCCTCATGCGTCTCGCCGACCGCAAGTCCACCGACTGCATAGCCGTCTAAATCCAGTTCTGAAATACGTTTTGCATGATCAATACGGATATCAGAATAGATAGCCCCCTGGTTGATTCCAAATAACATCTGATGACGGTTGACCGTTCCCTCCTCGGCATTCAACTGCTGCATTTTGGTTTTGCATCGCTCTAACCATCTGGTTGTCCGTGCCACGGAAGCCTCCACATAGCTGCGGTCTGCAAGTGCCGGGGCACATTCATCAAATGCCATCGCGATCGTGGAACCGAGGTTCGACTGGATCTGCATGCTCTCTTCCGGTCCCATGAAAATCTTTGCACCATCAATGTGGGAATGGAAATAGACGCCCTCCTCTTTGATCTTGCGCAGTCCAGCAAGGGAGAATACCTGAAATCCGCCGGAATCTGTGAGGATTGGACGGTTCCATGACATGAATTTATGGAGTCCGCCAACTTCGCGGATCAGTTTGTCCCCGGTGCGGACGTGCAGATGATAGGTATTGGAAAGTTCCACCTGGCATTTGATCTGCTCTAAGTCCTCGGTGGATACGGCGCCTTTGATGGCGGCAACGGTGCCGACATTCATGAATACCGGGGTCTGTATGTCACCGTGGACGGTATGTAGGATTCCGCGTTTGGCGCGGCCTTCCTGTTTTAGTAGTTCGTACATTGTTTATAATCTCCTTTTTTCTTTATATGAAATGGGGGCGAAACTCTGGTAAAGGCTGTGAGCGCATGGAAAGCTTTCCATGCGAATTTACTGTTTTGGAGAGCTTCGCTTTGGCTGTCTTTACATATTTCACATATGTTTACAGGATAATTGATCCAATAAATCAAAGTAGTTCTCGAAGGTTTTACGGCAGCAGGATGGGTTGTCTATCACGATTCCATCCACTTTCAATCCTAGAAGGGCAAATGACATGGCAACGCGGTGGTCTTCATAGGTTGACACAATGCCGGGGAACGGAGTGCCTGGTTTTATTGTGATGGCATCCGGCTCTTCGGTACATGTGATTCCACGTTTGGTCAGTTCCTCTGACATGGCATGGAGACGGTCACATTCCTGTCCACGGATATGTCCGATGTGGGTGATATGCACGTCGGAATTGCAGAACGGTGCGATTGCAGCAAGCGTCAGCGCCTGATCTGAAAAATCGTTCATATCGATCTCGATTCCTTTTAAGGTATCTTCAGCCGGTCCGGTCACTTCAATCCCGTCTGCTTTTTCTGTGACGGTACAGCCCATCCGCGCAAGCACATCCAGAAATTTCATATCGCCCTGGCTGTTGTCCTTGTGTACATGTTTTACAAGTGCCCTGCCGCCTGTGATCGCAGCTGCCGCATAAAAATAACACGCTGCCGAAACATCCGGTTCGATCTGATAATGTTTTTTCTGGTAGACGGCATTCGGATCGATCCGATAATTTTTTCCGTCATATTTTACTTCCACACCCGCGTCCGCTAACATTTTTCTTGTGATGCGGATATAGGAACCGTCTGTTTTCTCACTTGTGATGTGGATGTCTAATCCCTGCGGTATCATCGGTGAGATAAGCAAAAGTGCACTCAAAAACTGAGTGCTTTTGCTGATGTCAAGTGGCAACTGCAGTGGGTTTCCATCTGCCTTTGACTGATCTGCGCCGGCTTTTGGATTTCTCCGTCCACAAATCTTCACCGGCAGATGCCCTTCTGTTTCCAGATAAGTGATATTCGCACCAACTCCGGTGAGCAGTGAAAATAACTCCTGCATCGGTCTTTTTTTCATCTGCTCTGAAGCTTCAATCGTATATTCCCCGTCGGAAAAACCAAGCATTGCCGTCAGAAAACGGGCGGCTGTCCCGGCACTTCCGACATTGATCACTGCCTGTTTCTTGGGAATATTTCCACCACAACCTAAAACAGTAACCGCCTTTTCCGACTCATTGATATCTACCATAAACCCCAAAGATACCAGACTCTCCAGAAAATGCCTTGAGTCATCAGAAAACAGCACTCCTTCTAACTTCACTTCACCATCCGATAAAGCTGCCATCAAAAGTGCACGGTTTGTCATGCTCTTAGATCCCGGCACATCCACCGTCCAGTCGACCGGTCTATCTAATCTTTTTACCTCATATTGTTCCTTCATATATTTTCATCCCTGTTATCAGTTTTCCTGCCTCTAAACGCTTTTCCCATTTTAACATATTCCTGTTGTCACGAAAAGAGAAATCTTTTATAATGATTAAGATATATAATCTTATAATACACATTTTCAGGAGGAATATTTCATGGCTGGTTCATCATTCGGTACAATTTTTAAAATTACAACATGGGGCGAATCCCACGGGAAGGGACTCGGCGTTGTGGTGGATGGATGTCCTGCCGGACTGCCTCTTGATGAAAATGACATTCAGAAATTTTTAAACCGCAGGAAACCGGGTCAGTCAAAGTTTACCACCCCGCGGAAAGAAGATGACGCAGTCGAGATTTTATCCGGCGTGTTTGAGGGAAAAACAACCGGTACGCCGATCTCTCTTGTCGTGTACAATCAGAACCAGAAATCCAAAGATTACAGTGAGATTGCATCCTACTATCGTCCTGGACACGCAGACTATACCTACGACTGCAAATACGGATGTCGTGATTACACCGGCGGTGGACGTTCCTCCGGGCGCGAGACGATCGGACGTGTTGCAGCCGGCGCAATCGCTGTCAAAATATTAAACCAGCTCGGCATCACATTTTTGACTTACACCCGTTCCATCGGACCGATCAGTATTTCATCACAGAATTTTGATGCCGCACAGATCAATGAAAATCCGCTCTACATGCCGGATGCCGACGCTGCGGAAAACGCAGAAAATTATTTAAATGCCTGCATCGCCGAACAGAATTCCTCCGGTGGTGTTGTGGAATGTATCATCCAGGGTGTTCCCGCCGGACTTGGCGATCCTGTCTTTGAAAAATTAAATGCGAATCTCGCAAAAGCAGTCATGTCGATCGGTGCAGTAAAAGGTTTTGAGATCGGTGACGGATTTGACGTTGCGAAAGCAACCGGAAAAAACAATAACGACGCCTTCCGCATCGGCGCTGACGGCAGGCCGGTCAAAACGACCAACCATGCCGGAGGTATTTTAGGCGGAATGAGCGACGGAAGTGACATTATCCTGCGCGCCGCGATCAAACCTACACCATCCATCGCTGCCCCCCAGCAGACTGTCAATAAAGATGGGGAAGAAATTGATGTGAGCATCAAAGGCCGCCATGATCCAATCATCGTTCCACGCGCCGTGGTCGTTGTGGAGTCCATGGCTGCTGTAACTCTTGTGGATGCCCTTTTTACAAATATGAGCGCAAGGATGGATTCTCTTGAAATGTTTTATCAACACTAATACTTTATAATTCATAGGACGTAATTTCCTATGAAGATTCGGGTGTCAAAAGATGGATTTTAATTTAGTGGCTGGCAAATTGCACAAAGCAGAGACTGTTTTTGTGACTTGGGGAAAAAATTAGAAAATCTTAGTTTGCCTGTCGATGCGCAGTGTTTTGCTGCCATGGACGGCAGCAAAAGTCTTAATGTCCTATGGATGGGGATGGGATGTTTATGACATACACGTCTCTTTGAGAGAATTTAACACAGGCAGACTTAGATTTTCTTATTTTCGGACAACGGAACAAAATAGGCATTGCTTTGTGCAATTTGCCAATCAAAAATTGAAGAGCCACCTTTTGACACCCGAATCCTATGAATTAAAAAACATATCATTTCACAATTTAACAGATGCGTACAATGGGTGAAACTTCAGTATTAAAATCTGGTTTCACCCATTTTTTCTAACTATTTAACAGCTTTCTATTGATTTTGGGTGAAATCTTCCTTTTTCTACTCATTTCACCCTGATTTTTCCAATTTTGTGGGTTATTCCGATTGATTCATATCTATTTCGCCCATTCTCCCACGTATTGAAATATATTGCCGTTAAAATCGGACGAAATCCTTTTGTAATCTTCATGTTTCGCCCATTCTGTTTCAAACTAAGTTCATTGGATTTGCATTACTTTTATTTTTGTACGCTATGCTGATAATGTGGTATACGATTTCCATAAAATGGCTCGTATATGTTTTCCTAATTATTGCAAAAATTCATATTATGAAAAAAATTAAAAAAATTTGCATTTTCTGCTTGACAGCAAAACCTTTTTCCTTTAAAATAAATTTTGTTGTGAGACGCCCAGTTAGCTCAGTTGGTAGAGCAGAGGACTGAAAATCCTCGTGTCTCTGGTT
>OGUC01001130.1_pt1 | contig 10905 bp, 5 predicted proteins | sample 1573701 | NCBI WGS metagenome assembly OGUC01 (sample SAMEA2582017, study PRJEB24529) | metagenome | biome: Human gut stool | place: China | collected 2011
TTGTAACATTTTCACAATGTAAAACTTTGTTCCGTTATGTGGAACATTTTGGATTTGTTTATTTCTTTTTCCATTTTGCATACAGTGTGATTTTCCCCGTGCTGCCTTTCTTAATAGAGGTTACCTTTCTGGTACATTTTTTATCACGGTACCATCCTTTAAACACATACCCTTTTCTTGTTGGTGCTGCCAGTTTTATCATCTTTGAAGTAATGGTATATATTTTCGGATTTTTCTTATTATTTTTGCCTCCGTTTAATTTGTAGGTAATGGTGTACTTTTCCTTTGCCCATTTTGCATACAGTGTTACTTTTCCGGTACTGCCCTTTTTAATAGAGGTTACCTTTTTGGTACATTTTTTATCACAATACCATCCTTTAAACACATACCCTTTTTTTGACGGATTTGAAAGTTTTATCGTCTTTGAAGTGATTTTATATGTTTTGGGATTCTTCTTATTATTTTTGCCTCCATTCAGGTTATATGTAATCTGATACTGTGCTGCTTTCCACTGGGCATATAAAGTTACGACCTCATCTGCTTTTTTTGTCAGATTTTTTACATAGGCATTTTCCTCATAAAAGGTTCCCTTCCCATCTGGCTGCGTATTCCAGCCTGCAAATGTATATCCTTTCTTTTCAAACTTATTTTTTGAAAGTTTTTTCTTCTGACCCGCCGCACATGCTTTCTCACTCATTTTCCCTTTTGCTGCGCCATTGCCGTCAAATTTTATTGTATAAAGATATGGACACACGACAACCGGAACATTCCTCTTAAATGCTTCTGCATTGATTTTATCTTTGGAGAGACTGGTTATTACATATATTTTTTCAGGTCCGTCTGTCGTTTCCCAGGAAAATGCTTCGCTGCCAATCTCTGTAATCGTCTTTGGCAGCCTTATCTTCCCAAGCACGCCGCCGTCCTTATAAAACGCACAGATTCCAATTGTTTTTACCGCGGTCTGGGAAAGATCAAGTTCCCCCGTTAAATTTTTACAGGATAAAAAAGCATAACTGTCAATCACCGTTAATGTTTTGGGGAATTTCACGGTTTTTAACCCACTGCAGGCAGAAAATGCACTACCGCCTATTTCTGTAACCAAAGTCTGGGATAAATCCATTTTCTCCAGTGAACTGCAGCCTGTAAATGTGCCAAATCCAATTTTCGTTATATTCTCTGGCAATTTCACCGTTTCCAATGCACTGCACCCCTCAAATGTTCCTTCCAATTCCGTTATCCCTGTCTGGGATAAATCCACTTTTTCTAACGATGTGCAGTTTTCAAATGCACCGTAAATCATGGTTAATGTTTTGGGCAATTTTACCGTTTTTAAAGAAGTGCAATTCAAAAACAGCCTGCTCTCGATTACCGTTATCCCTGTCTGTGACAAATCTGCTTCTTCCAACAGCGTGCAGTCTGCAAACACACCCGCTCCATCATTCACTTCCAGCACGTCAATATCTTCAAATCCGCCACACTTTACCTGACGGATGTTTTTATTTTTTACAGCAGCTAAGTCGAAATACCAGTTTCCTCTGCTCCATCTATAAGAAATCAGACTGTAATACAATCCATCCTTCAGCAAGCCATCAACTCTATATATCTGATGATTTGATAATTCTGCAATCTCCTCCGGGGACAGGTCAAAATACCTGTCAGAATACCCCTGATACTCCCATTCTTTATCTACCGAATAAGAGTTGCGGCTGCACCATGTAGCATCTGCAAAAATCCATTTTCCATTTTCACTGTCATAAACAGCATTGTATTCATGGGCATGCCCCTCTAAATCCATGCACGGAATTCCAATGGAAATGCACAATGTTCTCATAAGGCTTGCATAACCCGAACACATAGCACGCTTTTGCTCGTACACCTCATACGGTGACCAATAACTTGGCTTATTATTATAATAGGCGTAATAATCATAATAAGTTCTGTCCGCAACAAATGCCATGATCGCTTTTATTTTCTCATACTGTGTAGTACACCCGGCTACAGCCTGTAATGCAGCCTGTCTTAATTCCTCAAACTGGGCATCTGTTATGGCATTCCTTTCAGGATCTGTTAAAAAGTAATCCGGGTCTGCATATTTATTAATCAGAGTCCAGGCCTTCTGTTCCGCTGCAATCTGCTCTTCACTTGCGTCCCCCTTGATTGAAGTTTCTTCCCGTTCTTCTGTTTCTTCTTCCATTTCCGGCAGTTCTGTTTCTGTGTCTGGCTGCTCTGTCTCCTCCGGCTGTTCTTCTGTGTCTGGCTGCTCTGTCTCCTCTGACTGTTCTTCTGTGTCTGGCTGTTCTGTTTCTTCCGACTCTGGCTGTTCCGTATTCTCCCGTTTCTCCTGTTCGCCTGCCTGTGTCTCCTGACGTTCACGATCCATCAGATCCAGTTCTTCCGTATCCGCATATTTTTCATTTACTTTCTCTGATGCCGATTCCGCTTTTTCTGTCTCTGCAATCACATTCGCCTGCATATTTACCGGCATCCCACCAACCAAAACAGTCGCAGCCAGCAATGCCGTAAAAGCTTTTTTCATCCCTCCTTTCATAAACTAAAACTCCTCCTTCATTTGTACCGCTATGTTACATTACCTTTTCTATATTATAACCGCAATACGACTATTTTCAATTGTTTGCGAAATCATTTCTATCATATCTCCGCAGACTATCTGCCTGTACATACTTCAAAATATTTTTCTTCTCCTCCGCGAGGTGCGCATCCCGCCCGGAGGGCTTTTTCATTCATAGGACGTAATTTCCTATGAATGAAAAACAGACGGATCATTCCCACCCAACAGGAATAATCCGTCTGTCTTTTTCTTTTTATTCTCCGCTTCGAAAAATCCTAGAAATCTACTTCCGTGTCATAGTAACAGCATTTCAACAGCTTTTCCATCTCCTCCTGGCTCGGCTGTCTCGGGTTTGATCCGGTACATGCATCTAAGATTGCATTGGCTGCGATCTCCGGCAGTCTCTCTAAGAACACTTCTTCCGGTACAAAGCCCTGCTCGGTCGGATAACTGTCTGCACCATAATTCTTAATGCAGTGCGGGATCTTCAAATCATCATTCATACCACGCAGGTATTTGATCAGAAGATCAACCTTCTCATCCAAAGAGTTTCCACCAAGTCCCATAAAATCAGCAATCTCACCATAACGTTTCTTTGCAGTTTCATCTTTGGCGTTAAATGCGATCACTTTCGGCAGATACATTGCGTTGGCTGCACCGTGGATGATATGTGCGCCGTAATCCGCAAATGCAGCACCGGTCTTATGTGCCATGGAATGTACGATACCAAGCAGTGCATTGGAAAATGCCATACCGGCAAGACACTGTGCATTATGCATGTTATCTCTCTTTTCCATATCCCCGTTATAAGATCCTACCAGATCACGCTGGATCATCTTGATTGCATGCAGGGCAAGCGGATCTGTGAAATCACAGTTCGCTGTCGATACATATGCCTCGATTGCATGTGTCATCGCATCCATTCCGGTATGTGCTACCAGTTTCTGTGGCATTGTCTCTGCAAGTTCCGGATCAACGATTGCAACATCCGGTGTGATCTCAAAGTCAGCGATCGGATATTTGATACCTTTCTCATAATCGGTGATGATGGAAAATGCAGTTACCTCTGTTGCAGTTCCGGATGTCGATGAGATTGCACAGAAATGTGCTTTTTTACGAAGTTTTGGAATACCAAACACCTTGCACATATCCTCAAATGTGATATCCGGGTATTCGTATTTGATCCACATAGCCTTTGCCGCATCGATCGGCGAACCTCCTCCGATTGCAACGATCCAGTCCGGACCAAACTCTTCCATCGCCTTTGCGCCCTTCATTACGGTCTCCACCGATGGATCCGGCTCAATTCCTTCAAAAAGCTGTACTTCCATGCCGGCTTCTTCCAGATACTGTTTTGCGCGGTCAAGAAAACCGAAACGTTTCATGGAACCACCGCCTACGCAGATAATCGCCTTTTTGCCTTCAAACGTCTTTAATGCTTCCAATGCCCCTTTTCCGTGATACAAATCGCGTGGTAATGTAAATCTTGCCATCTTTCCTCCAATCTGCCGCCATCAAAAGGCCGCCCCCTGACACATACACATGCCTGTATTTTTTGTGTCATTTACTGTGTGCAACTTTTATATAACCATCACATATTTTGTTAATTAAATAACAATATGTATTGTAATATTATATCACATCTTTCAAAAATAAGAAGTATTTTTATGCATTTTTAATAATTCTTAATATTTTCTAAGCATTGTTTTTAAACCCACATTTTGGACAGATATTTCCTCCCTTATATACATAACCACAGCGGAAGCAGCAGATCGTATCATGTTTTTCTTTCGCCAGATAAGAAATATTTCGCGAATCCGGTTTTTCCTGTAAATAATGAATAAATTCATTCAATACCCCGGCATATGCCGTGAGCTGCTTATTTTCTACCGCATATGGAATTTTCGTCTTTTTCCCATTTTTCTCTGTCACATACACACCACGGTTTAAAAGTCCTGTGGATGCAGTGATCTCATCTATGGACGGAACATCAATACGGTAAGATGTCATCAGTGTGCTGTAATATAGATGTTCCGGTGTCAGGATAATCCCCTCTTTTCCACTGTTGTTTCTCGATGTGTCCACCACAAAAATCGGATATTCAAACAGACCGTTTCCTGCGGCATAGGATGCCATGGCATAATTTCTCGCCGGGTAAAAATAATGTTTCTGGCTTTCTGTGATTCCCGCCTCTTCCAGTTCATTTTTCAGCTTATTTACAAGCTGTTCACACTCATCTGTCTTGATCTTGGAAAGACGCCTGCTTAAAAGTTCTAATGCATTATCCTTTAAATCCGGTAAATATGGTCCTTCTGCAATCTTCTGATACGCATCCATTCCCTCATCAAAGGACATGTGTGCCGGATCACCGGTAATTTCTGCGATCTCATTTTCATCCATCTGACGGATTTTATTCTCGATCTGCTCAAAATACGGCAAAACCAGCCCCGGCTCAAACTCCTTTTCTTTCAGACGCTCCTTAAGCTCTGTCAGATCATCTCTGGTGATTTTTCTCGACTGGCGGATCATATTTTTTATTTCCTGCTGTTCGGCAAGATTTTTCTGCGATTCTAACCGTTCCTGATATGGGGTTAAATCTACTCCTTCGTATTCTTTTAATTTCTCCCGAAGTGCATGGTAACGTGCCCTGTCCATATTAGGCGGCATTTTCCCAACCAGCTCTGCGACTTCCCGCTCTGCCTGTGTCTGCATTTTCTGTTTCAGATTTAAAAGCAGATTCTGTTTTTTCTCCTGCGGTAGCTTTTCCTCTGCAATCTCGTCATAGACACGGCGCATCACGGCATAATTTTTATCTGCGCAGTTCTCTGCCTTTTTATTTAACGCGGCAAGCTTTCTGTCCTGTTCTTTTTCCTCTAACATATCCAGGTATTGTTTCCGCTCTTCGGGCGAAATTCTTGTTTCATGCATGAGCTGGTGTTTTAATTCGGAAAGCTGGCGCTCTGACATACGGTCTGCGACTCCAAATTTAGCCTGATAAGTTTCACGGGCTTTCTGTGCCTCCGCATCATTTACCTGTGCATATTTTTCATCGGACGATTCCCCACCAATCCGCCCAGCTTCGTGCGGCTGCCTGCTGTCACTCTCATATCTGGAAGCGTTCACATGGCGGCTTTCCGTTTCATTTTGACGTACATCTTCATATTGCTTTTTGTGCTCGTTCCGCTTCCATCCACTTTCACCCGCGCTTTCATTTCCATGCTGTTTTTCTGCGTGCCGGTTCTTGCTCTCATCCTGCTCTTCTTCATCATCTGTGACTTCGTCCTGATCTGATGCAGGCGTACTCTTTAACTTTTTACGATGCTTTTTTTCCTCCTGTATGGCAGGTTCGCAGGCTGCAATACTGCTTTCCGGGAAAAATCCCTCTTCTATCTTATTTAATAATTCCTCAAAGTCTGCATCTGAATATTCCGGCAGATCCTCGCACAGTTCCTCAAGTGGCTGCTGCTCGTCCTCGACACCCGCCGGCTTTCTGCCGTCCTCATACTCATTATAACGGCTGTTTGCCTCATGCTCGCCGTTACGCCCCATCAGCTCAAGATAATCTTCGTATGCCTTTTTATCCTCCTCAAAATCCATCAGATAAATATCGCCGTCTCCAAGAAGTTTCCATGGGCGCGGCGTATAAAATCTGTGACACGCTGCACAGGTACATGCTTTTGCCAAAAGGACTACTCCCTCAGGCGTCTCGATTCGAAACTCTTTTCCTTTCGGATACATGATCATATGCAGATTTCCTTTGCATTTTGGGCAGCGGTAACCAACTTTATAAAAGTTATTGCCAATCCTGCCTTTTGCTCTTTCTGACAGTGAAAGTTCTATTCTCTCAAAAACAGTATGCGCCATCTTCCATTCAACTTTATGCCAGAGTCCCTGTTCCTCGTCTGCTTCCTCTTCCTTCTGCACTGCTTCTTTTGCCTCAAGTGCCGCCTGTATCACATCTTCATAGGTAATACGCTTTCCTGCATGATAAAAACGAAAATACTGCGTGGTATATTCCGGTTCAATATAGATTCCTGCAAGCACATGCCCGAAAAGAGTATTCAGCTGCTCCGTATTTTTTTCCACACGAAGTCCCTGGATCGTTCCCCATTTTCCAAATGCATACAGGATCATATTGATCACATCCCGTACTGCTGCCTCATCGGTATCTTTGATCTCATCTTCTTTGATCGGCAGATCTACAATATTTTCCGCCACTTTTCTACTGTCAAAATGAAAAAACAGGGAGCGCACTTCCCCCTGTAAAATGAGATAATTATCAAGTGCCACAAAAAGACCTGTCCAGTTTACATTTGCATGCATGGTCTTTATCAGCCGTTCAAATGTCATTTTTAATTCGCTATCTGCTTTTAATACGATCACTTTTTTCACCTCTTACTTTTCAAATGCAGATTTTTCCTTCAAGATCTGCGCAAAACCCATATGAAGTTCTTCTTTTGCCCACTCAAAATCAATCTCCTGATTGCTGTCATTCAAACAGACGCTTCCACTCTTCTGATGACCTATATCAGCCACAATCCTGCTGTTATCATTTGAGACATCATAATACCGGCAGAGTCTTCTTACATTGCCGGGAACAAAACCGCCAGTCAGTTTCTGATACTCCCTGAGCACATACTGGCTGACATCCTCTTTCTGACGGAATTTATGGCTGCACACCTCGTTTAACAACTCCGGTTCTAATTCCCACATTTTCACAAAAGTACTCTTTTTAAAAGGAGACGGCCCATGAACCGTGTAAAATCCTGTAAACAACGGGAACGCCAGTTCTAACATATTATAAATAAAATACATAAACGGATAACCGGGATGGAAATATGCTCCCGGCTGTTTTTTCATATTTTCACGTTTGTCAAAATATTTTGCCAGAAGCATGGCATTATTCAGGTAAATATATGGCATGACCTGATCTTTTGTATTTGCCACATCAGGCTGAAGAGCCAGCATATCCACCGGAAGATCATTTTTAAAATACTGTTCCGGTCTGACCTTTTTTATCAGAAACATATCATCATTAAAATATACAAAATTCTCTGCCAGACCTGGGATTCTGTGCATATTCCACTCAATGGCATGTGAATTAAATGTCGGCAGATATTTTTCTGGAATAAAATCTTTATGATTTACAATATTTAACTTCGGATGTTCTTTATTTAACCAGGATGGCAGATGCCCCCATGTAACAAAGTGTATCCTGCGCACCCATGGTGCAAAACGCTCCACACCACGAAACCAGTACCTCAGCAGATCCCAGTCTCTGTATCTCTCTTTTCTGTCATCCTGTTTCTGCGACAGATCCGGCTGCATACTGTACTCCATTTTCTGTTTCTGCCAGTCCGGATCATTGCCATCTACCCATGTGATCACAAAATCAATTTCCGGAATGTTATTGTCGCGTGTCATAATAATCTCCATTTCTGCCCAGCAAACATCTTTTTCATCTGCTTAATAAATTTCACTGTTATCATGATAAAACAAATCCTGCAAAATGAAAATCCTATTTATCTGCTTAATTTATATTTTTTTAAGAAATACTGGTTTTTCCCTGTTTTAAGGCATTTCCGTTTCTTTTGTTAGCACTCATTAAAAAAGAGTGCTGATTTTCTATTGACTTTTGAAATTTGCGGTTATAATATTAGATTCAGGCAGCAGCGAGGCGGATCTGCCCACTGCATTTTATTACGATTATAAAGGAGTGTTTGAATATGGCAGAGAAACATGGAAATCTTTCAATTAACAGCGATAATCTGTTCCCGATTATCAAAAAATGGTTATATTCCGATCACGACATCTTCTTCCGTGAGCTGATCAGTAACGGATGTGATGCGATCACAAAATTAAAAAAACTCGAAATGATGGGCGAATATACATTACCGTCTGACTACAAACCGGAGATCCACGTTGTTGTAAATCCGGAGGAAAAAACCTTAAAATTTATCGATAATGGTCTTGGTATGACCGCAGACGAGGTTGAGGAATACATCAACCAGATCGCATTTTCCGGTGCAACAGATTTCATTGAAAAATACAAAGACAAAGCAAACGACGATCAGATCATCGGTCACTTCGGACTTGGCTTCTACTCCGCATTCATGGTAGCTGATCAGGTAACGATCGATACATTATCCTACAAAGACGGCGCAACGGCTGTTCACTGGTCCTGCGACGGCGGTACTGAATTTGATATGGCTGATGGCACCAAAGAAGGCGTCGGTACAGAGATCACCCTTTTCTTAAACGAGGATTCCGTTGAATTTTCCAACGAGTACCGTGCAAGAGAAGTCATCGAAAAGTACTGCTCTTTCATGCCGACTCCGATCTTCCTTGAGAAGGCAAACGCTGAGACAGAATATGAGACGATCGACGCCGCTGATAAATTAGACACAGACACTGTCGTTGAGACGATCCATGAGGAAGCAAAAACAGAGGAGAAAGAAAACGAAAACGGCGAAAAAGAAGTCGTTGAAGTTTCTCCTGCAAAAGATAAATTAAAGATCGTAAAGCGTCCGGTTCCATTAAACGATACCAACCCTCTCTGGGCAAAGAGTCCGAACGAATGCACCGACGAAGAATACAAAGCATTTTACCGCAAAGTATTCTTAGATTACAAAGAACCATTGTTCTGGATCCACTTGAATATGGACTATCCGTTCAACTTAAAGGGTATCCTGTACTTCCCGAAGATCAATACAGAGTATGATTCCATTGAGGGAACCATCAAACTTTACAACAATCAGGTATTTATCGCCGACAACATCAAGGAAGTCATTCCTGAATTCTTAATGCTCTTAAAAGGTGTGATCGACTGCCCGGATCTGCCGCTTAACGTATCCAGAAGTGCACTGCAGAACGATGGTTTTGTAAAGAAGATCTCCGAGTACATCACCAAGAAAGTAGCTGACAAGCTGATCGGTATGTGCAAGACGGATAAAGAAAATTACGAGAAATACTGGGACGACATCAGCCCGTTCATCAAATTCGGCTGTCTGAAAGATACCAAGTTCTGTGACAAGATGAACGATTACATCCTGTTCAAGAATCTGGATGACAAATATCTCACTCTTCCGGAACTCTTAGTCAAAGAGGAAGAAAAGAAAGACGAAAACAAAGATGAAGCTGAGGTATTAGATGCTGACGGCAATCCGATCAAAAAGGAAAGCACCGATGCAGCAGATGAGAATACTGAGGAAAAAGATGAGCGCAAGGTAATCTACTATGTAACTGACAAACTTCAGCAGGGTCAGTACATTAAGATGTTCAAAGAGCAGAACATGGACGCTGTCATCTTAGACCACAACATTGATACTTCCTTCATCTCACAGCTTGAGCAGCGCAATGAGCATTATAAATTCATGCGTATTGATGCAGATGTCACAGAATCCTTAAAGGACGAGACTTCCGCTGAGGACTTAAAGGCTGAGACAGATACCCTGACGGATGTGTTTAAAAAAGCTTTAAACAACGATAAACTGACTGTCAAAGTTGAGAAGCTGAAAAATGCGGATATCGCTTCTGTCATCACGCTTTCCGAGGAAGGCAGACGTATGCAGGATATGATGAAGATGTATGCAATGAACGGCATGGGCGGCATGGATCCGAACATGTTTGCTGCGGATCAGACCCTGACCTTAAACGCAAACAATGAACTTGTAAAATATATCTTTGAGCACAAAGATTCCGAGCATGTTCCGATGTTCTGTGAACAGCTTTACGATCTTGCAATGCTTTCCAACCAGCCGCTGTCTGTTGACGCTATGGCATGATGCTTTTAGCAAAATAATTTTTACAGAATACAAGCCCCTGCAAAACCTGTAGATACGAGTTTTGCAGGGGCTTTCTCATGCTGTTTTTTATTGTGTTTATACCGGAATTTCTATAAAAATATTATTTTGCTGCCGTATAGATTGCGATCATATCTTCCACATCCAGATGCTTTACTTTTCCAAGATTGCCTCTGACTGCCGCATTACACTTTTCTGCCAGTTCTTTTATCTGTTCTTCTGTCGGCGCAATGCCAAGTTCCGTTAATGATGTCGGCATATGGATTTCCCGGTAAAAATCCTCCATTGCAGCAATGCCTGCCTCTGCCGTCTTCTGTTCTGTCTCCTGCGGCTCCACACCCATAACGTGCTCTGCAAACTGCACAAATCGTTCAATACGCTCCCCGCAGACATAGCGTGCCCAGCTTCCCCATATCGCGGCAAGCCCTGCTCCATGTGCCACATCAAACATTCCACCAAGCTCGTGTTCTAATTTGTGCGTTGCCCAGTCACCACCATCCGTTCCGCAGCCGGTCAGTCCATTATGGGAAAGAC
>OGUC01001133.1_pt1 | contig 10869 bp, 8 predicted proteins | sample 1573701 | NCBI WGS metagenome assembly OGUC01 (sample SAMEA2582017, study PRJEB24529) | metagenome | biome: Human gut stool | place: China | collected 2011
TACAGGGTGGCGGGGACGGAAAGATTGCCCGATAAAGGGCGTTATCCGCAAGGTTCCCCCTCATCCGGCCCTGCGGGGCCACCTTCCCCCGCAGGGGAAGACTTGGGGGCGGACGGAGCAGAGCCACGCCCCTACAGGGTGGCGGTGGGTGATGTGGGTGGTGATATTTTCAACATCGACCGCAAGGCTTTGTGGAAAGCTCTTGCAATTTGTTCCTTATTATAATAGTATAAAGACAACACACTTGAAATGAGGGCTATGCATGATTCTGGCATTCAATATCGGCAACTCCAACATTACCTTTGGCGGGTACACGCCGGACGGCAAGCTGGTCTTTTCCTCGCGGCTGTTTGCGGACACCGCGCTCAGCAGCGATGAGCTGCTGTATAAAGTCGTAAACATGCTTGCACTTTACGGCACCGAGCCGCACCAGATCACTGCGGTCATCTTTTCCAGCGTGGTGCCGGCGCTGACGCCGCGGCTGCGGGAGGCTCTGCGCAAGATGTGCGAGTGCCAGATCATGGAGGTCGGCCCCGGGCTGAAAAGCGGCGTGCGCATCCGGATGGACAACCCGGCCCAACTGGGCGGTGAGCTGCTCTGCGCCATCGTGGGCGCGCTGCAGCACTGTGCGCCGCCCTGCGTGGTGGTCAACTTCGACACGGCTACCACCCTGCTGGCTGTGGATGCCTCGGGTGCTCTGGTCGGCGGCTCGATCCTGCCGGGGCCGCAGTGCTCGCTGTCGGCGCTGGTGCGCAACACAGCGCAGCTGCCGCAGGTCGAGCTGGAGGCACGCCCGCGCCGCCTGCTGGGGGCCAACACGGCGGATTGCCTGCACGGCGGCATTGTGTTCGGCACGGCCGCGATGCTGGACGGCATGGTTACCCAGATCCGCGCGGCGCTGAACGCCCCCGACGCCCCCGTGGTTGCGACCGGCACGCTGCCGGACAGCGTGCGGCTGGCCTGCGCAACGGACATCACCTACCGCGAGACACTGATCCTTGAGGGATTGTATGTGATCTGGAAGAAGAACGCGCGGAAATAATTATAAAGGCGGTACTAAGGGCAAGGTACACGGGAGGGATGAATCCCTCCCCTACGATTTTAAGATAAAAGGGATGTTAAGCCAAAAGGGATGTAAAGCCCGGCCCCGCAAAGATATCCAATATTTCAGCAAAGCCTCTTTTATGAGAGGCTTTATTTTTTTGCCCTGCTATGCTATACTATATTATGTATTTTTGTGTACAAAATTATAGAGAAAGGTATCAATTTATCACCTATGCAGCATTTCAAAAAGATTGATTGGAAGAAATTCCTCTTACAGATGCTTCTCCCCTGCCTGCTGGCTGTCGCGGTGGGCTTTATCTCCCGCTATCAGCTTGAGCTTTCCGACGGCGTAACCGAAAGCTTTTTGCAGCTGCAGTGGCCGCTCTATGCGCCGCTGAACGCCCTGACCGCCTTCTGCCTGACACTGATCCTCTTTGCGCTGTCCGGCAGGTGGAGCCTCTCCACGGGGCTGTCCGGCGCGGTGTTCACGATCATTGCGCTTATCAACTACTACACCCGCGACCTGCACGGCTCGGCGCTGATGCCTCAGGACATTTTGAATCTGGGCACCGCCGCCGAGGTCATGGGCAGCTACACCCTCAAGATCACGCAGGATGTCGTAAAAATCGCCCTGCTCTATCTGCCGATCCTCGGCATTGCCCTTGTGCAGCATCTGCTGGCAAAGGGCACGCCCAAACGCGCAGGCTGGCCCGCACGCATCGTGCGCGTAGCGGGCAGTGCGCTGGGTGTTTTTCTGGTCATGTTCTTCGGCTACTTCGGGCCGGTGAGCATCAAACCCAAGACGACCTACGGCTGGGCATGGCAGAACACCTACTACACCTACGGCTATCTGGCCGGCACGATCGAGGCCACCAGCCTGATGGCCGACCCCATCATTGAGCCGGAAAGCTACACCGATGCGGCCGCCGTGAGCATGGCCCGCAAGGCCGATGACTATGTGGCCCCCGCCAGCCCCGAGAGCGCCGAGGACTACCCCGACATTGTGCTGATTCTGTCCGAGAGCTTCTACGACTTTGACCTTGTGACCGACCTGCAGGCCGACACCGACATTATGCCGGTGACCAAAAACCTGACCAACGCAGTCTACGGCCACACCATCAGCCCGCATGTGGGCGGCGGCACCAACTCGACCGAGTATGAGATGCTGACCTCCAACTCGCTGATCCTGATGCCGAGCATCACGCCCTTCAACTGGCTGAACCTGTACAACGCCAACAGCGTTGTCAGCTACCTGAAGGGGCTGGGCTACACCACGATGGCCGCCCACCCTTACACCAACTCCAACTACCGGCGCGATTCCGCATGGCTGGCGCTGGGCTTTGACCAGACCCATTTTGAGAGCGACTTCCCCACCAAGGAAACCTACGGCGACCGCCCCTACCAGACCGACTCCGCCACCTACCGGGATTGGGAAAAGCTGTATGAGGCAATGCCCGAGGACAAGCCCCGGTTCAGCTTTCTGGTGTCGATCCAGAGCCACGGCGATTATGACATGAACGATTCCGCGCTGGATATTGTCCACGCCGCCACCGACTACGGCGAGTATGACGAGCTGATGGACGAGTACCTGAGCTGCATCAAGATGACCGATGCCGCCGTGCAGGAGCTGTGCGACTATTTCACCGAGCAGTACGAAAAAACCGGCCGCAAGGTCATTGTGGCCATGGCCGGTGACCACGCGCCCAGCTTTGTCACCCATGTGGCTGACGCGAGCTTTGCCGCCACCGACAACGATTTGCAGCTTTTGCAGCGCAGCACGCCGTTCTTCATCTGGGCCAACTACCCGCTGGAGCACACGGCCGCTGCCACCAGCACGGCCGACCCGCTGAACCGGATGGACATGGTCATGATGACCCCCACCCTGCTGCAGCAGGCCGGTCTGCCGCTGAGCGACTATTACAAGTATCTGCTGGAAATGAAGCAGAACACCCCCGTTGTGACCGCCGCCAACGATTACATGAAGGCGGACGGCACGACCGCCGAGTACGGCGCTTACCCCGCGCTGGACGAGTGGGCCAAGGGGTATCTGAATCTGGAATACAACAACATCGGCGCCCACGCCAAGCGGGACCAAAGCATTTTTGACCCCGCCGAGTAAGAGGAGGAATCCCGTATGACTGGTCTGAAACGAACCCTGCGCAGCCGCCGCGGCTTTACGCTGGTGGAGCTGGTTGTCGTGCTGGTGATTGCAGGCATAACAGCGAGCTTTGCCGTGCCTGCGCTGACCGGGTACATCGACAACGCCAAGGAGAAGCAGGCCGTCAGCGAGACGCAGGCGTGTGTGATGGCGGCGACCCGCATTGCCGCGCAGAAGTACGCCTTGGTGCAGAACGCTTCAATAACAGGAAAAAGCGATGGTGCAAATGCTCTGACAAGCTGGGCGGGCAAATTGCAAAACGAGGCCCCCACCGTGACCGGTGATGTTGCACTGACCGAGGGCAGCGGGCAGTATCTGCTGCATGTGAACACCCCGCCTGCGGGCAGTATTAAGCCTGTTGGGATTTCTTCGGATGCCGGGGTAAAGGGTACCGTGCAGTGGATGACCTGCAATGCCAGCGGGCAGGTTTTGTACTTGGTGTACACCAGTGCCGATGGGATACAGGTTGTATACACGGCCACCGGAACGAACGCGCGTGTGGACGGCAGTATTGACAACATCGTTGTTCCAAAGCCTGATGATACCAAACCGGAACCAAACCCCAACCCGGAGCCTGCACCGGGCCCAGAACCAACTCTCTTAGAAGTTACGATTTTAAAAGTAGACGCCTCCACCAAACTTCCACTTGGCGATGCAGAGCTACAGATTCTTAAAGGTGATACAGAGGTTGATTCTTGGATTTCGTCAACCAGCAGTTCAGGGTATTCCGTTAGTTTGCCGGTTGGCAATTATGTGCTGCGCGAAACTTCAGCTCCCGGAAATTATGATATTGCAGCAGATATTAAGTTTACAATTACAAGTAACGGTGACACATTGAGCTTGAGCGGCGATTCTGGAGTATCTGCTGCCGGAAACAGCATCACCATGGAAGATAAAAAGGTAGATTATACAAAGAGTGACAAAGTCTTTATCCATTTACAGGATGCCGTAACAGGGTCTTCCAGTGATTTTGCCAATAAAACATACACTGTAACGGTTCCCTACCCGAAGCAGATTACCTACGATGTCACTGCTGATGCAAACGGCAATATTCCTTTTGAAATTTATGATGATAAATCGGGCAAAGACATTGTTGCCGGTCAGTTACCCGCATGGGTAAACAATTTTACCATTACAGAAAAGGCCCCTATACCGGGATATCAGCCCCTAAAAAAAGAAGATTTCTCCATCCAGATTAACCCATCTTATAATAACGGCGAATACCTTGGCTGTACCTTTAAAGAGTTCCATTTCGGCGGCGATACGAATGGAACTTTTGCGGATGGCAATGTGATTACCCTGCAGTACTTTCCCACTGCCGTTGTAAAAATTCTCACAACCGATACAGACGGCACCCCCCTTGCTGATGCTTTCTTTAACATCACAGACACATCAGGGAAAGTCATTTTTAAGAATCTAAGAAGTAATTCACAGGGTTATTGCTTTGTTCCTCTGCGGCTTAATTCCGGGGATGGCATGACGGATACTGTTTATCTGAATAAAGAAAAGACTTATAAACTCATCGAAGTTACTGCGCCTACCGGATATCAGAGTGGCGTCAACTGCTCTCTTTCTTTTAATTTCAGCCCATTTCCGAATGCATACATGAAAACACCCGGACGACAACCCGCTGCCCATAATACATGGTTTAAACCAAATATTTATAACAATACTTACGGTGAATGGGGCCGTGTTGAGCAGTATAGAGATAATAGTGATATTATTCATGTTGTCAACAGCAAGAAATTGACCTGCACCACCTCTCTGTACAAAATTGATGACGCCGGAAATCCTGTATCCGGCGCAAACCTTGCTCTCCACTCTAAAGAGGGGAATCATATTCTTCTTGGCTTTGACAGTGGCGGCAGCGGTAATCCCAACTTGTCTGACTATCAATCTTTTACCACTACCTCCTCCGCTCCCTATGTTGTACAGCTCCTCCGTGGTAAGACCTATGAATTAGAGGAGATAGCCCCGCCACAGGATTACACAAAAGCTGAAAAGATTACTTTCACTGTTCCATCAGACGCTGATACTTTTACTGTCTCTATGATTGACCATAAATCAGGTGAAGATAAATCTGATATAAAGTTCGACAAGGTTACTTTTAATCAGGCAAATAACTGGGCACACAAACTCACTACGGATGACAAAATCAGTTTTAGTGGCGGTGAAATTCTTTGCTGGAAGGGTATCGCTTACTACAATTATGATAGCGTGAATAAGATTCCAAACAACATGCAAACGAACTATAAAGATGATCCTACCGAACTGAATAATGCTCCCGATCCCATGGAATTCTTAAACGAGCATCTCAAAGATAAAAAAGCGGCTGACTATATTGTTCCCCTTACAGGTAAGGCTTATTTTTATAATGAGCAAAATGTAACGCTCCAAAAAGGTGACATTGTTATTCCTGCTGATTATGGGGACGGGGCTCCTGCAAATGGCAACAACAAAAAAGTATATGTCTATATCGGTGATACGGATTTACTTCTTACCGACAAAACTCTCAGCGATAAAAAAGAAAACTTTACTACGCTAGAGCATAAACCACAGGATAGTAACAACAAAACATATAATTTCACCCTCCATACATAAGAAAGCCCCCACCCAGCTGCAGAGCATCTGCACTTGGGTGGGGGTGATTTTATTTGCGAAGTCTTTTCCTGCAAAAAGAGGGAGGCCGCGTACCTGCCCGGCCCCCGCATTTTATTATGCTTTCTTCTTTTTCAAAAACTTGCCGATCAGCGTATCCAGCATGCTCAAAACCTCGCGGATATTCATGACGCAGACCACGGCCGTGATGCCCACAACCGGCAGCGCCCAGTGCTCCAAGCGCATCATGCACCAGATTTCCGCCAGCACCAGCGCCAGATTCAAAATCAGCCACGCCGGGTGGAAGTCGATCTCCAGCAGGCCGCGGGTCGAGTAGGCGCGCAGCAAAAACACCAGCATCAGGCTCAGGAAGCTGGCCAGCGTGACGCCCCACGGGCCCCACAGCCGGATAAAGCAGTAGTTCAAAATCAGGTTCAGCACCGCACCGGCCAGCATTGTGACCAGCGACCCTGTGCTGCGCTTATAGACCACATAGATGCTGTTCAAAAACTGGTTCATGCAGGTCAGCATTGAGCAGAGCGTCAGGAACGGCACAAAGGTCCATGCGTCAAAATACTCGGCCTTGAACACCCGCATCAGCAGCTGGCACAGCATAATGATGCCCGCCACGCAGCAGAACAGCACGCTTGCATACACGCGGAATATCTTGGAGAAAAACACCTCGCGGTCGGCCTCCTCGGTCACGGCTGAAAGCTGCCATGCCTCATAGAAGATGCTGCCCAGAATCGTGATGACCTGCGGCAGAAAATACCCCGCCGAGAGCAGCCCGACCCAGTGGTTGCCGGTGCGGCCGCCGTAGCCCTCGCACAGGGCCTGCACAAAAAACATGTCGCTGGCGTTGATGATCCAAAAGCTGATGGACGCCGGGATCATCGGCAGGCAGTAGCGCAGCATCTCCCGCCAAAGCCCGCGGTCAAACCGCTTGGGCTTGCAATACCGCCAACAGCCGCCCGCAAAAAAGACGAACACCATCGAGGTCAGGTCCGCCAGCGCGTTGGCCAGCAAAAAGCCGGTCGCGCCCATCCGCAAAACGCTCAGGAACAGCAGGTAGTACAATAGCAGGCTGAGCGTTGTCAGCACGCCGTCTATCGCCACCAGCCGGTTCAGCATACGGGAGCGGATGAACTGGGTACAGAGCGTGCGCAGGCAGCTGGCCAGCACGCAAAGGTAAAGGAAGGGCAGATACTCGGCCGCGTTGGGGATCAGGCTGACCAGCGGCATGGCAAGCAGCAGCACCAGAAAGCCCACCCCAATGGTGGCCGCACCGTTTACAAAGACGCTGGCCTTGTCGTTTTCCTTATCAAGGCCGAACCGGATGATCGCGTAGGCCACGCCCAGACTGACCACCGGTATAAGCAGGTTTGTGGCCTGCTGCAAAAGGCTTGACACACCCATAACATCGGGCGAATCGAGCGCGTAGCTCAAGTAAGGCCGGATAAAGAAGCTGAGCAGCTTGGAGCTGAAGTTTGAGATGGCAAACAGCAGCGTATTGCTGACCAGCGTTGTGTACTTTTTTTGTGGAGATGGCAAGGTGTGTACCTCCCTTATTTGTAGAGTATGAAGCCTTCCCCTCCGGGGGAAGGTGGCCGAGCGAACGCGAAGGTCGGATGAGGGCAAACCTTCCGCCAGCACCCCGTTCACGGGCAATCGCGGCAAACTTCCCCCTCATCCGTCTGCGGGCGGGGCCGCAGACACCTTCCCCCTTGGGGGGAAGGCTTTTTCAGCTGTCACCGCATTTTCAACAGCTTTTCCCGTTGCCTGTAATCCGGCAGGATTTTTTCCACCGCCGCCCAAAAGGCGGGGCTGTGGTTCGGGTGGGCAAAGTGGCAGAATTCATGCACCACGACATATTCCTGCGCAGCCTGCGGCATCACGCAGAGCCGCTGCGCAAACGCCAGCGTGCCGGTGCGCAGGCTGCAGGAGCCCCAGCGGGTGTGCATGTCGCGCACGGCGATTTTGGGCATCTGCCCGCCCGGACATACCGCTGCAAACTGCGGATAGTATGCCCGGCACAACGCCTGCATATGGGCCAGCGCCTCGGCTTTCGGCGGCAGATCCGGCTGCTCGGCCTCCTGCGCGCGCCGTGCGGCGGCGCGCTGCTGGGCGGCGCGCACCCAGTCGGCGCGGGCCGCCACAAAGGCGTCCACATAGGCGGCCGGCACCCGCGCCGATGCACTGGCCGCGACAGAGCCGTCCGCCCGGACGCGCAGATTGATGTTGCGCACCCGCCGCCGCGTCAGCGTGTAGGTGATGCCGCCCGCCGCGCGCTGCTGCACCTGCTGTGTAGCCAAGCCCCCGCCCCCTTACCAGAAATATATATGCCATATTGTACACGCATTTGCGGGAAAGTGCAACACCCCTGACTATGCGCTTTACCGCCAAAGGGTGTCTTATTTTTGTAAAACGCAATTGCCGTAAGCATAGGTTTATGCTATGATAACATCAAAAGGCAGGGCTATCCCTGCCTTTTCATCTTATATTGAGGTTTGCTTTTTTGTAATATAGCTATTATAATAATTATATAGCTATTTAATGAATTATCCTTATATTATCAGAGGTAAAAAGTGAAAGATACAAGAGCTTCAATATCATTGTTTTCTGGGGCAATGGGATTAGATTTGGGCCTTTTACAGGCTGGCGTAGATATATGCCTCGGTCAAGATTTTAATGCTTCCTGCGTTCACACAATGGAGGAAAACGGCCATAAGGCCATTTTAGGAGATATTCGCAATATTGAACCTGAACAACTTTTGTCTGCTGCTGGTTTGACTTTTGGTGAGCCGTTCCTTATCTGCGGTGGTCCGCCCTGTCAGCCATTTTCTACTGCTGGCAAGCGCCTTGGTATCAATGACCCTCGCGGAAGTCTTTTCCGTGAATATGTCCGTATGATTGATGTTATTAGACCTCGCTTTTTTGTGATGGAAAATGTCAAGGGGCTTATGAGTTCTCCCTTAAAAGACGAGAATGGAAATAACAACACTGGAAAAGTCATTGACGTTATTTTAGATGAGTTTGCTAAACTCCATTACAAAACGGTTTTCGGCGTTCTCGATGCCGTCAACTATGGTGTCCCGCAATTTAGAGAACGCTTTGTAATGATTGGCAGCCGTGATAATGAGGATATTTTCTTACCCCTACCCACACATTTCCAGACACATCAGAACGCTGCCAACCGCTGGGTCACTCTTGGTGATACAATTCGTGACTTGGAAAATATGCCCGGTGAATGCGCTGAATTTAGTGAGTCTCGCTTGAAGTATTTGAAGATGGTTCCCGAAGGTGGCAACTGGAAAAGTCTCCCCCCGGAAGTCTTAAAAGACGCTATGGGCGGTGCATACGAATCTGGTGGCGGCAAGGTTGGTTTTTATCGGAGATTGTCCTATTCGCAGCCTTCTCCTACCGTTGTTACAAGTCCTATCCAGAAAGCCACAATGATGTGCCACCCTACGAAAGATAGGCCTTTAAGTGTCGCGGAGTATGCACGGATTCAGCAGTTCCCTGACAACTGGACTCTTACTGGCACTACGATTGACAAATACCGTCAGATAGGAAACGCTGTCCCTGTAGGGCTTGCCAAGGCCATTGGAGATGCCATTGTTTCCGTTGCCGAGGGGGCTTCAACCATTCAGGTCAAAAGGGTGCGTGGAACAGCCATTCACGAAAAAATACAGGACGCTATTCGGTTAGGAGGTACACAAAATGTTAGCAATTGAGCCACTAAACACATCTTATGATGAAGAAGAAGTAATCCGCGCTATCTCCCATGCCCTAAACGAGTTTTACATGTCTCTTACTAAAACTCTTGATGACATCAACATTGATAAAATTTTGAAGCGCAAAAATCCTTACCTATATAGGGCGAAGGGCATCAACAATGCAACTCAAGTTGTTGACGGTATTTTGTCTGCTTATGTATCTTCCAGTGAAGAAACCATATTCGGTAATACCTTTTTTGAACCGATTGCCATTGTTGTTTCTGGCGGACAAAAGGCAGTGACCGAGGGCGTTGACATTACCGTTGATAAAGACAACACCATCTACAGTATTGCCGTTAAAAGCGGTACATCTGTTTTTAACGCTGACAGCCGAAAAAGGCAAGAGCAAAATTTCCAATCTGCTCAAAAACGTGCACAACAGGCTCATAAGGCTTTTATGCCTGTTGTTGGCTATGGCTACGGCAAAAAGAAAGTTAGCATCAAGAATGAGAAGTTTTACAAAGAACTTGCTGGAAAAGATTTTTGGGAATGGCTAACTGGAGACCCAGCATTCTATACTAAAATCATTGCTTATATGGGAACTAAGCCAGATGAGTTTGCTACACATTTTGAAGATTCCTACAACAAAGCTGAAAATCGCATGATAAGAGATTTTACTACAAAGTATTGCAAAGATGATGGTTCCATTGACTGGGACAAACTGATTAAGTTCAATAGTGGTGATTGATATAATTCACATATAGAGGGCAGTGATATTTGCATTTTCCTGTTTCATCTATCCAAATTTGAAAGCATTTTCATTATCGGAATACATCATTTCCTGCCATCAATATTAAATAGTTATCATCAAAAACTCCGGGGGCGTTTGCTCCCGGAGTTTGCTTTTATTGGGGCTGCATCGGCTTGCTGCGATCCATACACAGGATGCGGCTTTCACGCAGCACTTCTTTCTGCAAAGTGTGGTACGATTGCGGTACACAGCAAGGGCAAAAGAAAAAGCCCTTAGTTTCTAACGAATCTTCGTTGAAAAACCAAGGACTACATTTGGTGACCCTCCCGTCCATCTCCCGCGCCCTAAAAACAGTCCGCAGGACTGTTTTTGCCCCGCGGGACGCGGACGCGGGGTTGCGACTTGCGGTTACCGCATCAGGCTGCGCCCCTTGGGCGGGGCTTGCCTTCTGCGACCGCTGCGCCTGCTCCGGCTTCCTGTTTCCGCCGCAGGCGGCGGTCGCCTCCGCAGCAGGCTGTTCGATTCCCGTACGGGTCACCATTTACGCCCGACACCTGTTGAAAAGTAAATATAAAGAAAAAAGCACTACCTCAAATGAAGTA
>OGUC01001139.1_pt1 | contig 10820 bp, 9 predicted proteins | sample 1573701 | NCBI WGS metagenome assembly OGUC01 (sample SAMEA2582017, study PRJEB24529) | metagenome | biome: Human gut stool | place: China | collected 2011
TATGTCACTTGTTACAGGTAAACCTGTATATCTTGATGACGTTGCACCAAAAGATTGCTTGATTGTAAAAGTTTTACGCAGTCCTCATGCCAATGCTATCATTGAAAATATCAATACAACTATAGCTAGTAAAGTTCCTGGTATCGAAGCTATTTTCACTTATCAAGATGTATCTCAAAAACGCTTCACTATGGCAGGTCAGACTTATCCTGAACCTAGCCCTTATGACCGTTTGATTTTAGATAAACATGTTCGCTATGTTGGTGACCCTGTAGCTATCGTTGCTGGGGAAAATGAACAAGCTGTAGATAAAGCTTTAAAATTAATCAAAGTTCAATATCAAGTTTTAGAACCATTATTAGATTTCCGTAAGTCTAAAGATAATAAAATTCTCGTTCATCCTGAAGATACATGGCGTTCTCTTGCTCCTGTCGGTGCAGATAATAAACGCAATCTCTGTGCTTGTGGCTCTGAAGGTGAAGGCGATGTTGATGAAGTATTAAAAAATTGCGATGTTGTAGTTGAAGGAACTTATCATACAAAAGCTTGTCAGCAAGCTATGATGGAACCATTCTGCACATACTGCTACATGGATACTTATAATCGCTTAAATATCATAAGCTCCACGCAAATTGTATTCCATGTTCGCCGTATCGTAGCTCACGCTCTTGATATTTCTCAATCAAAAATTCGCGTAACAAAACCTCGTATTGGTGGCGGTTTTGGTGCAAAACAAACTGTAGTAGCTGAAGTTTTCCCTGCTTTTGTAACTTATAAAACAGGAAAACCTTCTAAAATGATTTTCACTCGTACAGAATGTCAAATAGCTTCTACACCTCGCCATGAAATGGAAGTTTCCGTGCGAATTGGTGCTACAAAAGAAGGTAAAATCCAAGCTATAGATGTATATACACTCTCTAATACTGGTGCTTATGGTGAACATGGTCCAACGACTGTTGGCTTATCTGGTCATAAATCCATTCCACTTTATCGTGGTTTAAAAGCATTTAAATTTGCTTATGATGTAGTATATACAAATGTAATGAGTGCTGGTGCTTATCGTGGCTATGGTGCAACTCAGGGTATTTTCGCTGTAGAAAGTGCTGTTAATGAACTTGCTAGCAAATTAAATATTGACCCTGTAAAACTTCGTGAAATGAACCTTGTCAAAGAAGGCGACGTTATGCCAGCTTATTATGGTGAAACTGCTACAAGCTGTACACTTGACCGCTGTGTAACTCGCTGTAAAGAAATGATTGGCTGGGACGAAAAATATCCTGCTCGTGATATGGGCAATGGCAAAATCCGCAGTGTTGGTATGGCTATGGCAATGCAAGGCTCTGGTATCACATGTGTTGACGTTGGTTCTGCTACATTAAAATTAAATGATGAAGGAATTTACACTTTATCCATCAGTTCTGCTGATATGGGTACAGGCTGTGATACTATCTTAGCTCAAATAGCAGCAGAAGTATTGATGTGTCCATTAGAAAATATCTCTGTAATCGCAGCTGATACAGATGCAACACCTTATGATTCTGGTTCTTATGCATCTAGTACAACTTATGTAACTGGTAAAGCTGTAGAAAAAACTGCTCTTGGCTTAATCACTAAAATCAAAGCATTTGGTGCTAATATGCTCAAATGTTCTATTGATGATGTTGATTTTGATGGTAAATCTGTAATCAATATGCATACAAATGAAAGCGTTTCTTTAAATGATATAGCTGTAAGTTCTATGTGCGGTGCAACTCAATCACTTCAACATACTGAATCAAATTCTATGCCATCATCTCCACCACCATTTATGGCTGGCATGGTAGAAATAGAACTTGATAAAGAAACAGGTCATGTAGAAATCCTTGATTACTGTGCTGTAGTTGACTGCGGTACTCCAATCAATCCAAATCTTGCACGTGTACAAACAGAAGGTGGTATCGTTCAAGGTATCGGCATGGCATTATATGAAGATGTAACTTACAACAAAAAAGGTGTTCTCGCTGAAAATTCCTTTATGCAATATAAAGTGCCATCTCGTCTTGATATGGGTAAACTTCGCGTGGAATTTGCTAACAGCTATGAACAATCTGGTCCATTTGGTGCAAAATCCATCGGTGAAATCGTTATCAATACACCTTCACCGGCATTAGCTCATGCGATTTACAATGCTACTGGCGTTTGGTTCAAAGAACTTCCTATCACTAGCGAAAAAATTGCTATGGCTTTATTAAATAAACAAAAATAAGTCATCTATATATATTTTTTTGAGATTTAAATAGGTTAGATATAATCTAGCCTATTTTTTCTTATATATCCATTAGAAAAATCTTGCAACAATCGCAAAAAATAGGTAAAATATAGTTTATATATTTATAGACGGAAAATTTTTAGGAGGAAAAGTCGCATGCGATTACTCGAAGAGAGAATACAAACAGATGGTATCGTTAGAGAAGGAAATGTTTTAAAAGTTGATAGCTTTTTAAATCACCAAATGGATATCAAATTATTCCGTGAAATAGGTAAAGAATTTAAACGATTATTCGCTAATGAAGAAATTACAAAAATACTCACTATTGAAGCTTCTGGTATAGGTATTGCTTGCATTGTTGCTGATTTTTTTGATGTACCTGTAGTTTTCGCTAAAAAAAGTAAATCTAAAAATATTGCAGGTGCCGTATATACAAGTAAGGTAGAATCTTTCACTCATAATAAAGTTTATGATGTAATTGTTTCTAAAAAATTCTTAACTAAAGAAGATAAAGTATTATTAATTGATGACTTTTTAGCTAATGGAAATGCTTTAAAAGGTCTTATCGAAATCGTAAAATCCGCTGGTGCTGAACTTATTGGTGCTGGTATCGTCATTGAAAAAGGCTTCCAAAAAGGTGGCGCTGATTTACGCGCTCAAGGTGTTCATTTAGAATCTCTTGCTATTGTTGATTCTATGGACGATGTTACAGGTAAAATTAATTTTAGAGAACAATAATATATGTATTTATTATTAAAATAAAAGCATTTAATAATTAGATTTTTGCTCTAACTATTGAATGCTTTTATTTTATTATTAACGAAAATACTTTAAATCCCTTTATAGAGAAATTTTAGGCTAAAAATAAAAAACTTGCTTAAGTCAAAATGTCAAATTATAATATAATTAGTGATAAAAATTTTTAAAATAAAGGTGATTAATATGAGCAATATAGCTGACTTAATTGAAGATTATATCCTACGTCGTCTGGCGGCTGAGCATAATCGCAAAGTAGAATTAAAACGCTCAGATATTGCCGATGAAATATCTTGTGCTCCCTCACAGATAAGTTATGTACTAAGCACACGTTTTACTCAAGACAAAGGTTTCGTTGTCGAATCTCGTCGTGGTCTTGGTGGCTTTATTCGCATTGGTAGAGTTCCACTACAAGATTTAATTTACCAAGATATATTAGCTAAAATAGATGAAGATATCACTTTAGATGAAGTCAATAATATCATTCATTATTTATTTAAACGAGAATTAATCCAAAAACGTGAAGCAGCTTTGCTTTTGCAAACGCTTTCCACTGTATTTGATAAATTAGACGCTAAAGAACGTGTATCTTTTATCAAATCATTAATTATGACTTTGGCTAATTTTAGCTAGATTATTTATAAATAATTTACAAAGGAGGCATTTTTTATGTTATGTGATGAATGCCATAAACATGAAGCTAATATTTATGTGACTGAAATTACCAGTCAAGGACAAATAGAACATCATCTTTGTGAATTTTGTGCTACAAAATTAGGCCTATTAGCTGAAAAACAAAATGTATTCTCTATAAATGATTTTTTATCTGGAATTTTCAATCATGAACCTAAAACCACTAAACATAGTGATACAAATAATTTAAAAAAACCGCTCATCTGCCCAAGTTGCCATATGAGTTATCAAGATTTTACTAGAACTGGCAAAATAGGTTGCAGTGATTGTTATAAAACTTTTGCCCTCGCTCTAGAACCTTTACTTCGTCGAATTCATGGCTCTAGTACCCATATCGGCAAAATTCCTAATCGCGCTGGTGGCACATTGAGTTTAAAACAAGAAATTTTAAATTTACGCAAACAGATAACTAAATATGTAGAAGCTGAAGAATATGAACAAGCTGCTGTTTTGCGCGACCGCATTAAAGTTTTAGAAAATCAATTACATGCTAAACAAAATTTAGATAAAGGAGTTGACCAAAATGCCTAAATTTACCACTCCTCAATTATCTTGGCTTACTACTTTAGGTAAAGAAGCAGATATTGTTTTAGCAAGCAGAGTTCGCCTCGCTCGTAATTTAAAAAATTTACCATTTCCTAATCGCGCTAATATCAATGATTTAGCTCAAATCAAAGAATTAATCATTCGCTTAATTCCAGCCATAGAAAGTGCTACAGGTCTAAAATTTGACTATCTGGAAATTGATAAATTAACTCATCTTGAACAACAAGTTTTAGTGGAAAAACATCTCATCAGTAAAAAGTTATTGACCAACCCCGAAAATAGATTATTGATTTTGAGCAATGATGCTTCTGTAGCTATCATGGTAAATGAAGATGACCATTTACGCATTCAATGTATGGCTTCAGGCTTAGATTTAAATACACCTTTAGCCAAAGCTTTTGCCATTGATGATGCCATTGAAGCTTATTTAAATATTGCCTTTGATGAAAAAATGGGCTATTTAACAGCTTGCCCTACTAACTTAGGCACAGGTCTTCGTGCTTCTGTCTTACTGCATTTACCTGCACTTATGATGACTCAACAATTATCAAAAATTGTCAACATTTCACCACAATTAGGCTTAGCTATCCGCAATTTCTTTGGCGAAGATAATGCAGGTAATATTTTCCAAATAGATAATCAATTAACTCTAGGCTTTAAAGAACAAGAATTAATTGATAATCTCAATAGTACTGTAACTGAAATTATCTCCCATGAACGCGAAGCAAGAAAAGCTCTTTTAAATTATTCCCCTGATAAACTCGCTAATCGTGTATGGCGCTCTTTTGGTATTTTAAAATACGCTCGTTTTATCTCAGAAAATGAAATGCTTGATTTAGTAAGTAAAGTGCGCTTAGGCGTTGACCTTGATATCATTGATGAAACAAAACCAGAGCTTTTAAATATCTTATTGATTGCCAGTCAAAAAAATTATATTCAAAACTTACAACAAAATGAAAATATGACACCACAAGAAATTGATAAACAACGTGCTCATATCATCAGAAAAATATTGCAAGAATTAGCCCCAGATATATCTATGAGCTGATTTTAATTACAGAAAGGATTTATTTATGCAAGGACGTTTTACTCAATCTGCTATAAAAGTCTTAAAATTAGCTCAATATGAAGCAAAACATTTAAAACATGCTCATGTAGGCACTGAACATATCTTACTTGGTCTATTACATGAAGGTACTAATGTAGCTGCTAAAGCTCTCTCTTCTATAGGTATAGATTTATATACAGTAAGACAAAGAGTTCATGAATTAGTGGAAAAAGAAGATTTTGACGATCTTGAAACTGAAGAAATAGGCTATTCTCCTGAAGCTAAAACTATCATGGAATATGCTGTTGAACAAGCCCAAGCTTTAGGGCATGATTATATTGGCACTGAACATATTTTACTTGGTATCATCTACGATACTGAAAGTATAGCTTGTGAAATTCTCATCTCTTTAGGCGCTGATTTAGATATTATCCATGATGCTATCTTGGATTTATTAAATGAAGATACTTTAAACGATATGCCTAAATTAAATGTCTTTAAAGAAAACAAATCTCCTAAAAAAGATAATAATACCAAAGATAACAAGCAAAAAAATAATTCTGCTACACCTCTATTAGACAAATATGGTAGAGATTTGAATATATTGGCACGAGAAGAAAAAATCGATCCTGTAATCGGTCGCAATCGTGAAATCGAACGTGTAATTCAAATTTTATCTCGCCGTACTAAAAACAATCCAATTCTCATTGGTGAGCCAGGTGTGGGGAAAACTGCTGTTACAGAAGGATTGGCTCAACGTTTAATCAATGGCAATATTCCTAAAGTCTTAGCTTCTAAACGCATTATTTCTTTAAATATGGCAAGTTTAGTTGCTGGCACTAAATATCGCGGTGATTTTGAAGATAGACTCAAAAAAATCATTGATGAAATCATTGAAAATAAAAATATTATTTTATTCATTGATGAAATGCATACTCTTGTAGGTGCAGGTGCTGCTGAAGGCTCTATGGACGCTGCTAATATTTTAAAACCAGCTCTATCTCGTGGAGAAATCCAAGTAATCGGTGCTACTACTTTAAAAGAGTATAAAAAATATATTGAAAAAGACTCTGCCCTTGAACGACGTTTTCAAACTATCATGGTGAATGAACCTAGCGTTGAAGATGCTATCAGCATTTTAAAAGGCATTCGCAATAAATATGAAGAATTTCATTGTGCTAAAATTACAGATGAAGCTATCAAAGCTGCTGTAAAAATATCTCAGCGCTATATCACTGATAGATTTTTACCAGATAAAGCCATTGATTTAATGGACGAAGCAGCTGCTAAAGTTCGCTTAAAAACAGTAAATATCCCTACAAATATTTCACAATTAGAACAAAAAATTCAAGATTTGAAAAAAGCTAAAGAAAAAGCTATTGATAATCAAGATTATGAATTAGCAGCTACTATCCGCGACCAAGAAATACAAATCAAAGAAGAATTAGCTACTGCTAAAACTGCATGGGAAACACAAAATAATGCTCAAATAGCTGTAACTGAAGAAGATATCGCCGATGTCGCTACTCTTTGGACTGGTATCCCTGTAAAAAGATTAGTAGCTAAAGAAGCAGATAGACTTTTGCATATTGAAGATATAATTCATAAACGTGTAGTAGGTCAAAATGAAGGTGTAAACGCTGTAGCTAAAGCCATTCGTCGTGCTAGAGCAGGACTTAAAGACCCAAAACGTCCTATAGGTTCATTTTTATTTTTAGGCCCTACTGGTGTAGGTAAAACAGAATTAGCACGCTCATTGGCAGAAGCTATTTTCGGTGATGAATCCGCCATGATACGCTTTGATATGTCCGAATATATGGAAAAACACACAGTATCTCGTATGCTCGGTGCTCCTCCAGGTTATATCGGCTATGATGAAGGCGGTCTATTAACTGACGCTGTTCGTCGCAAACCATATGCTGTTATTTTATTAGACGAAATCGAAAAAGCCCACCCAGATATTTTCAATATTCTTCTGCAAGTCTTAGATGATGGTCGCCTAACTGACAGCCAAGGCAGAACTGTTGATTTCAAAAACACAGTCATCATCATGACATCAAACTGCAACCACAAAAGACAAATACCATGGGCTTTGCTGTCAATGAAGATAAACAGATTAAACAAAATGCTAAAAAAATCGTCATGGACGAAGTAAAAAGACAATTCAAGCCAGAATTTCTCAATCGTATTGATGAAATAATTATCTTTGAACCACTAACTGATAAAGAATTGACTCAAATCGTTACTTTATTATTAAATGATGTTCAAAAGCGATTAGCTGAAATGGATATTGAATTAATCATCAAAGATGAAGTAAAATCTTATCTCTTAAAACATGGCACTGATACAATCTATGGTGCTAGACCGCTAAAACGTGCAGTTCAACGCTATCTCCAAGACCTACTTGCTGAACAATTATTGCAAAAAAATATAAAATCTATGCAAAAAATAATTGTAGATTGTGTTGATGATAAATTGACTTTTAAAGTTGATGATGTATTGCCTACAGAAAATATCGAAAATCTAACAGATAATTTTGAGGTTACAAATAAATAATGAATAAAGTACAAAAAAATTTTTTAGCTGAAAAATCTTTGATAAAACGCATAAAAAATTTTACTTTAAATTTTTTAATCGCCATCATTTGGCTAGTAAAATCCATGGCAAAATATCTCAAAAAATATTTACACATTAAATCCAAATAATAAAAAAATTACAAGGAAACTTATTATGGCTAAACGCAAAACCTTATATGTATGTCAAGAATGTGGCTATAGTGTTCCTAAATGGCTTGGCAAATGCCCAGGTTGTGGTCAGTGGAATACTTTAGTTGAAGAATTAGAAGAAGTTACTCCTTCTAATAATCGTGGTTTTAGCCTTAGTACAAATAAAACAAATAGTTCACCTAAACCCATAAAAGAAATTGCTACAGAAGATTTACCTAGATTTAGTGCTGGCTCTGTAGAAATGAACCGCGTTTTAGGTGGAGGTATAATTCCAGGGTCACTTGTCCTCATGGTCGGTGACCCTGGTGTTGGTAAATCCAGTTTGAATTTGCGTATTTGTGCTAATGTAGCTACTACCCATAAAGTTTTATATGTAACAGGTGAAGAAAGTGCTCGTCAAATTCGCATGCGAGCTGATAGATTAAATGCACTTCAAGATAATCTCTTTGTTCTAAGCGAAACAGATTTAGAACGCATTGAACGTCATGTACTTGAAACAAAGCCTGATTTATTAATCATCGACTCCATTCAAACTATTTTTCGCCCTGATGTCCAAAGTGCGCCAGGTAGCGTTAGCCAAGTACGTGAATGTTCTGTAAGCTTACTTCGCATTGCTAAACAAAATAATATCTCCATCTTCATCATTGGTCATGTAACTAAAGACGGCACACTTGCAGGCCCTCGTGTGCTTGAACATATCGTTGACACAGTACTTTATTTTGAAGGCGAACGCAATGCTGAATATCGCGTTTTACGTGCTGTAAAAAACCGCTTTGGTAATACTAATGAAATCGGTATTTTTGAAATGCGTGAAACTGGTCTTGTCGATGTTCCTGATGCTTCTAAAATGTTTTTATCTGAAGAAAATAGCAATGAATCTGGTACAGTAATCATACCTGCCCTTGAAGGAACTCGACCTCTTTTAGTAGAAATACAATCTCTAGTAGCTCCTACACCATACGTACCGCCACGCAGAACTTCTGATTCTATAGATATCAAAAAAATTCAATTGTTATTAGCAGTCTTAGAAAAACGCGTACATTTAAATATGGGTACTTGTGATGTATATGTAAAAGTATCAGGTGGCATAAAAATAGATGACCCAGCTGTCGATTTAGCTCTTTGCTGTGCTATGGCTTCAAGTTTTCGCAATCAAAGTATCAAACCTCAAACTATTATCTTTGGTGAGGTCGGACTTTCTGGCGAAGTACGCTCTGTCAGTCAACCGGATATAAGAGTTCGCGAAGCTATTCGCATGGGCTTTACAAATATCATCTTACCTGCCAAAAACTTAGAACGCCTTGAACATTTTGCTTCAAATGTACAAATCCATGGTGTTCGTTATTTAAGTGAAGCCTTAAAAATTGCACTTAACTAGAGGTTTTATCATGAATATAATAATTCGTCCTATAAAAGAAAATGAAATTCCTTTATTAACCGATTTTTTATATGAAGCAATTTTTCTTTCAGATACTGACCAAATTCCACCTAGAATAATAATTCAAGAACCTAGTTTATGGCGTTATATAAATAATTTTGGTAAAGAAAAAGATGATTATTGTTTTATTGCCCAAGTTGATAATTATATAGTAGGTGCTGTATGGATACGCTGTATTCAAGGATTTGGTCATCTAAATGACAATATTCCTGAACTAGCTATGTCCATATACCCTCAATATCGAAATAAAGGTATTGGTACTTCTTTATTAAAAAACTTTTTAACTTTTTTACGGCAAAAAAATTATACTCAAATATCACTATCCGTGCAAAAGAATAATTATGCTGTAAATATGTACAAAAAATTAGGTTTTAAAATCGTTTCTCAAAATCAATCTGAATATATTATGAGTTTATGATTAAAAAATTATAATTTGATTATAATTTTGCAATCTTAATGGACTTTTGTTCATTATTTTAGTAGAATAAATTTATAACACATTCGTAAAGGGGGTTTAATTTCAACAGTGTTATTAAATAGAGTTTTAAAATTTTTTATAACAGTCTTTGCTGTTATCATCGGAGCAACCTTACTAGAGTTTGCTAGTCCTGTTTTAGCCTATATTATTAGTGCTGAATTTTTACAAATTAACCTCGATATTTTAGATATGACTATGATGAATGCTCTATCTATTCTCATCGGTGGTATTATTGGTGGTTCTATTGGATTTATTTCTTCTTCTTATTGTATAAACAAGTTACGTATCTTCTCTATATGGGTAGAACGTCAGCTCAGTAAAATGCCAACACATGATGTTGTCGCTGGTGTTTTAGGTTTATCTATCGGTCTTATTCTTGCTAATCTTTTAGGTGTCGCATTCTCTAGGATTCCTTTAATCGGTCCTTACATTCCAATCATTTTCAGTATTGTCTTTGGTTATTTAGGTTTATATATTACCATAAAGAAACGAAAAGATATTATTGCATTATTACCTTCTCGCATTAAAGAAGACGCTAATAAAAATGATAATAATTCATCTGTGGATAAAATAAAGACAGAATTAAACACTCCATCATATAAATTACTTGATACAAGTGTTATTATTGATGGTAGAATTGCTGATATCTGCAAAACAGGTTTTATTGAAGGTACTTTATTAATCCCTGTTTTCGTATTGGAAGAATTACAATTTATCGCTGACTCTTCAGATTTACTCAAAAGAACACGCGGTAGACGCGGTCTGGATATCTTAAAACGCATTCAAACAGAATTTGATATGCTTGTAAAAATCGACCATCCCGATTATGCTGATGTTACAGGTGTTGATTCCAAATTAATCCGTTTAGTACAAGAAATCGGTGCTAA
>OGUC01001143.1_pt1 | contig 10759 bp, 10 predicted proteins | sample 1573701 | NCBI WGS metagenome assembly OGUC01 (sample SAMEA2582017, study PRJEB24529) | metagenome | biome: Human gut stool | place: China | collected 2011
GCAGAAAAAAAGAAAAGGCATTTCATTTTCTGAAATGCCTTCCCCGGGGTACGTTCTGAATCAGGAATTAATCCTCTGCGATAGCACCAACAGGGCACTGACCTGCGCAGGAACCGCAACTGATGCACTTATCTGCATCAATTTCGAACTTTCCGTCGCCCATGCTGATAGCGCCAACGGGGCACTGTGCTTCACAAGCTCCACATGCTACACAAGCATCACCAATAACAAATGCCATAATCTTTTCCTCCTATTTTGCGTGTATCAAATCATATTGTTTGATACAAATTTATCAATATAACTATTAGTATTGTAATATAAATATGGCTTGAATACAAGTCTTATTTAGTATTTTTTATCATTAGTTACAGTTGTTTATTTATATTTATTGAACTCCAGGATCTTCTTCGCATTCTGAATTCTCTCCTCGGTGGGGGGCTCCACACCTTCCAGCTTATAGGGGATTCCCAGCTCTTTCCATTTGTATGCCCCTAATGTGTGATAGGGAAGAACTTCTACCTTCATAACGGTATCCAGAGTGTCAATGAATTCTCTTGTTTTCTTCAGATATTCGTCATTGTCAGTGATTCCGGGTACCAGCACATGACGGATCCACATGGGGATACCCTGTTCGGAGAGGTATCTTGCGCAGTCCAGAATGTTTTTGTTGGTATGGCCGGTGAGTTTTTTGTGCTCCTCATCATCAATATGCTTGATGTCCAACATGACAAGATCGGTATATTTCAGTAATTCGTTGAATTTGGAGAAGAAGGGCTCTTCTCTGGTAAAAGGCTGTCCGGAAGTATCAAGGTCGGTGTTGATGCCTCTCTCGTGAGCCTTACGGAAGAGATCGATGAGAAAATCAATCTGTAATAAAGCTTCGCCGCCACTGACGGTGATGCCGCCTTCTTTGCCCCAGTAGCTGCGGAAACGCTCTGCCTTATCCAGAAGCTCGTCTGCTGTCATCAGATTGTCAGTGTCGGGATTCCAGGTATCTACATTGTGGCAATATTGACAACGCATATTGCAGCCCTTGAGGAAGATAAGATAGCGGATTCCGGGTCCGTCTACTGCGCCGAAGGATTCTAATGAATGAATTCTGCCTTTGATCATTGTAATAATCTCCATTCTCTGCCATGCAGGCAGCTGAGGGGTGAGTGTTACGAATAGTATATCCAAAAAGGGACCGGACATTACTGCCCGGCCCCATATACATCAATTATCTCAAAACCTATAAGAATTACAGACTCTTATGGCAGGTTCTTGCGATAACATCATCCTGCTGCTCCTTGGTCAGGCTGATGAACTTAACAGCATAACCGGATACACGGATGGTGAAGTTAGCGTACTCAGGCTTCTCAGGATGAGCCTGTGCATCTAACAGCTTCTCGGTACCGAATACGTTAACGTTGAGGTGATGAGCACCACGATCGAAGTAACCATCCATTACACGTACCAGAGTTTCTTTCTGCTCGTCAAGGTTGTGACCAAGAGCGGAAGGAGCCATAGTCTGGGTATTGGAGATACCATCCAGAGCATACTCATAAGGCAGCTTAGCTACAGAGTTCAGAGAAGCCAGCAGACCACTCTTCTCAGCACCGTAGGAAGGTGATGCACCGGGAGCGAACGGTGTGTAAGCTGCTCTACCATCGGGCAGAGCACCGGTAGCCTTACCGTATACAACGTTAGAGGTAATGGTCAGTACGGAAGTGGTAGGCTCAGAATTTCTGTAGGTGTGGTTCTTCTTGATCTTCTCCATGAAGGTCTTCAGCAGCCATACAGCGAATTCATCAGCTCTGGGATCATCGTTACCGTACTTAGGGAAGTCGCCTTCGATCTTGAAGTCTACAGCACAACCCTGGTCATCACGGATAACCTTAACCTTAGCATACTTGATAGCGGACAGGGAGTCAGCTACATGGGACAGACCTGCAATACCGGTTGCGAAGGTTCTTCTTACATCGGTATCGATCAGAGCCATCTCAGCTGCTTCGTAGTAGTACTTATCATGCATGTAGTGGATCAGGTTCAGGATGTTAACATACAGAGATGCACACCAGTCAAGCATGATGTCATATTTATGCATAACTTCGTCGAAATCAAGGTACTCGGAAGTGATAGGAGCGATTTCAGGACCACACTGCATATGTTTGCCGTCCTTGTCCAGATGCTTCTCATCCTTACCACCGTTGATAGCGTACAGTAAGCACTTAGCCAGGTTAGCACGAGCACCGAAGAACTGGATCTCCTTACCGGTCTGAGTAGCGGATACGCAGCAGCAGATGCTGTAGTCATCACCCCAGATAGGCTTCATAACGTCATCGTTCTCGTACTGGATGGAAGAAGTATTCACAGAAATCTTAGCTGCGTACTTCTTAAAGTTATCAGGCAGAGCGCTGGAGTACAGAACAGTCAGGTTCGGCTCGGGGCTGGGTCCCATGTTCTCCAGAGTATGCAGGAAACGATAGTCGTTCTTGGTAACCATATGACGGCCGTCCATGCCGATACCACCAACTTCCAGAGTAGCCCATACGGGGTCACCGGAGAACAGCTGGTTGTAAGAAGGAATACGAGCGAACTTAACCATACGGAACTTCATGGTCATATGGTCGATCAGCTCCTGAGCTTCTTTCTCGGTCAGGGTGCCTTCCTTTAAGTCTCTCTCAATATAGATGTCCAGGAAAGTAGAGATACGTCCAACGGACATAGCTGCACCGTTCTGGGTCTTGATAGCTGCCAGGTAACCGAAGTATAACCACTGGATAGCTTCCTTAGCGGTGGTAGCGGGACCGGAAATATCGTAGCCGTAGATCTTAGCCATTTCCTTCATTCCCTGCAGAGCCTTGATCTGATCAGCGATCTCTTCTCTCAGACGAATGATTTCCTCGGTCATAACGCCGGTACCGCAGTTCTTCTTATCCTTCTTCTTCTGCTCGATCAGGAAATCGATACCATACAGAGCAACTCTTCTGTAGTCGCCTACGATACGTCCACGACCATAGGTGTCGGGAAGACCGGTAACGATATGGGTATGACGAGCAACCTTCATTTCATCGGTATAAGCATCAAATACTGCCTGGTTGTGAGTCTTGTGATACTCATTGAAGATCTTGTCATATTTTTCATTTACTTCGTAGCCATAGGTGCTTGCTGCCTGCTGAGCCATCTTAATACCACCATAAGGCATGAATGCTCTCTTTAAAGGCTTGTCTGTCTGCAGACCAACGATCTGCTCCAGATCCTTCATAGATTCATCAATATAGCCAGGGCCATAAGCGGTCAGACTGGATACGATCTCTGTTTCGCATTCCAGAACGCCGTTATGCTCACGCTCTTCCTTCTGTAACTCCTGAAGTCTGCCCCAAAGCTTATCAGTTGCTTCGGTAGGTCCCTCCAGGAAGCTCTCATCTCCATCATACGGAGTGTAGTTGGTCTGGATGAAGTTACGTACGTTGACGTCTACATCCCAATGGCCATCTTTTTTAAAGCTTCTCCATGCTTCTGCCATGAAAATTTACCTCCTTCTAGTAAAAACAATTAATATTATCAACTGAGAGTACCAGTTGCGCTGGCGTCCCAAGCTGTTTCTTTACGATAAAAGTGTACTACCTGACAAGGGTAAGTGTCAACAGTTTTAGGTAATGTACGCGCTTTTGTACATCAGCTCTGACATAAAAAGACTATCCCCTGGTGAGGGCGCTTGCGCACAAAGCACGAAAACCTCTTTTTCATGGACAAAGCGCACCAACATGAAATAAATGTGAGCCGCGAAGCGGCGCCATTCGCGAAGCAAATGCTTTTATGAATGCGGTGTGCGGTATAGCTGATCCCGGGGGAGGAACAAATGCTGATGTACAAGAATATTCTTGTAATCTTTTGGGGAAAGTATTATACTAAAAAAGCCTTATACGGCAGAAAGGAGACCGATATGACCGGAGTAACAAAAGACATGACCATTGGCGAGATCTTACGTGCCAATCCTGAAGTAGCTCCCGTACTCCTCGATGCAGGAATGCATTGCCTGGGATGCCCTGCTTCACAGGGAGAGACCCTGGAAGAGGCAGCTATGGTACATGGCATTGATGTAGATGAGCTTATGAAAGTGATCGAGGAGCTGTAAGCGTTGTATGTCTGTTTTGGAAACATCACCTGACCGGGGCACACAGGTGAAACAAAGTATTTATGGAATTTCATAGCTCAGATTTCCGCGCAATCGAAATGTGTCCGCCGATTGCGCGGATTTGAGAAATCTAAAGAATTCAAGGAACTCAGATCATCGGCCTCTGGCCGTCTTTTTTTACCTTTTTCCCTTAGATATATTATCTGATCCGACATTATGAAGTATGACTGGCCCGGTAGATTCTTTCAGGGGAGGCTAATTCTGTGGTACTTTCAGTTCCCAGCCTGAATAAATCAGAGCAGGGTCGCGGATCAGTTCCCGGTTCAGGGAGATGATCTCGGACACGGAGCAGCCGTACTCTCTGGCGATTTTCCAGAGGGTGTCGCCCTGTCTGACGATGTATCTCCCACTTTTCTTATTCTCAGGCAGAACAGCATCGGGAGTGCTGCCTGAGACGGGTGCTCCGCTTTTGGGGATTTTAAGCTGCCAGCCGGCGTGGATCCGGTTCGGGTTCTTGATCCGATCACTGTTGGCTGCCACGATCTCGGTTATGGAGCAGTTGTATTTTCTGGCGATTGCCCAGAGAGTGTCCCCCGCCTGTACGGTATAGGTCAAATAAGAGGTGGTGTTTTTCACGACAGGAGCGGGGATATCAAGGTCAGTCTGTTCTCCGGAGCCGTTGTCGTCAGTCTTATATTGCTCTACGATATTGTTGGTGTCGTTGCCGGGAATGATGGGAGTCGTGTTCTTCGTCCATTTTGCATAGAATGTTTTATTTCCCGTTTCGGTAGCAGAGATCTCTGTAATGGGAGAGCCGGAAAAACTGCTGTCTGCGTACCAGCCGTCAAAGCGGTATCCCTCGCGGGTCATATCATTGGCGGTAGGAAGAACTGCCCCAGTGCCGTAAGTGTAGCCGGTTACTTCTTTTCCGCTGGCAATCGTACCGCCGTCCGTCTGCAGCGTTACGGAATAGGTGGAGAGTTCCCATTTTGCCTTGAGGGTCATAGTGCATTTGACTGTATCCGTGTCAAAGTTCCATTTTGTTTCCGTACCGTTGTTATCATAATACCAGCCTTCAATACCATGCCCCTCTTTGGTGGGAACGGGATCCGGTGCGGTGAGTGTCGCTCCGTCCTTGCTCCAATTTACTTTCTGGGTGATGCTCTGGTCTCCATTGTCCGGGTCAAAAGTGATCACGAGCATACCGTTCAGGGTGGCTTTGCTGAAATCACCGCCTGAAACCGTACCATCATTGTTCGTGATCGTACCGGTAAATGTGCCGCCGTTAATGGCACCGCTGCTCTCATTTATGACCTCCTTTGTGAATGTGCCCTTCCGGATGGTACCGTTGTTGGTCACTTTGCCATGGAACTCAGTGCTACCGGCGGCACCCGCACTGCCGGTGATCGTGCCGCTGCCGTACTCGTTGGTATCGTTCGTCATTGTGCCGGCTATTTTGCCGCCGTCAGCATTCAGGATGCCAACGTTTGTCACATCTGTGTAGATTTTTGCATTGTCGCTTATAGTAAGAGTAACTCTCTGAGTGGAAGTATTGTATACAGAGCTTGCATCATTCGGATTACCAGGATCACCGATCGTGCCCCCTGTCATGGTGAACTGATTATCATTCCACACCCCGCCGCTTGAAGCATACTGGGGGGCGGTGCTGATGCTGTCTTTAATCGTACCGCTTGACATAATAAAGGATCCAGAGTTGTACACACCGCCGCCGTATAATCCTGTGCATGTACGGATTGTTCCGCCGTTCATGATAAAGTAGCCGATGATATTTGAATTCCACAGGGCGCTGATGTCCACACCACCACCCCCGGATTGTGCGTTGCAGTTGCGGATCTCAGAGCCGGAACCCATGGTGAATGTGCACCCCGGGGAGACAGACACACCGCCGCCGTTTTTTGCCGCGCAGCCGATAATACTTCCGCCCGTCATGGTGAATGTGCTGCTCTTGCCGATGGAAGAGCCATAAGCAAGGTGTACACCGCCGCCGAGACCACCTGCCGAGCATCCGACGATGCTGCCACCGGTCATGGTCAGTTTACCGCCGACATTAACAAGCACACCGCCGCCATCACTGTGGGCAAAATCACCGCCACCGCCCGTAATAACCCCACCAGAGACGATTTCCGTGCCGGTGTCTTTGTCCAGTTTCCATAGGCCACATCCCCACATATCTGTATAGTTCGGGTTAAATTTATGTACTTTGTTGGGAGTGCTGTCCGCAATTGTCAGATCGCCGCCCGACTCTACCTTGATTACGCTGAAGCCGCCGGTCATTTTCAGTACATTACCGTTCAAATCCAGCGTCACAGTGCGGTTAACTGTCAGAGTACTGCTGATTTCAACATCACCCTTCAGTGTGATCCCGGAAATACTGCTATCTGCCAGTGCAGCCGCCAGTTCTTCGGCTGTCGCCACCTCTTTCACACCGTTTGCAATCGGCAGTGCTGTGTACAGCCCGTTCAGGGCAGCTGCAGCTTCATTTCCCGATGCGCTTTCAGGGGAACCCGGACCCTCTGCGGATGTCGGGGGATTCGTCAGCTGTCCGGTTTCTGCTGCCGATACCGGCGTGGAGACCAGAGAAAGTACCATGGAACTGCAAAGCAGCGCCGCATAGATCCGTCTTCTTTGTTTTTTCATTTATTTTTTCCCTCCCGTTGTTGTGATGCGTTTCCTTTTCCCGTGCCTTGTCCGCGGTGTTCTCTTTCCCGGAGTCTGATACACAGCACAGTGATCATGACTGCTGTGGAGAAAGAAATTACCCCCACCAGCACATAACCGCCGGCGTCTTCATGCAGCAGGATAGAACCGTACATTCCCCGGGCGGTGATCTGCGTCTGACCGGCTGCAGTGTACACCGTTCCCACAAGGAACGCAGACAATGCTGTGCACAGGGCAGACAGTCGGCAGATCCCGCGGCGCTTCTTCCGGCGATATTTTTCATGCACCCGTTTTTTCACCAGTTCGACCCGCTTTTCCGTATCATACATATCGTTGAAAACCTCCCTTCGGAAAGTAAAGTCATAAAATACATATGCCCTTCATCTAATTAGGTACAAAAAAGCGAAAAAACTCTCACCTGAAAATCAAATTTTTTGAAAAAAAGTTGAAAAAAACAGGAGCTGCCGACAGCAGCTCCGCAAAAGACAGGATTCAGTTGTGACTCTGGGGCAGGCGGACAATCAGTTTTCCCACCGTCAGGATCAGCACAGGCAAAATGTATGCGATATACTGTATCGCACCGCCATAGGCGATCAGAAGATTATAAATCGCATGAAAAGTGATGGCTGCCCCGAGCAGACCGCAGGTTCCGGCAATCTTCAGCCAGGTGCGCTGCCATACATACGCCAGTCCACCGCCGACGATGGCACCACAGATCACGTGCATGGCACCCGTTCCAATGCCCCGGAAAAAGATAAAGGAAAAATGTCCGGCTCCGTTTTGAATCAGATAGCAGACATTCTCAAAGGTGGCAAAGGAAAGTGCAACGATGATGGCAGCATTTTTTATCGGCACCGGTTCAGGCTCAAATACAAGAAGATAAAAGAGCAACGGCAGGAGTTTCATCACTTCTTCTACCACAGGTGCGATCTCTGCGGTGGCGGCAATCGTATCTGCTGCGTAAAGAGCGGCAAAGAAGGTATTGATGTAAGCGGAGAGCAGGCATGCCCCCATTCCTGCAAGACAGCACAGAAAGAATTTGGCCTGCCGCCTACCCATGCACAGGGCGGCGATCAACAGGGGTGAGGCCATACAGATAAATACATTTTCAATATAGGTCATGTCCGCACCGCCTTTCCTGTGGCAGGCAGCAGCCCGAAAAGGCAGAACGTCAGCAGAAGATCACACCAGCAATAGGGACTGAAGATAGAGTCGCCCGGCCAGAAGCAGCCGGAGGTCCACAGAGCGTATTCTACCGCAACATAGCAGAGAATTTCGATGTGAAAATACCGCAGGTTCCGTCCTTTTCCCGTCTGTGTCTCTGCGTAGACAAGACCGTGGATGGAACGATAGGAGACAAGGATCATCATGCCGCACCAGAGCAGGTTGGAGAGAATGTCACCAAAGGTACAGTAAAATGCGCACAACGGAACTCCGATCAGCGGAGCCAGCAGGGATTTCCGACAGGAAAAGCTTCTTTCCTCCGGGGAGGAGAGAGTATATTGTAGGAGATAGAGAAAAATAACGCTGGAGACCCAGCCGAATTCCGATACATAAAAGATCCGTGGTGTTTCGGAAAACAACAACAGATATAATGTCCAGTACAGGGAGCCCAGTGCGAAACAGCCATAAAAGCAAATCAGCAGAAAATATGACAGTGTCCGATGCCTCAGATAACGAATGCCGCTCAGACAGAAGCCCAGCAGGGTGACGAAAAATTGCAAAAGATTAATGATCAATTCCATTGGCGCGGTCCCCCCTCTGCTCTGCCTGATCTTCTTTGTCCAGCAGATGGACACGAAAACACAGGATCGTCACGCATACGCCGAGAAGAAATGAGAGCACCCCTATTATGATATATTCAGGTGCAGCACCTCCGCCGAGGATCGTTGCCGCCGTTTCATATCCGGAGGAGTTCCCAGGCACCATTTGCCCGGAAATCCCGGACATGACAAAGGAAGCCCCGAAGATCACAGCAAGGCATGCCGCTATGCAGGAAATAGCAACGATCCGCCGCTGTTTTCGTCTTTTTTGTCGTTCTTTTTCCGTAATCCTTCGTCGGACTTCTGCGATCCGTTCCTCATGACTCCGCATTTGTAATTCCCTCCCGTTCCAATAATCCTCGCAGACGCTCTTTTCCCCGGTACATTATATTAGTGATCTGCTTCACGCTTTTCCCCATAACTTCAGCGACCTGCCGGTAACTCATACCCTCAAAATAGGTCAGATAAAGAGCCTCTCTATAATCCGGATGCAGCTCACCCATACATAAATGCAGGATCTGATTCCGTTCTTTTGTCCGGATCACCTCATCCACCAGTTTCCCGCCTTCCGGCTCTTTGGTCAGATCATCAAGACAGAAGTGATGTCGCCGGATGCTTTTGTGGCGCAAAGCCATATGCCGCGCCGCTTTATACAGGTAAGCCCTGAATCCGCCATCCCGGATAGGGGGTCTTTTGGCGAACAGGTAGGAAAATACTTCTATCATCAGGTCCTCCGCCTCGTGAATGTCATGCAGATAGCCGTTGATGTATAAGGTCAGTGGGTTGCCGTATTTTTTCATCAATTCTTCCAGCCCTGTTTCATCGCCGCTCAAATATTGTCGGTATAATTCTTCATCGGAAATCATATCGTGTACATCCTTTCCACTGTAGCCGGCGGTTCGTTCCTTTGTAATCCCGAATGTGTATGGAATTGCGTAAGCTGCATGCCTACGGGTTGCTTCGTATATTAAACATCATTATATGCGAATAAGGTTATATTTTCAAGTTATGCATTTCCCGCCTCCTTTCCCGTAGCCCCGCCGCTAGGGAAAAGAATAAAACAGCTATAAAATAAGAGAGTCCCCACAAAGTGGGAACTCTCCTGAATGTTACAATCTGTTGTTACATTGAAGTATTAGAAAGACGCTGTAAAGCATGTTCGGCGATCAGTGTGGAACAATGTTCCTCAAGAAAAGTAAGGCTTGCCGGTGTGGAACGCTTGGGAATACCGTATTCAGAGATGACATTGCAGACACGGTCGAAGACCTCGCGATCTTCTTCGCCCTGCGTCAGGATCAGATAATACCCGTCGGTACCCTCTTCGTGATACAGAGTGCTGAGCCCATGATAATGGCTTCCGGCTATTACTGCCGCATTGATCACCTGTTTCAGAGATTCCATACGGAACAGGCGGGAACGTACACTGTCACTCTCCTCGGGAGCGGACGCGGAAGGAGCTTCAGGAGCGCTTGCGGTATTGTCTTCGCTCTGGATACGGCGGAACAGATCCAGAACCTCGTCTGCAGTGCTCTCATCACTGTCCTCATCACTTTCTTCCGTAACGGAAGGAGCAAAACGGGAAAAGCGGGTATCCAGTTCATCCGGGTCTTCTACTTTGGTAATGATCAGCACGATGCAGTCCGCATTCAGCGGGATGGCCTCGATCATCAGAGGGATGTCTTCGGCTTCAAAGCCAAATTCAAAATTGGCCTGCTGCATCATGTCACGGAATAGGGATTTTGCCTTTTCCGTACCGTAGGCAAGCTCACTTATTTTTAATTCGCGGCTGGCGAGATCCTCGCGGGTCAGCGTGCAGCGAATCTGATTTTCATTTACTTTTTCTATTTTCATGCGACAACACTTCCTTTCTGCCTTCGCATTGGTATGGTATATAGCTTATACTTTCCCTATATTTTAGTCAATAGAAGCCTTTCACAGTTTAAAAAAATTTAATAAAAGAGCTTGTCAAACAAGGCATTACAGTATATAATCTCACCTATAGATGCCTCTGATACTCCGGTACGGAGAGGAGGCTGACGGATTTCTTATTTTCTTGTTGATTTACGAGGAACGATTCGTTCCGTTTCATCCCATTTTTATTTGTATTCACAAAACGATGGAGAGCATTTATTGTTTTGTAAAATATAGTATGGAGATGTCTTACAGGCGTATACGTGTCTGGTCATAATATTTCAAC
>OGUC01001144.1_pt1 | contig 10752 bp, 10 predicted proteins | sample 1573701 | NCBI WGS metagenome assembly OGUC01 (sample SAMEA2582017, study PRJEB24529) | metagenome | biome: Human gut stool | place: China | collected 2011
TCATAGAAGACCAATATAGGTTTTATTTAATTTACAGAAAAAGTTTCACACACTCACTTTTAACATAATAATAGGGGATTAAGATAACTTCTTAATAACCATATTATTAGGTCTTGATATCTTAAGCTCCTTGCCGTTCATAACGATAAGTCCTTTATTGTAATCAACAGTAAATATTGTTATGGAATTTCCTTCATTGTTCATAGACATAAGGTGCTTATTGTCAGGGAACATACATACATACTTAGGGTAGTCGCCACTTACAGGAAGTGAGTTAAGAGTAATAATCTTTCCTGACTCTTTATCAACAGAGTATATAGTAGCTGTATTATCGCCTGCGTTAGAACAGATAAGGTTGTTGCCATCATTGGCAAAAATAATGTCTGAGGCAGCGCTGTTTGACTTGTGGTCACGTCTTACAGTAAAAATGTTCTGAATCATTTCAAAACGAGCCTTATCAGAATTCTTATCATAAGAATATACATTGATATAATTCTTTAATTCGCACACTACATAAGCATACTTTCCATCTTCGGAGAATATCATCTTTCTAGGTGCTGATTCCTGCTGTGAACGTATAATATCAAATAACTTAAGCTTTCCGGTTCTGTGGTTAAACTCGTAAAGCTTAATCTGGTCAATTCCAAGGTCGCAGGCGCATAAGAGGTCTTCATCAGGAGTGAAACATGTGTTGCTTACATGTGGGCGGAAGTTACGCTCAGCGATGCTTCCAATACCTTTGTGAAATACCTCATCGGCAATATCGCCAACAGAACCATCGTCATTGATGTGCATAACAGTAATCTTGCCATCGTGATATCCAGAAACAACAAGGAAGTTGTTAGCTTTAGTGACAGACATATGGCAGCCTCGCATACCGTTGATAGATACAACATTCATAAGCTCAAGGCTTCCATCCTCCATAATGGAATAGGATGATACTCCCTGATCGCATATTGCATAAAGAAATCTCTTATCGTGTGAAAGAGTTATATAAGAAGGGTTATCGATAGATACCTCTTCACGTTCACATATACGTCCCTTCTCTACATCCATATCGTATATATGTATACCTTTACTGCTTTCGTGAGTATACGTTCCCACATAAGCAACGTAATTATCTTTCATAGTAACCTCCAATCATTATCTCAAGAACTGAATATATGTATATATTAGCATTTTTCTTTATGTTTATCAAGGCAGACATTTACAAGAACAATATCTTTGCCAATGGATTTGATACACTTAAATGGAATGACATACACGAATTCTCTTCCAAGAAAACCACATAATTTGCCGGGACCGGGGATAATAATAGAGTTGATACATCCATTGGACGGGTTAAAATCTATGTCGATGACACAGCCTAGTATACGGCAGTCTTCTTCGTTGATAACCTGCTTGTTTTTTAAGTCAAACATTTTCATAGGGGTGACCTCCTTTTAGTGGGGATTTTTTAGTGGAGAATTTTTATTTAGGTGAATATGTTGGGGCAATTAGGATACGTTTTTTGTGATATTTTATACTGGGTGAAATTTTAAGGAATTTGTTTTTTGTATTATATAAAAGGTCTAATAAATATGTGTTAATATAATTAGTTCTTGTTTGCTTTTTAACAGGGGATGCCTAAGGATATTCACACTTTATTTTATGAAAAAATGTACGGATTGTGCATGAGATGTCATATGGAAATTATAAAGATAAAATGAACATATTGTGAAAGAAATGTCATATATATTTACATAAAAACATTTTATGGTAAAATAAAAACAATTACATAACCTATTACAAAAGGAACAGGGAGGATGATTATATGTATTATTTTTATGATGCAACATATATACTTGTGCTGATTGGTGCGGTTATAAGTATCATAGCATCTATGAATGTCAAGTCGACATTTAACAGATACAGCAAAGGCAATAATAGAACAAATATGACTGGCGCGCAGGCAGCACAGGAGATACTAAGGGCGGCAGGTATAACAGATGTAAGAATAGAGCGTGTAAGCGGTAATCTTACAGACCATTATTCACCTAAAGAAGGCGTCCTAAGACTTTCAGACAGCGTGTATGATGTAAATACAGTAGCAGCAGTTGGTGTTGCTGCACATGAGTGTGGACATGCCATGCAGTATAATGAAGATTATTTTCCTATAAGAATAAGGTCGGTTGTCATACCACTTGCTAATATCGGCTCATCACTTTCATGGCCAATAATATTACTTGGACTTGTATTTGGCGCAACAGGACTTATGCAGATAGGAGTACTGTTATTTTCGCTTGTTGTATTATTCCAGTTTCTGACACTTCCGGTAGAGTTTGATGCGTCAGCAAGGGCTTTAAGGACACTACGTAGCAGAAATATGCTTTCAGGAAATGAGCTGTCAGGTGCAAGAAAGGTTCTTACAGCGGCAGCGCTCACATATGTGGCAGCACTTGTTACATCTATACTCCAGTTATTAAGACTTATATTGCTTACAAGAAGAAATGATTAACAGATTTTAATTTAATGAAGAAAAGGCGTATATTGATGAGGACTTTATTAATGATGAGGCTTCATTGGATATATGCCTTTTTAATACGTATATTTTCTATTGACAGAATATACACAACGTGCTATTCTATAACCATAGTATACTTAGTAAGTCTTAAGAATTATTTACAGACTAATATTGCGAAAGCAATTATCTATGCTGAATTCAGTATCATTACAATTAATCCCAAGGTTATTACAATCAGGCAGAGAACGCTTGTTTTATACATCTGCAGATGCTACAATACATTTATGATTATGTTATTCATAGTCTGCCTGATTGTGAAGTTATATTTACGATAAGGAGAATACTACTATGAATAATACGAAGAATAGCACATATAAGGTAAATACTGATAGTTCATCGACTGTAACAAAGAGGTACAATGTAATGAACAATCTAGGAAAGTCAGCAGATGAAGCAATGGACATAATAGGAGTTAAAGCAGGCGAAAGAGAAGAACTTAAAAAAATGTTACAGGACTAGATACTACAAGTAAGAAAGAGCCTGCTTAAGCTGACAAATAACAGACGGATATCATAAGTCGTGGGAGTTATTCCAGCAATAAAGCTTCAATTACCAGAAAGCTTTAGAAGCCAACGCAATTAATCAGCTTTCTGGTGGTTGAAGTTTTATTAGTGTCAGACACACGTAGCTTACTTTACTCTTTCTCCATCCTCTTAAGCTCCGGCAGCACAGTACATAACATCGTTACAAAACATATTCCCCCGCCAATAACATTTGATACAGGCTCTGCCATAAATACTCCGGAGGTTCCCATATTCAGGGCATATGGCATAATATATGTAAGCGGAACAACTATAAACACCTTTCTAAGGAGTGAGAAAAATATAGCCTGCTTTTTCTTGTTAAGTGACTTAAATACAGTCTGTCCTATATACTGTAAGTCCATAAATATAAATGCAGCAAAATACAGCTTCAGAGCTTCGACAGTGTCAGAAAGCAGGTCTGCATCGGAACTGAATATCTTAATAAGTGATTCAGGTGCAAATATAATAATACTCCACACAACTGCTGTATAACCCAATATCATAAGCGCCATTACAACAATAGCTTTTTTTACCTTTGAAGCCCTTCCAGCACCATAATTATAGCTTAATATAGGAGAAGAGCCCTCATTTATCGCATATATAGGAGTTTCAACAAGCTGGCGGACACTTGATACAATAGTCATAACAGATATGTATATATCCCCGCCAGTAACTGAAAGTACATTATTACAGCATATTGTAACAAGGCTGTTTGTTATCTGCATAACAAAACCGGCAGTACCAAGACTTACTATATTTTTTGCATATCCCATACATTCTGATAATTTATTTTTCCTTATAAAATGCATCTTAAGCTCAGACCTTCGTGTAAGAAAATACAATACAAATATGGCTGAAAAACTCTGTGATATTACAGTTGCAATAGCCGCTCCACTGACACCGAAGTTAAAGAAAAATATAAATAACGGGTCTAATATAAGATTCATAACCGCACCAATAGCAACCGATGTCATACCAACTGTAGAATATCCCTGTGCATTGATATACGGATTAAGTCCTACTGCTAACATAGAAGGCAGAGTTCCTATAAGATATATCATCATATATGGATAGGCGTAAACAAGTGCATCAGATGATGCGCCAAATAATATGAGGAGCGGACGTGCGCATAACATACCTATAGTCATAAGAATAATGGCGCTTATGCATACCATTGAAAATGAAGTATTCATAATGCGTGTGGCTTCTGTATCCTTCTTACGGCCTCTGTATATTGAAAACAAAGGCACACCGCCGCCTCCAAACAGATTGGCAAATGCTGTGATAATAACAATCAATGGAAAACATATTCCAACAGCACCTATGGCGGCTGTTCCAACCTCTGGTATACGTGCAATATAAATACGGTCTACCACGTTATATAAAAGATTTAACATCTGGGCAACAAGCATAGGAAGTGCCGCACTCAGAATATTTCCCGTAACGGTTCCATTTTCAAAATCTATTTTCTTCATTTCTTATTATCCTGCTATTTCTTTTTATTTTAACTGATTTTCAGGAAGTAAGCCCCATATCCTGCCAGTTCCATTCCGTTATTCAGCGCAATGGTTTCACCGTTTATCATATCAACGCAGGAGTCACATCCCATATTAAATGAAGCAAAATAAGGATGTTCGGCTGCATTTATGGCAACAAGCACACGTTCATCGTCACACTGGCGTAGGAACACACACTGTTCATTAGTGAGCACGACAGATGAGAAGTTTCCGTAATTTAACGCCTTTGAAGACTTCTTTGCAGCAGCAAGCTTTGATATAAATGTTGTGAGGTCATTCCACACAGGGGTATCAAAGGAAACACGCAGAGCAGGGTCGCCGTCCTCTTTTCTGCCAGTTGCTCCCCATTCACTTCCGTAGTATACGCAAGGAATTCCAGGCATACCAAAGGCAAGGGCATATATAAGAGGAAGGTGGTTAGCGTTATTCAGAATACTTGCAACTCTTGTCACATCGTGGTTATCAACAAAAGATAAAAGATGTTTTCCTTTATACAAAGTCCACTGCTCAGGTCCGAACTGTCTTAATAAAGAGTGGTTAATCTCAAACATATTCATACAGTTAAAGCTTGAGTAAAGACCTTTGTAACATTCATAATTAGTGACAGAATGTAACATATCATCATTCATAATCTGGTTATAGTCGCCGTGAAGAGTTTCTCCGAGCAGGAAAAAATCAGGCTTTAAAGTATCACAGAATGAACGAAGCCTCTTAAGAAAATCGTGGTTCAGGCAGTAAGCAACATCAAGTCTTAAGCCATCTATATCGAATTCCTCTACCCATCCCTTAATCGCAGCGAAAATGTGCTGTATTACATCCTCATTATAAAGGTTAAGCTTTACAAGGTCATAACAGCCTTCCCAGCCTTCATACCACAGACCATCGTTATAATTAGAGTTTCCGTTAAAGTCAATTCTTGCAAACCAGTTCACATAAGGAGAAGCTTCCCTGTTTTTTAAAACATCCTGAAAAGCCCAGAAACCTCGTCCAACGTGGTTAAATACACCGTCAAGCACAACTTTTATGCCTTCCTTGTGCAGGTTATTGCACACCACAGCAAAATCTTCATTAGTTCCAAGACGTTTGTCAATCTTAGTATAATCACGGGTATTATAGCCGTGAGTGTCAGACTCAAACACAGGAGAAAAATAGATAGCATTTGCACCTGTCTTTTTAATATGAGAAATCCAGTCATTGACCTTTAGGATACGGTGGTTAAGTACACCATCATTCTCAAATGGTGCGCCACAAAATCCCAGAGGATATATCTGATAAAATACACTTTCATATGCCCACATAGCAGTACCTCCATATATAGTAGTGTTATTGATATTATAACACGTAATGACGAGATATAATGATTATTTGTTTAGGAAAATGTTATAAAATAGTAATATTTTAATTACCAAAGTATGTTGTAATAAATGTATACAATGATTTATACTTATAAAGACAGGGAAAAGGTCAAAAGTCCTTTTTGCTTTTATGATAAAACTTTAGAACTTGGGACCTACCTAATAGAAAAAAAGAAATAAAAAGCTGTGAATTATAAAAGAACAGGAGATAGGGAATGCTTCAGATTCAACATATACGCAAGGAATACAGAACAGGAAAGCTTGTTCAGAAGGCACTTGATGATGTGTCGCTGAACTTAAGGGATAGTGAATTCGTGGCTATTCTTGGACCCAGTGGTTCTGGTAAAACGACTCTTCTTAATATAATAGGAGGTCTTGACAGATACGATAGTGGTGACCTTATCATCAATGGAATATCAACCAAAAAGTATAAGGACAGGGACTGGGATTCATATCGTAACCATACGATAGGCTTTGTATTCCAGAGTTATAATCTGATACCGCACCAGACAGTTCTTTCCAATGTAGAGCTGGCACTTACAATATCAGGTATATCAAGGTCGGAGAGAAGAAAACGTGCTATAGATGCGTTAGAGAAGGTTGGACTTGGTGAACAGATACATAAAAGACCAAGCCAGATGTCAGGCGGACAGATGCAGAGAGTTGCGATAGCAAGAGCGCTTGTCAACAATCCTGATATACTTCTTGCAGATGAGCCGACAGGCGCACTTGACAGTGATACAAGTGTACAGGTAATGGAGCTTTTAAAGGAAGTATCAAAAGACAGGCTTGTAGTTATGGTAACGCATAACCCTGAGCTTGCTTATGAGTATGCCACAAGAATAGTAGAGGTTAAGGACGGAAAGATATTATCAGATTCAGACCCTCTTGATATAAGCGAAGAGATTACAGAAGAGCCGGTACACAAGAATATGGGAAAGTCTTCAATGTCATTTCTTACAGCACTTTCACTCAGCTTCCAGAACCTTAAGACAAAGAAAGCAAGAACCCTTCTTACTTCATTTGCAGGTTCGATAGGTATTATCGGTATAGCACTTATACTTTCGATATCTAATGGTGTGAGTGGTTATATAAAGGCGATGGAAGAGGATACGCTTTCGGAATATCCTTTGCAGATACAAAGCACAGGCTTTGACCTTACGGCTATGATGGTCAGTGCAAGTGTAGACTCGCCAGATAATAAGAAAGATAATGACATAGGAGTAACCCCGGCTGTTACGAATATGTTTTCAAAGATGAGCACGAACGACCTTGCAGCATTAAAAACTTATCTTGAGAGCAATCCTGAAAATATAGATAATTATGTACATGCTATTGAATATAATTATGTTGTGACACCACAGATATACAGAAGTGACAAGAATGATACTTATAAGCAGATTAATCCTGATAAATCTTATGAAATGGTTGGAATGTCATCTTCTTATGAGAATTCCATGACATCAAGTATGTCAACCAATGTATTCTATGAGCTTCCAGCTAACAGTGACCTTTATAGTGGACAGTATGAAGTGAAAGCAGGACACTGGCCTGAAAGTTATAACGAATGTGTGCTTGTTCTTAATTCCAATGGCAATATAAGCGACAGGCTTGAGTATACTCTGGGACTAAGAGATAGTACAGAATATGAAAATATGGTATCAGCATTTATGTCAGAAAAAGAGATAGATGTGCCGGAAAATAATGACAGCTTTTCGTATGATGACCTGCTTGGAATGACATTTAAGGTTGTAAATAGTGCAGATTATTATGAATATGATTCAGAGTATGACATATGGAAAGATAAAACAGGTAATGATGCGTATATGAAAGACCTTGTAAGCCGTGGAGAGGACTTAAAGATAACTGGCATAGTCCAGCAGATTGAGGGAACTGCGGCAGCAATGCTTACTCCCGGAATAGGATATACACAGAACCTTACAAAGCATCTTATACAGTATGCAGCTTCGAGTGATATTGTAAAAGCGCAGAAGGATAATAAGGATACTAATATATTTACAGGTGAAAAGTTCGGAACTGACAGTCAGGATAATAAGTTTAATATGGAATCGCTTTTCCAGATAGATACTGACGCGATGAGTAATGCATTTAAGGTGGATGACAGTATATACAATATGGATATGTCAGATATAAGTTCGCTTATAAATCTTGACGATATATCAGCAGGCTTTGATGCCTCAATGTTTGACAGTGATGCATTTGACTCTTCAATGTTTGATGATATCAGTTTTGGCGATATGTCTGACATTATGGGCGATGGAAGCTTTGACTTTGATATGGGAAGTATGGATGCTGATACTATAAAGAAGTTTATCAGTGACAGTCTTAATGACGAAGTGAAAGCAGATATAAACAGTATGTTATCAGGCTTTAAGGAATATATACTGTCCGATGGGGTATCTGCTAAGTTAGGCGCAGACATAAAGCAGCTTATTACAGATTCTGTTCAGGTAAATATATCGCAGGACAGAGTGTTACAGGAAGTGAATAAGCTTGAAGAAAAGTATTTTGAGTATGTTAAGAATAATGGCATAGAAGATACAAGTGCAGACAGTGTATTTAAGTTTCTTCTTACCGATGAGGCAAGACAGCAGATAACAGCCTCTGCTAAGGATATTATGTCAGATGCAGTAGTTATTGATATATCTTACGAACAGTTGTGGAATATATTCCAGCGTGACGTGGCTGACGGATTTGTGGAATATGCAAAACAGAATGGCTATCCTGATGTGGATGGTATTCTTGATAAGGTTATAACCAATATGATAAACAGCCTTCAGGAGCAGATAACAGCAGGTATTGAAGCTTCTATGAATAAGATGATGAGCAGTATTACTCTTAATATGCAGCAGGCCATGGAGCAGGTTATGACACAGATGATGTCAAGCATGACAGAGGCTATGGTAAATGCAATGCAGCTTATGGGTAATAATATGACTAATGCATTTGGTTTTGCAGGCACAGGTGCTGATATGGACAGTTATGACTTTGGCAGTGCATTTGGAATAGACACAGAAAGCTTTGCAGATGCTATCAAGATGAATATGAATGAGGATGACCTCTCAGACCTTATGATGTCACTTATGTCAAACACAGATATAGCTTCTTATGATAATAATATGAAGAAGTTAGGCTATGCAGACCTTGCAGTTCCTAGCGGTATAGATATATATCCTAAGGACTTTGAGAGCAAAGACCAGATAGTAAAGATACTTGATAATTATAATAATGATATGAAGAGGCAGGGTAAGGATGCACAGGTTATAAGCTATACAGACGTGGTCGGAACGCTTATGTCATCTGTTACGACTATTGTCAATGTAATAAGTTATGTACTTATAGCATTTGTTGCGATATCTCTTGTTGTTTCTTCTATTATGATAGGTGTCATCACTTATATAAGTGTTTTAGAGCGCCGAAAGGAAATAGGTATCTTAAGGGCTATAGGTGCTTCCAAGAAAAATGTATCAGCGGTATTTAATGCTGAAACCTGTATAATCGGTCTGTGTGCCGGTCTTATGGGAATAGGAATAACCTTACTTATGCTGATACCAATAAATGCTATTATACACGCAGTTTCCGGTGTTAATAACATAAATGCAGTGCTTCCTGTAGCACCGGCAATAGTGCTTATACTTCTTAGTATATTCCTCACATTTATAGGTGGACTGATACCTTCTAAGAAGGCATCAAAGAGCGACCCGGTGGCTGCGCTTAGGAATGAGTAATTGCAGGTATTAAGATTAAAAGCTAGTCAAAGAATGAAGAAAATTCATGATTGAGTATAAATGATGTTAATTATTAAACCCCTTGTGGGAATGTAGGCAATAATGTACATTCCCGCAAGGGGTTGATTCATTTAAAAGATATATTTTTGATTGCAACTAAAGAGTGATTATGTTGTATCATATTTAAACCTTCTATATCTTTTAATAAAATTTTATGATTGTATTTATTTTATATTCTTGCCATTCCTCTTAAAGTTAAAAATTACAGTTAAGGGTATACTTGCGGATTAGTTCAAGTCCGCCCATTGGAGCACAGAACTTCTGATTATGTTTTTTACATTCTTCTATGACATAATCAAGATTAAACCACTCAGCAGTTTCAACCTCCTCAGGCTGATAGGTAAGACAGCTTATGTCAACAGGATTAGTATAAGCATAGACAAAAGCTATCTCACTATCTTTAAAGAGATTATTATGGAATTCTTTTTGATAATTAATTACAAATGTATCTATGAATGTAAGGTCTTCTGGTACTGCCTGTATTCCAAGTTCCTCATATAGTTCACGTACTGCGGATTCACATGGCTCTTCGCCAGCGTGGATATGTCCAGCGCTTGATGTATCAAATCGTCCCGGAAATGAATCTTTTATCATGGCACGTTTCTGCATAAGAACTTCTACACCGGTAGGAGTATGGCGTGCTATCCATACATGTTCAGAACGATGCCTTATGCCATCTCTGTGTGCTATGCTTCTTTCAACAGTTTCACCTGTAGGTATTCCATGTTCATCCACTATATCAAATAATTCCATAAATATTACTTCCTTGTTTTAATGTATTATCTTAGTTAAATGTTATTGCTGCTGTTATTAATACTGTTTAGTTTTGCCTCAAGTTCAGCTATTCTTTCAAGGTCTTTTTTGTGCTGCTCTTCCTGATTTTTTAATAATTCCTCCTGACTGCTGATTTGTTTGTCTTTGTCATCAAGTTTTTCTTTCATTTCCTTCTTGAGATTTTTCTCCATCTCCTGATACTTCTTCCTG
>OGUC01001155.1_pt1 | contig 10643 bp, 10 predicted proteins | sample 1573701 | NCBI WGS metagenome assembly OGUC01 (sample SAMEA2582017, study PRJEB24529) | metagenome | biome: Human gut stool | place: China | collected 2011
GCCCTGCGGGGCCACCTTCCCCCGCAGGGGAAGGCTTGGGGGCGGGCGGACCGGTTGGTGGGGGGCTGCCGCGGGGGTTACGGCCGGGGAAAATATCTGCTTGCGCATCATGCGGAAAAGCTTTATACTGATACTATAAAAATGTATGGGTGGAACGAGCCATGATGAAGATTTACCGCACGCAGGACAAGCAGCTGACGCGGGTCGATGATATGAGCGAGGGGACCTGGATCTGTCTGACCAGCCCCACGGACGATGAGGTGCGCCGGGTGGCGGCTACGCTGGACATTGAGACAGCCGACATCGTGGCCGCGACCGACCCGGAGGAGTCGGCGCGCATCAGTCTGGAGGACGGCTACACCGTCATCATCGTTGACATCCCTATCAAGGTCGAGGGTGCCGGCGAAGGCGTCTACTCCACGATCCCGCTTGGTATTCTGCTGACGCAGGAGTTGATTGTCACGGTCTGCTCGGCCGATACCGCCGTTATCGGGGATTTTGCCGCCTGCCGGGTCAAGGGGTTCTCCACCCGGAAGAAGATGCGGTTCGTCTACCAGCTGCTCTACCGTGCGGCCACGATGTACCAGCAGGAGCTGCGCCTGATCGACCGCCGCCGTCAGGCCATTGAGAAAAACCTGTCCGGCGAGTTGAAGGACAGCGACCTGATGGAGCTGCACGCACTGGAATCCACACTGGTCTATTTTGCGACAAGTCTGCGCTCCAACGCTACCGTGCTGGACCGCCTGACCCGCTACAAGCGGTTGGAGCAGTACCCTGATGACCGCGAGCTGCTGGACGATGTCATCGTTGAGATCCGGCAGGCCATTGAGATGACCAGCATCTACCGCGATGACATTAAGGGCACGCGGGAGCTGTTCAGCTCGATTCTGGACAACCGCCTGAACAATGCGATGAAGTACCTGACCAGCATCACCCTGCTGATGGCCGTGCCCACCGTCATCAGCGGTTTGTACGGCATGAATGTCCAGTCCGATGGTATGCCGTTTGCCAACACCACCGCCGGGTTTGCCATCGTGCTGGCGCTGACGCTGGCTTTGTGCGTGTTTGCGGCATGGGTGCTGCATAAAAAGCATATGCTGTAAGCCATATGCTGTAAGCGCCCGCCCTGCCATCACAATTTCAAAAGTCTGCCCCTGCCGGCAGGCTTTTTCTGTAACATTTGCGATTATTTTCCTACTATACTATTAAAAGGAGGGCAAAATCATGGAGGATGCCGCCATCGTGGCGCTCTACTGGGCGAGGGACGAGCAGGCCCTGAGTGAGACCGCCGCCAAATTCGGCGCCTACTGCCGCAAAATTGCCGACAACATACTCCACAGCGCCCACGATGCCGAGGAGTGCGAAAATGACACCTGGCTGGCCGCATGGAACAGCATGCCCGCCAACCGCCCCGCGAGGCTGGCGCCCTACCTCGGGCGCATCACGCGGAATCTTGCGCTGGACCGCCTTGACAAAACCACAGCGCAGAAGCGCGGCTGCGGCCAGAGCTTTGCCCCGCTGGACGAGCTTGCCGAATGTGTAGCCGCACCGGGCAGCGTGGAGGAAAGCTTTGACGCCGCCGAGACCGGGCGGCTGATCAGCGCGTTTCTGCGCACGCTGCCCGAGGAGACCCGCAACATATTTTTGCGGCGGTACTGGTACTGCGATGCCACCGCCGACATTGCCGCGCGGTACAGCCTGACTGAGAGCAAGGTGCGGGTAACGCTGCACCGCACGCGCGGCAAGCTGGCCGCATACTTACAGGAAAGGGGTGCTGCGCTTTGACAGAACGCGAATTGTTTGAGGCCATCGGCCATCTGGACGATGACCTGATTTTAGCCGCCGATGCGCCGGTTAAAAAGCGCCGCAGGCCGCCGGTGTACTGGCGCGGCTTTGCCGCTGCAGCCGCCTGCGCCTGCATCTTTTTAGGCGGTGTGACGGTTTGGCAGCGCAGCGCCATCCCCCACGATGCCGTGATGCTGAGCGACCAGCTGCCTGAGACTGCGGCAGCCGAGGCCGCCCCCGATGAAGCGCTGGCCGACACCGCCGCCCCGCAGATCGCGGGCAATGCAGAAGCCAACGAGGGGGCGGCCGCCCAAAGCGCTCAGGACACCGCCGAATCGTCCACAGCACTGGGCGTGGCGCGGTGCGTGCAGCTGGACGGTGTGCGATATTTTGAGTCACCCGCCCAGATTGACTTTGCCGCCAACCGCGACCCGGACGGCGTGATTGCGGACAGTGTGGCGCACGATGCCTTCCCGGAGACGGACGGATGCTCCAACTTCGGCACGGGGTATTCCTACTGGCTGACCGGGGAGAACTCCATCGTTGTGGAGATCGACAGGGAATATTTATTGTTTGAAGCGAATTAAAAAAGTGGCCCATGAGCCTGCCCGCTCATGGGTCACTTTTTATTCTTCCTCAAACGCCAGATACCGCTGCGGGTCCCAATGGCAGGCCGATGCCATGTGGGCCAGCAGGCTGTCGCCGGGTGCCAGCGTGTCCAGCTGCAGGTCCTCCGCAATGCGGCCGTCATGCAGGATCAGTGCGCGGTCCAAAAAATGCTCCACATCCTCAATATAATGGGTCGAGAGCAGCAGCGTTTCCCCGCCGGTCAGTGTGGCGCTCATCAGCTTGATGAAATCCCGCCGGGTGAAGGGGTCCTTACCCAAAAACGGCTCATCCATCAGGTAATACGGCACCCGCTTGGCAAAGCCGGCAGCCAGCTCCACCCGTGCGCGCTGCCCGGTGGAAAGCTGCCCGATCGTATCCGTGCCGTGCAGGGCAAAAAATTCCAGAAATTTTTCGTACCGCGCAGGGTCAAACGCGGGGTGCAGGTCGGTCAGCAGCTGACCGTAGGCTGCCACCGTCAGCGCCGGGTAATAGCTGCCCTCGCCGGTGATATAGCTGATGCGCTCGTACTGCACCCCGGCAGGCCGGCCGTCCAGCAGCGCTGTGCCCTTGTGCGGCAGAAGTCCCGCAATGCAGCGCAGCATCGTTGTTTTACCAGCGCCATTCTCGCCCAGGATGCCCACGATCTGGCCATCCGGCACAAGGAAATCCGCACCCAGCAGGCCCACAGCCGCGCCGTGGCTGCGGTAGGTTTTCTGCAGGCTTCGCACCTCGATCATAGCTGTCTCCTCCTGTCCTTTTCGTAAAGCTCGTAGCTCATATAGCGGCGCAGAGAGACCCTGCGCCAGTCCTCGCCCAGCTGCGCGCCCCAGTCGCGCTCGGCTCCGGTGTTCAGGCGGCCCCGGTAGCGCGTGCCGCTGCCGTCCAGCGGGCAGACCAGCAGCAGCGTCCCGGTCTGGTATATGTTGTAGGCATTGTCTGTGCCGCCCTCGCCCACCGTGGTGTATTCGGGCGCAGCAACAAGCAGTGCATCACCGGCCGTGTTCAGCACGGCTGCCTCGGCGTTGCGCAGGTAGATGTCACCCTCGGCGGAGAGGGTTTGATGCAGGCTGAACTTGCCGTCCTGCACGCGCAGGGCTACAAAGAGATTGCGGAAGTCCACCTTCAGCACGGCGTCGCGGTCGGTGGTGCGGGGCAGCGCGGTCACCGAAAAATCACCGTTGCCGCCCTCGATGCCCAGCTCGATATGATCCACCTGCTCCCCCGCCGCGTTGACGAGGTCGGCGCAGGCCTTGTTCAGCGGGTCAAGGTAAACGCAGAGCGTCAGGCCGTCAGCCATCGGCAGGCCGCAGACCACCTGTCGGGCGTTTTCGGGGCAGTAGAACGGTTCCAGCGTGCCGAACTCGGTGGTGGCGCAAAGCACGTCGCGGTCGCCGACTTTGCCGTCGGCAGGCAGAGCGGCGAGGTCGTCATAGCTGATGGGCGTGGCTTTGTACAGCCCGGCCTTGCGGTCGGCAACGGTGTACCGCCAGGCAAGGCCCTGGCCGTCGCCCAGCGAGAAAATTTGCCCGGCGATATAGCGGTAATCGGTGTTGGTATCCTCCACTTCGTCGGAGAAATCGGCCGTGTAATCATAGATGACTCTGGTACGGTCCAGATAGGTGGGCACCTCGGCGTTGGCGCTTACCGAGATGGGCGCATCCAGCACCACATCCCGCAGGGCGATACGGAGAACATCGCTGCCCATGCTGATTTCGGCCATCACGCGGAAGTGGGACGCGGTGCTTTGCATCTGCCAGTTGTCGTCATACACCTGTACGCGCTGGGCGGCGGCGTTTACTTCGTCGCGCGTTTCCGGCGTTACAGCGTAAAAAACCGAGTGAGATGCCCCCCACGCGCTGTAGTGGTACTGGTCATCGCTCTCGTCGGGGTCCAGCGCAAAGGCGGTGTCCAGATACCCATCGTGCAGCTCCCAGTAGGTGTGGGCACTGTCCAGCCTGCTCTGGCCGCGCATCGTAAAGCCGCGCAGCGCGGCGGGGTCACCTGCCAGATCAGTGAGGGTAACATCCAGCGCACCGCGCCAGCCCAGCAGCACCCAAAGCGCGCCTGCGGCCAGCAGGGCGGCGGCCAGAACGATTGCTGTCACAAAATTCCGCAGAGATGTTGATTTTTTCGTTTTCATGTCTGGTCACTCCCCTTTTCAGACTGCCTCGCCGCGGCGGATGCTGCGCACCGCCCACCAGACGGTGAGCACAGCCAGCACAGCGGCCGCAGCGATACGGAAGGCATAACGCGGCTCGTCAAGCAGCCATTCAAGATGCTGCTCGATGCTCACGATGCCGAAGCACACCCAAGCGCAAAACAGACCGCTGGCAAAGACGGGCAGCTTGCGCCAGCCGCGCACCGTGTCCAGCGCGGCCAGCATCGCGGCGGACAGGGCCAGAATCCCCAGCAGGATCACGATCTGTGCCGGGCGGCGCGGCAAAAGGCGGGCGAACAGGTTGTTGGCAACGACCTGCTCATACAGGTTGGCGGCGGGCAGCACCGCGCCGTACAGCTGGCGGCGGCGCCAGCCTTCCAGCGCTGTGACGGGGTAAAACTCCACGATGTACCACACAAGCTGCCACGCGGCAAAGACCAGCTCGGCAGCGGCGATCGTGATGGCCTTGGCCGCAAACTTCTGCCCCGGCGTGCCGGGCAGCGTGGCCCATGTATAGCCGCTGCGGGCGCGGCGGCTGTTGTGGGTGGCCATCCCCGCTGCCAGCGCGGTGAGCAGGTAGAACCCGAGGTAGACAAAAATCTGCATCGTATCGTAATAATGGGACGCCAGCCCCAGCCCGGCCGCCCCCGGCTGCGCGGCCCGCCACAGGATGACCGCTGCCTGCTGGGCGGCAAAAATGCCCCACAGTGCCAGCAGATAGCGCCGCGCCAGACGGAAATTCCACGCGGCAAGGGTGAAGGTATGCTGCATTTGGACTCCTCCTTGTGTATTACAAGTATAGTACGATCAATCTAAAAAACAAACGGCTCGTCCTACGCCTCATCGTCCCAAAGCTCGCTGACCAGCGCAATGACCTTTTTGTAGCTCAGTCGGTTGGCCTTGGCCCGGGCCACAAAATCCTCCACAAGGCCGCGGGTCAGTTCCTCGTCAATTTTCTCCCGCAGGGCGGGGGTCAGCCGCAGATAGCTGCCGCTGTTGCCGTCCGTGACGACATAGCCCTCCTCTGTCATCAGGCGGTAGGCCTTTTGGGCCGTGTTGGGGTTGATGCCGGTCTGCGCGGCCAGCTCCCGCCGGCTGGGCATCGGCTCGCCGTCCTGCACTGCGCCTGTCAGGATCTGCCGCTTGAGGTATTCCGCAATCTGCTGGTAGACCGGCGCGCCGTCATGAAATTGCAGCCCGCTGAAATTGACCAACTGCTACGCCTCCTTTCCCGGTTTTATTTTGTGCTTTAAGTGTATTATACGCATAATACACTTGCTTGTCAATAGGTATCGCCATACTTTGTACGCAGGCTGCAGTGCGCGGATGCACGCTGTCTGCCAGTCGGGCCGCCGCGCCCGTCACTTTTTTTCTTTCTCGCGTTCTTTGGCGGCGCTCAGTGCCTCGGGCTTGCGGGTGTCGGGGGTCAGCAGCGTGGCGCGGGTCACGGCAGCGCCGCCGAACCTGCGGGGCAAAGCATCGGCGGGGCGGTCGGGGTTTTCCTGCTTGTCGATCCGCGCGGCATCGGTAAAAAGATCCATCTGCTCAAAGTTATCCTCGCCGGTCTTTTCGGCGCTGACGCCCACCAGCCGCACAGGGCGGGCCGGCCACATCTGGCGCATCAGCTCGGCCGCCACACGGTAGAGCCGGTCGGTGGAGTTGGTCGGGTTAGGCAGGGTTGTCTGGTGGCTGGTGCGGCGGAACGCATTGTCCACCAGCTGCACCGTCACGACCCGGGCGGTCTTGCCGTCCGCCCGCAGCCGCCGACCGACCGAATCGCAGAGCGCCAGCATCGTGGCGTCCGCCTCCTCGGGGCGGGGCAGGTCGCGGGGCATTGTCACGCTGTTGCCGTAGCTGTTGTCGCGGCTGCCCTGCTTGGTCACAGGGTCGGCCTCGCGGCCGTTGGCGTAGTTCCACAGCGTATCGCCGCGCGCCCCGAACAGCGAAACCACCGTGGCCCGGTCCTGTGCGGCCAGATTTCCTATTGTATAAATGCCGCAGCTGTTCAGCTTTTTGGCCGCGCTGGGGCCGACCCCGAACAGCTCCCCCACCGGCAGCGGCCACATCTTTTTTTCCACCTCGTACAGATAGAGGGTGTGGACCTTGTCCGGCTTTTGAAAGTCCGAGGCCATCTTGGCAAGCAGGCGGTTGGGGGCGATGCCCACATTGACCGTAAAGCCCAGCTCGCGGTGCACGCGGCGGCGGATCGTGTGCGCAGCCGTCAATGGCGGGCCGAACAGCGCCTCGGTCCCGGTCATGTCCAGAAACGCTTCGTCAATGCTGTACTGCTCCACATCGGGCGTATAGTCGTTCAGGATCTGGATCAGCGCCTTGCTGTTCTGCACATACCAGTCAAAATCCGGCGGCACGACCGTCAGCCCCGGGCATTTGGTGCGGGCCGCGAACAGGCTCTCCCCCGTTTTGATGCCGTACTGCTTCGCGGGGCTGCTCTTGGCCAGCACAACGCCGTGGCGCTTGGTTTCATCGCCGCCGACCACGGCCGGGATCGTGCGCAGATCCACGGTGCCGCCGTCCTGCAGGGCCTTGAGCGCCGACCAGGAAAGAAATGCCGAGTTTACATCGACATGAAAGTAGATTTTTGCCATACCGCTCCCCTCCTTGCCGGGCATTTTTTGCATGGTATCAGTATATCACAAAAAACCGTGCTTGCATATCCGTGGATAATGTGCTACAATACATGTATATTTATACACGCTTAATGAATTTTTAAAAGGAGAATGAATATGGACCTCGTAGGGCATGATTTTTTGACATTGCTGGACTTTACCCCCGCAGAGATCGGCGGCCTGCTGGAGCTGGCAGCCGAGCTGAAGGCTAAAAAGAAGGCCGGCATCCCCCATGACACGCTGCGCGGCAAAAATGTTGCGCTGATTTTTGAAAAGACCTCCACCCGCACCCGCTGCGCGTTTGAGGTTGCCGCCCACGATCTCGGCATGGGTACGACCTATCTGGACCCCACCGGCAGCCAGATCGGCAAAAAGGAATCCATCGCCGACACAGCCGAGGTGCTTTCCGGCATGTTTGACGGCATTGAGTACCGCGGCTACGGCCAGTCGATTGTCGAGGAGCTGGCGCTGCACGCCCGCGTGCCGGTGTGGAACGGCCTGACCAACGAGTACCACCCCACCCAGATTCTGGCCGACCTTTTGACCCTGCGCGAGCGTTTCGGCAGCCTGCAGGGGCTAAAGCTCGTCTACATGGGTGACGCCCGCTACAACATGGGCAACAGCCTGATGATCGGCTGCGCCAAGATGGGCCTGCATTTTGTGGCCTGCGCGCCGAAGGCCTACTGGCCGAACCCCGAGCTTGTCACCCGCTGCGAGGAGTTTGCCCGCCTGAGCGGCGGCAGCGTCACCCTGACCGAGGACACCGATGCCGCAGCCGGGGCCGATGCCGTCTACACCGATGTGTGGGTCAGCATGGGCGAGCCGAGCGCCGTATGGGAGGAGCGCATCAACGCGCTGTCCCCCTATCAGGTCAACGCCGCGCTGATGGCCAAGGCTAAGCCCACCGCCGTCTTTATGCACTGCCTGCCGGCCTACCACGACCACAAGACCGCCATTGGCCGGGAAATGGGCGAGCGGTTCGGCCGCGCCGAAATGGAGGTGACGGACGAGGTATTCACCGGCCGCCAGTCCATCGTTTTTCAGGAGGCCGAAAACCGTATGCACACGATCAAGGCTGTCATGGCCGCAACCTTAGGCGCGTAAGGGGTTACAGTTTGGCCGGGGCCGGGCACGCCCGGCCCGGGTGTGACCCGCCAAATACCGTTTATGGTTACTTTGTAGGGAGGGGTCTTGACCCCTCCGCGTGTATCAATATTGCCCGTCATCGGGTCAACACCCCGGGCGGAGCAGAGCCCCGCCCCTACTGCGTTGTTCCCGACAGGTCCGGCGGGGCGGGGTCACCTCGCCCTACGCCCCCCCGGAACTATTGCGTCACACAAACAAAAAGGCATAACCTGTTTTCACAGGTTATGCCTTTTTTCTATGCGGTTATTGCGGTTATGCGCGGAGCTTACTCCTCAACATAGCCGTACTGCAGGTACCAGTAGCCGTAGGGGCTGTGCCAGGTGCCCTTCAGAGAGGGGCTCTGCAGCCAGAAGTCGTTGTAGTAGGCCACCGGGATGCAGGCGTAATCATTCATCAGGATGTCCTCAGCCTCATGCAGCTTCTGGAAGTGGACGCTCTTGTCAGCAACCTTGGAAGCCTCGATCGCGGCATCGAAGTCAGCGCTGGAGTACTTACCATCGTTGTTGCCGTTGCCGGTGGTGAACAGCTCGAGCATGTTGGAAGGATCGTTGTAGTCCATGACCCAGCCGTTACGGGCAACATCGTACTCGCCTGCACGACGAGCGGCGGTGAAGGAGGACCACTCCATCTTGCTGATGGTCAGGGTGATGCCCAGATCGCCCCAAGCCTGCTGCAGGTACTCTGCCAGAGGCACATGGTAGCCGGCATCGTTGCAGCTGTACTCGATGACAGGGTAGCCCTCACCGTTGGGATAGCCAGCCTCAGCCAGCAGCTTCTTAGCCTCGGCCAGGTTTGCCTCGTAGTCAGCAGAGATGTAGGGAGCGTTGCCGTTGTCGTGGAAGTTGCCCTTCTCGTCCACGATGCCGGGGCCAACGATGCTGTCGGCGGTGGAGTAGGTGCCCTGCATGATGGTGTTGGCAACATAGTCACGGTCGATAGCCAGGCTCAGAGCCTTACGAACCTTGGCATCCTTGAAGGCATCGCGCTTCAGGTTCAGGCTGACGTAGTAGGTGCCCAGAATGGTATCAACGTAGAAATCGCCGCCGTCCTCTGCCTTGGTCAGGCTGGGGATCTCATCGGTGGGCACGTCCTTGATCAGGACAGCCTCGCCGCTGTTGTAAGCAGCGAAGGAAGCAGAAGAGTCCTCCAGCAGCAGCAGGGTGATGGTGTCGGAAACGATCTTGGAGTTATCCCAGCCGCCAACGTAGTTGGGGTTCTTGGTCAGGACGATACGCTCGGAGGGGGTCCACTCAGTGATCATGTAAGGGCCGTTGCACACATAGGTGTCGGGAGAGGTGCACCAGCTGTCGCCGTTGGCCTCAACGGTAGCCTTCTGCACGGGGCTCATAGCAGCAAAGGCAGCGATCTTATCAAAGTAAGAGCAGGGATGGCCCAGAACAATGGTCAGGGTCTTGCCGTCGTCACTTGCCTTCACGTTCAGAGCATCGAGGTTGGGCTCCACGGTGGGGTTGCCATCTGCATCGGGGAAACCGGCAGCTTCTTCGAAGCCGTCGATCATGCCCAGGCAGGTCTCTGCGTAGGGAGCAGCGGTATCGGGGTTGGCCATACGCTTGAAGCTGTACTCGAAGTCCTTGGCGTTCAGCTCGCTGCCGTCGCTCCACTTCAGGCCGTCACGCATGGTGAAGGTCCAGGTCAGACCGTCCTCGCTGGTGGTCCAGCTCTCAGCCTGACCGGGAACAGCCTCGTTGTTCTCGTTGATGATCAGCAGGGTCTCGAAGACGGTGATGACGGTGTTGCCGCCATCCACAGCGCTGTTCAGAGCGGGATCCAGAGTCTCGGGGTTAGAACCATACTGGACGGTGAAACCAGCGGTGTTGATGCTGCCGGTAGAAGAACCAGCAGAAGAAGCATTACCGGAGGTTGCGGTAGAACCGGACTTGTTGCCGCCACAGGCTGCCAGACCCAGAGCAGCGGCGCCAACACCTGCAACCTTGAGGAAATTACGACGAGAAATGCGTTTCATAATACTATCCTTCCCTTATATCAAATTTTGAGTGTGCCAGGTAACCCCAGCCGCCTCTATATTCGATCCGGTGCAAATTGTACACCGGAGGAACACGAATGATTATAGTGGATTTACACCTTGGTTACAAGCCTGATTACAAGACTGTAACCATTTTGTGACAACATTTCAGCGCTAAGTTGAATCGTTTTCATCTTTCATCAAAGTAAAGTGTTATCACTTCACGCGGTCAAGGTGATGGCAGGCTGCCCAGTGGCCGGAGGTGACCTCCTTGAACTCCGGCACCTCGGCGGCGCACCGCTCGTCTGCGTAGGGGCAGCGGGTGCGGAAGCGG
>OGUC01001160.1_pt1 | contig 10618 bp, 10 predicted proteins | sample 1573701 | NCBI WGS metagenome assembly OGUC01 (sample SAMEA2582017, study PRJEB24529) | metagenome | biome: Human gut stool | place: China | collected 2011
CCGCCGTAAGTCTGCCCCTCATCCAGCCTCGGCCGCCTTCCCCCGCGGGAAAGGTGATTTTACCCTAAGGCGGCTTACTTAGGCACACTTCGACACACCCATCTGCTTATAATAAACGAGAAAGGAAGCACACCATGGCTCTGATCCTTGCCTCCGGCAGTCCGCGCCGCCGTGAGCTGATGTCCCTTATCACGCCCGAATACACCGTGATCACCAGCGAGCTTGACGAAACGAAGATCGCGGCGGATTCCCCGGCCCAGCTGGCCAAGGCCCTTGCCACTGCCAAGGCCCGCGCTGTGGCCGAGGAACGCCCCGATGACATCGTCTGCGGCTTTGATACGGTGGTCGAGTGCGAGGGGGAGGTGTTCGGAAAGCCAAAGGACGAGGCTGATGCGGTGCGGATGCTGCACGCCCTCTCCGGGCGGGAGCATCGTGTGCACACGGGGGTCTGCATCTGCTGCGGCCGCCGCGCGGCAGCAACGGTGGAGACAACGAGCGTCCATTTTTCGCCCATTGACGAAGCGGATCTGCTTGCCTATGTGCGCACGCCCGAGCCCTACGATAAGGCGGGTGCCTACGCAATCCAGGGGCATGCAGCGCTGTGGTGTGCCGGCATCGAAGGATGCTACTACAACATTATGGGGCTGCCGGTCCACCGCACGGCACAGCTGCTGCGGGAATTCCAATAACGCCGTACAGCCCCGCAGACGGGGGACTGTATGGGAAGAATCTGCAACTTTTTTACATGCTTTTTCGGGAGAATACACGCTATGTTTACCAAAGACATCGGCATTGATCTGGGTACCGCCAACACACTGGTCTATATGAAGGGCCGCGGCATCATCATGCGGGAGCCGAGCGTTGTCGCCGTGGACCCGCGCAGCGATGAGCTGCGGGTGCGCAGCGTCGGGCATGAGGCCAAGGCGGTCATCGGCCGTGCGCCGGGTTCCATTGTGGCTGTGCGCCCGCTCAAGGACGGCGTCATCGCCGACTTTGACATTACGGCCGCCATGCTGCAGAGCTTTATCCGTCAGGCCTGCGGCAGCACCCTGCTGGCCAGGCCCCGGGTCGTTATCTGTGTGCCGTCCGGCGTTACCGAGGTCGAGCGCCGCGCCGTGCGTCAGGCAGCCGCCAAGGCGGGCGCCCGTCAGGTCACAGTCATTGAGGAACCGATGGCTGCCGCCATCGGCAGCGGCCTGCCCACCACCGATGCGGTCGGCAGCATGATCGTTGACATCGGCGGCGGCACGGCAGAGGTGGCCGTTATCAGCCTGTCGGGCATCGTGGCCAGCCGCAGCGTCCGCTGTGCGGGCGATGCGCTTGACCAGAGCATCATCGCCTTCATCAAGCGCAAATACAACCTGCTGGTGGGGGAGCGCACGGCCGAGCAGGTCAAGATCGAGATCGGCTCCGCCTGCCCGCAGGACCCCGAGACCAGCATGGAGATCAAGGGCCGCAATCTCGTGGACGGCCTGCCCAAGGACATTCTGATCCGGTCGGAGGAGGTCCGCGATGCAATGAGCGAATGTCTGCTGCGCATCGTGGAGGCTATCAAGGATACGCTGGAATGTACCCCGCCCGAGCTGTCCAGCGACATCATCGACCGCGGCATTATGCTTTCGGGCGGCGGCGCGCTGCTGCGCGGGCTGGATACCCTGATCCAGAACGAGACCGGCATTGATGTCCATATCGCCGAGGCCCCGCTCGACTGCGTGGCGCTGGGCGCCGGGGCTGTGCTGGATAACCCCGAACTTGCCGGGCGACGGAAAGAAGAAATGAGCTACTTATAAAATGAGGGCCTTCCCCTTTGGGGGAAGGTGGCCGAGGCCCCGCCCGAGGTCGGATGAGGGAAAACCTTGCCGTATTGCCCGTGAACTGGCAGTGTTGGCGAGCTCGCCCCTCATCAGTCCGCTTCGCGGCCAGCTTCCCCCCCCTAGGGGGAAGCCTTTTCTTTTTCCTGCCGAACCGCCGAAAAAAAGATTGACAAACGGCGCGTTTCCAGCTATTATTAAGTTGTTCGCATCTTCCCGGAGGAATACCATGCCCTTGCCAAAGTCTATGATCGAGGCGGAGCTGCCCGCCCGCGCACAGCAGGGGGATGAAAATGCGCTTGCCGCGCTCATCGCCCGCATGATGCCTGCCATCCGCAAGGGGGCCGCCGACTGTACGGCCCCGGGGCTGGATTTTGACGATGCTGTGCAGGAGGGGCTGATTGGCCTGTTCCGCGCTGTGCGGGAGTATGACCCCGCAGCGGGCCCGACGTTTGCCGGCTTTGCTGCGGCAAGCATCCGCCATGCCCAGCAGGACGCCCGCCGTGCCGCGCTGCGCAAAAAGCATGCGCCGCTGAATTTCAGCGTGCCGCTGCCCGACGCACAGCAAAGCACCGACACCCGCCCCGGACCGGAGGAAATTGCCATCTCCGGCGAACAATATGCCGACACGATGCGCCGTATGCAGACCGAGCTTTCCGAGCTTGAGCGCCGGGTGCTGATGGCCGGACTGGAGGGCAGGACCCCCGCGCAGACCTGCCAAAAATGTGGCCAATGCCTTGGCCCGTGCCCGCCGCAAGCTGCGTGGCGGACAAAACCCCTAGGATTCAGGTGATCTGCCTGCATCATATATCAACCTGCCCCCAGTAGCGCCTAAAATCAGTTCAGTTGGTCCATTCCCATTGCGTTGTTTTAGATTCTTCCGCGGGCAAAATAAACACAGAGGAGATACCCACTATGTTCGAAGACAAGACTTTGGTATGCAAGGATTGCGGCAAGGAGTTCGTTTGGACCGCCGGCGAGCAGGAGTTCTACGCCAGCCGTGGTTTTGAGAACCAGCCCCAGCGCTGCAAGCCCTGCCGCGATGCCCGCAAGAACTCTACCCGCGGTGAGCGCCAGATGTTCGACGCCGTCTGCGCCAGCTGCGGCAAGACCTGCAAGGTTCCCTTCCAGCCCCGCGAGGACCGTCCGGTCTACTGCAGCGAGTGCTTTGCCAAGATGAAGGAGAACGGCTGATTTTACGCGGTTTCGTGTAAACTGAGTTGAATTTTTCCATTCCGCGCCCCGGCCTAACCGCCGGGGCGTGGTTTGTTATGGGGGACGGACTATGATGTTGAAACAAAAAACGCAGCGCGCAGTATGGCTGCTGGGTATCGCGGCGCTGGTGCTGGTGTGGTGCAGCAAATCCTCGCCCCTGTATGCCTTCAACGACTGGATGGACGCAAACATTTTTTTTACGATGGGCAAGTCGATGCTCCGCGGAAGGGTGCTGTACCGGGATGTGTTTGACCACAAAGGCCCGGTGCTGTATCTTCTCTACGGGCTGGCCGCCTGTGTGGACGATACCGGCTTTGGCGGCGTGCTGCTGCTCGAAACAGCGGCCTTTGCGGCCTTTCTCTGGCTGGGGCTCCGCAGTGCCGAGGTGATTTGCGGCCGGGCGCTGCACCCTGCATGGACGGCGCTGCCCGCTGCGGCCATTGCCGCCAGCCGCGCCTTCTCCCACGGCGGCAGTGCGGAGGAGTTGCTTCTGCCCCTGCTGGCGGCGGCGCTTTTTGGTGCCGTAAGCACCCTGCGGGCATCCCGCCCCATGCCGCTGCGCCGTGTCGTGCTGCACGGCTTTTTGGCGGGGTGCGCACTCTGGCTCAAATACACGGTGCTGGGCTTTTACCTTGTCTGGGCGGTGCTGCTGGCGGTGCTCTATCTGCGGCGCGGCTGGCGCGGGCCGCTCGGCCGTGCCATCGGGGCTTATCTCGGCGGCATGGCGCTCGCTGCGCTGCCGTGGGTCGTCTACTTCGGCGTGCAGGGCGCGCTGGGGGATTGGTTTACCTGCTACTTCTATGATAACATATTCCTTTATAAAGGGGAGGGCGGCGGTGCGGCGGCGCTCGCACAGCATCTCTGGTGGGCGGTGCGCGATGCCCTGCCTGCTGCGGTGCTGCTGGCGGCATTTCTGCTGTGGGCGGCGCTTCACCGGCCTGCTGCGGCGGGAGCTGTGGCAGCCCTTGCGGCGGGCCTGGCCTTCACCAGCCTGATGGGCGGGTATCTCGTCTACTATGGGCTGGTGCTGAGTGTTTTTGCCCCGCTGGGGCTGGTGCCGCTGACTTTTCTTGTGGAAAAGTGCAAAGCCCCCGCCGCCGCAAAGCGGCTTGCACCGGCAGCCGCCGTGGCGCTGGCGCTGGTCTGGTGCGTGACGCGCAGCCCCAACCGGGCCTTGCGCTGGCGCACGGCCGACAGTATGCCGCAGCGCCGCTTTGCCCGGCAGATCGACGGCGCAAGCCTGCTCAACTACGGCACGCTGGACGGCGGCTTTTACACGGCGGCGGGCGTGCTGCCGCCCTGCCGGTATTTCTGCGTGACCAACATGCCGCTGGATGACCAGTGGACTGAGCAGAATGCCCTGCTGGCAGGCGGGGCCGTGGATTATGTCGTTGCGCTGACCGGGGATCTGGGCACGGCGTTCCCGCGCTATGCGGTCGTGGATCAGTGCAGCTGCGACGGCGGCGAGGGGCTGCTGACATGGTATCTCTATAAGCGGCAGGCATGATTTGCGTTTTTCGTCCGTGTGCTGTATAATGGTACACAGGCAGCCCTTTGCGTTTCTGCCCCCCTGATTTCAGCAGATATGACTCTGCACATTGCCAGAAAGGCGGACTATGAAAAAAACACTCACGCCCCGCCGCGCAGTCTGCGGTCTGCTGGCGGCGCTGGCCGCCGCAGCTGCGGTATGGCTGCTCTGCCGCTGGGTCGGCTATGATCTGCAGCTCCGGCTCGGTGATAAGCAGCAGTTTGAGATCGTCAACGATGACTACAGCCGGATCATAGATGTCCCGGACGAGGGACTTGTGCAGACCCTGCCGCTCAAGGCAGGGCAGAGCATCTGCGGCGTGCGGCTGAATTTCAGCACCCACGGTGCGCTCTACAAATCCGGCATGGTCATGGTGGATCTCTACGATGAGACTGGTCAGCTGCTGGGGCAGGGGGCCGGGAACTTCCTGAATATCTTCGATGACAGCTTCACGGCGTTCGCGTACAGCGGCAGCTACACGGCCGAAAAGGACGAGGTACTGACCCTGCACATCTACAACGAGGTCGCGTGGGACGGCCCGCTGGGCCTTTGGGCCAGCGAGGGCACCGTGCCCGGTATGCCGCTGTATGCCGGAGATACTGCGCAGGATGCCACGCTGGCGCTGCAGATCATGACCGACAGGTCAGCCGACTGGCCGACCCGGCTGGCGCAGCGTCTGGCACCGCTGCTGGCGGCTGCCGCCTTTGCCGCCGTGCTGCTCTGCGTCTGGCGTGCCCCGGCGGTGTTCTATCTGGCGGCGGTGGGCCTTGCCTGCGGGCTGGCCTTTGTGCGGGTCACACCGGCGCTGACCGCCCCCGATGAATACACCCATCTGTCCGCCGCCTATGAGCAGGCCAGCCGATGGAGCGGGCAGACCGCCGCCGATGAAAACGGCCGCCTGCTTGTGCGCGCCTGTGATGCGCCATACTTTGGCACCAGAACGGGGGACATCGGCATCTTCGCCTACAAGCAGGCCGAGGCTGTCATCGAGCAGGCACAGAGGTCCGAGCCGGCCGACCCGGCACTGACCGTGGTGAGCGAGGCAAAGGCAGGGCAGGGCAGCGGCAGCTATCTGCCGCAGGCGCTGGGCATCTGGCTGGCGCGGGCGCGCGGTGCGGATTTTTACACAATGCTGCGCACCGGGCGCAGCTGCAACCTGCTGCTTTATCTGGCGCTGGCGGCGCTGGCTGTGGCGCTGGCCCCGGCCGGGGTACGCGGGCTGCTGGCCTGCGTGGCCGTGCTGCCGATGCCGCTGCAATTAGCGGGCAGTCTTTCGCCCGATGCCTCGGTGCTGGGCACGGTGTTCTGCTACACGGCGCTCTGCCTGCGCCTGTGCGGCAAAAGGGCCGCACTGTGGGAGATGCTGCTTCTTGTTGTGATGGGCGGCATCGTCGGCCCGGCCAAGGCCATCTATCTGCCCGTGGTGCTGCTCTGCCTTATCATCCCGGCGGAAAACCTCGCCGGGCCGCAGGCGCTTGTCCGAGGCCCGTTTGGGCTGCGCGTGCGCTCGGGACGGCTGATACAGGCGGCAACGCTCGTGCTGGCGGGCGGCCTGTGGCTGACCGCCAACCTCAGTGCGCTTGCCTACGCCGCGCGGGATGTGAGCCGTGCCGTGCTGGCGGCGGGTGCTGCGGCGCTGGCGGTCATGCTGGTGCTTGTGCTGCGCCTTTACGCATGGGCGCGCACCGATGCCCGCAGACTGCGCCGGTTGCGCCGGGGGCTGACGGCTGCGGCTGCCGCTGCGGTGCTGGGCGGCGTGTTTGCCCTCTCCCGCATGGGCGGCGGGCTGGACCCCGATCAGCTTTTGATGACGAACCCCAACGGCGATTCCATCTGGACCTTCTCGCTGGGCTACATCTGCCGCAATCTGCCCGCCACGGCTAAGCTTTTGCTGCGCACGATCCCTGAGCAGGGCGCGCTCTGGCTGCAGGGCGTTTTGGGCACCACGCTGGGGGAACCGATCGTTTACCGCCTCGATGTAAGCTGGCTGCTCGGCGTTGTGCTGGTGCTGGCACTGCTGGCGGCGGCGATGCCTGTGCAGGGCGAGCAGCCGCTCCTTGGCCGCCATGCGGCATGGGGCACGGCGGGCATCATCCTCTGCGTTGCGGCAGCGTCCCTTGTCGTGGCGCTGAACTGGACCCCCATCAACTACCAGACGCTTTTCGGTCTGCAGGGCCGCTACTGGCTGCCCGTGCTGCCGCTGGCGCTGGTGCTCTGCAAGCGCGCGGGCAATATCAGCCTGCGGCGCAATGCTTCCCGCGGGGCGGCGCTGGCCGTCACCGCCTGTACACTGTTGACCCTGCTGCAGGGCTTTGGCCTGTACGCCAGCTGGCAGCCGGTATCATAAAAAGATAACAAAACCCAGATAAGGAGAACCATCTTATGACCGTTACAAAGAATACCATCATTGCCGAGATCCTGAACAACGACCCCACCCAGGGCTGCGTGCCCATCTTCCTGTCCACCGGTATGCACTGTCTGGGCTGCATGGCCTCCCACGGTGAGACTGTCGAGGAGGCCTGTGCCGTCCACGGCGTTGACGCCGATGAGCTGGTCGCAGAGCTGAACGATTACTTTGCACACCAGTAATGCACCGCGGCTGGACGCCCGCCTTGCCGCTGCCTTCGACTTTGTACGGCCGGGGCATGTGGCGGCGGACATCGGCTGCGATCACGGCAAATTAAGCGCCGCACTGGCGGGCAGCGGTCGCTGCCCGCTTGTTTTGGCTTGCGACCTGCGCCCTGACCCGCTGCAGAAGGCCCGCATGACCTGCGCGCCTTACGGGGAACGGGTGCAGTTCCGGCTGGGCAGCGGCCTGCAGGTCCTCGCCCCCGGCGAGGCAGAGGAAATCATCATCGCCGGTATGGGGGCCGAGACCATCATAGAAATTCTGGAGGCAGCCCCTTGGGTGTTTGACGTGCGGTACAATCTGGTGCTGGTGCCCACCACCAAGCACAGCATCCTGCGGCGCTGGCTGGCCCGGCGCGGCTTTGCCCTCAGGGCGGAAACGCTTTGTCAGGCCGCGGGCCGCTGGTACGCAGTCATGAACGCGCAGTACACCGGCGCGCCCTGTGAACCGGACGGGCTGTACTGCCTGACCGGTCTGACGCAGGGTCAGCCCGGCTGCGCGGATTACTATGCCAGCCAGAACGCCAAGCTGAAAAAGTACCGCCTCGGCCTGCCGGACGGCGCAGAAAAGGACGCGGTGGGGGCGCTTATCGCGGAATTGGACAGGCTGGCGGAAGGGTGAACATTCACGGGCGGATATGGAATCCGCCCCTACGGTTTCCGTTCATGGGTGTGGATTCCATGACACGTGTCTCCATTTGTAGGGGCGCATTCCATATGCGCCCGCATGGCGTTGCCCTACATACAAACTTTCAGGAGGAACCATCATGTCGATAAGCGTACAACAAATTTTGGCGCTTTTGCAAACCGCGGCCCCGCAGGAGCTGGCCCTCAGCTGGGACAATGTCGGCCTGCTGGTCGATGCGGGTAAGCCGGTGGACGGCGTGCTGACCGCGCTGGACATCACCCCTGCGGTTGTGCGGGAGGCGGTCGAGAATGACTGCCAGCTTATTGTCAGCCACCATCCGGTCATCTTCCAGCCCATCAAAAGTCTGGCTGCCGATGATGTGCCCGCGCTGCTGATGAAAAACGGCATCTCCGCCATCTGCATGCATACCAATCTTGATGCAGCCCCGGGCGGCGTCAATGATACGCTCTGCGAGATTCTGGGTATTGCCGCCGAGGGGCGCGAAAGCTTTGCCGAGGGCTGCGGCCGCATCGGCACCACGATGCCCACCACTGTGGAGGCACTGGCAAAATTCTGCGCCGATACGCTGCACACCGGTGTCAAATATGTCAACGGTGCCCGGGAGGTCACCTGTCTGGCTGAGGTCAGCGGCGGGGGCGGCAGCTACCTGCAGGAGGCCATCGACCGCGGGGCGGACTGCCTTGTCACCGGGGAGGCAGCGCATCACATTGCACTGCTGGCCAAACAGAAGGGAATCGGCCTTGTGGTTGCAGGCCACTGGGGCACCGAGCATGCCATTGCCGATGTGCTGGCTGCGCTCATCGCCAGACAGTTCCCCGGTCTGACTGTCGCCCACGCTGAGGCTGATACCGATCCGTATTGCTATTTGACCTGATAAACGCATTTTTACTTTTATAAAAGAGGAAACATCCATGTCCTTAGATGCCGCAACGCTGGCGCTGGTCGCCGGTGAACTGAAAAATACCCTGCTGGATGCGAAAATTGATAAAATTTTCGAGCCGACCCGGGATGAGGTGCTTATCACGCTGCGCACCCGCACCGAGACCTATGCGCTGCTGCTCTCGGCACGCAGCGGCTCGGCCCGGGTCTCCCTGACCGAGGAGAGCTCTGAGAAACCCGAAACACCGCCCTCCTTCTGTATGCTGATGCGCAAGCATCTGACAGGCGGCCGTCTGATCGAGCTGCGGCGCGAGCCGGGGGACCGCATCGTCTATTTTGATTTCCGCTGCACCAATGAGATGGGCGACCTCGTCACAAACACGCTGGCGGTCGAGCTGATGGGCAGGTACTCCAATCTGGTGCTTGTCCAGAACGGCCGCATCATTGATGCCCTGAAGCGGGTCGATTTTGACGACAGCGAGGTCCGCCAGCTGCTGCCGGGCCTTGCCTACACGCTGCCGCCCAAGCCCGCGCGGCCGGATTTCCTGCAGACGAGCGCCGCCGCTATCGTGGCGGCTGCCTGTGAGAAGGAACTCCCCGTTGCGCAGGCCCTCGGCAAGACGGTGGCCGGCGTCGGCCCGGTCGTTGTGCGGGAGGCCGCCTGCCGCGCGCTGGGAGAGACCCCGGCACTGGCCTGCGATCTGGCCGCCGAGGAAAAAGCAAGGCTGGCGGCGGCTATTGACGAACTGAAGGAGGAACATGCCCGCGGCGGCATCCCCACGGCGGTGCGGCTGCCCCAGCCGGACGGCGCGCCCAAGCCGGTGGAATTCAGTTTCTTTGTGCCGCAGCAGTACGGCAGCGCGGCAATTCTGACCCAGTACCCCACCTACAGCGAGCTGCTGGAGGATTACTACGCCACCAAGGACCGTGCCGAGCGCCTGCGCCAGAAGAGCCGTGAGCTGTACAAGGCGGTCCACAATATGTACGACCGTGCTGTCCGCAAGCAGGCGGACCGCAAAGAGGAGCTGAGCCAGTCTGCCAAGGCCGACACGCTGCGGCTGTACGGCGAGCTGCTGCAGGCGAACCTCTGGGCGCTGCATAAGGGCGACCGGCAGGTGACTGTGCAGAACTACTACACCGGCGAGGATGTCACGATACGACTGGACCCGCGTCTGGGCGGCATCGAGAACGCACAGAAGTATTTCCGCGACTATAAAAAGAAGCAGACCGCCCACGCTATGCTGCAAAAGCTCCTTGTCGAGGGCGAGGCAGAGATCGAATACCTGCGCACCGTTCTGTATGAGGTCGAGTCCGCACCCGGTGAGATGGCGCTGAACGAGATCCGCGCCGAGCTGAAAAGTCAGGGCTATCTCAAATACTACAAGCAGCGCGACCGCAAGCAGAAACCGGCGGATTTCCTGCGGTATACCTCAAGCGACGGCTTTGAGATTCTGGTAGGCCGCAACAACCTGCAGAACGATAAACTGACGCTGCACACCGCACGCGGCAAGGATCTGTGGTTCCATGTGCAAAAGGCGCCCGGCAGCCACTGCGTTGTGATGAGCCGGGGAGAGGATATCCCTGACACGACCAGACAGGAGGCTGCCGAGCTGGCCGTGCTGCATTCCAGCCAGAACGGCGGTGCAAAGGTGCCGGTCGATACCACAGAGGTGAAGAATATCTGGAAGGCCAACGGTGCCAAGCCCGGCATGGTTCTGTATGAGGTCTACACTACCGTCTACATCACCCCGCGCGCCGGGCTGGAGGAGCAGCTGAAACGGAAGTGAATATTCCATCAGCGCACGGTAGGGGCCGGGCATGCCCGGCCCTCGGCTTTCCCGTAAGCAGTCGTCTGCCATACAGCTGCGGGCCGCACATGTGCGGCCCCTACAACCTGCCGTTCACGCC
>OGUC01001162.1_pt1 | contig 10602 bp, 9 predicted proteins | sample 1573701 | NCBI WGS metagenome assembly OGUC01 (sample SAMEA2582017, study PRJEB24529) | metagenome | biome: Human gut stool | place: China | collected 2011
AACCCTGCCACAACCATCAGTAGTACAAACTTCACCGGAGTAGGTCCTAATACCGCGCCTCCGTGAAGAAATGTCTCAAAGTTCACCGCTACATAACAAAGCAGCGTTGCAGGCAGCATGGATGCGCCTTGAGCAGTGGTCCAAGCCAGAGGAGAGACATTCGGATGCTTCAGCAGCCACTGACTGTTTCGAATCGGGAACCAAGTCCACAACGCCATCGCCCCGAAACTGCATAAAAAGCCCAGCCAATACTCGGCAGAAGAAGTCGCAACGGAGATTTCTGAGAATTCATCAATATTGCCGATCCATAATCCGACCAAAATCATCGCCAGAGGTAAAGAGAGTCGGCGCCAGGGAACAACGACAGTCGTTTCTGCCCCCGGCCGGTTCGTCAGCAGCGCAACGTTCAGCGGAATCAAGGCCATGAGCATGCCGGAGGTCGGAACCCCCGCCAAGCGGACTCCTTTAGTCAAAAGAACGTAATAGACAGCGTTTCCGAAAAATCCTAAACAGAAAGCTTTAACCCAGTCCGAAGCTGTGAGAAGCGCCAGCGTCTTTCGGCAGTAGTAGCAAATCACTAAACTACCGATCGAATAGACGGTAAATCTCGCCATCGCGACGGTCGCGGGTGAATATTCAGGTAAAAGCAGCGGAATGATGTAAATAAAACCCCAAAGGGAACATCCGAGTATTCCGTACAGCACGCCCAGAAACATTTATCTATCACCTGTTTTTCTTTTGACACCTTAATCAATTAGACTTAAGGTTATTGGATTACCACCTAAAAAATTTAACCTCATTTAAGAATTAGGAGTCTAAATGTTAAAACGTTCGTTTTTGGCCATTCCGCTTGTGGCTATGCTCTCCATGAGTCTCTTGACAGCTTGTGGCGATAAGAAAGAAGCCGCAGCTCCGGCCAAGGAAGAAAAGGTTCTGCGCGTTGGTACCAACCCCACATTTGCACCGTTCGAATTCCAGGCTAAAGGATCCAATGACCTGACCGGTTTTGACATCGACCTGGCTAAAGCACTCGGTAAACAGATGGGTTACAAGGTTGAACTCGTTAATCTCGGGTTCGACGGTTTGATCCCTGCGCTCTCTACCGGCAACATCGACCTGGCTGTCTCCGGAATGTCCATTACCGAAGAACGTAAAAACGCTGTCGACTTCTGCGATCCTTATTACACATCCGGTCTGATTGTTTTGGTTCGTCCGGATGAAACTAACATCAAGAGCATCAATGACCTCGTCGGCAAGAGAATTGGTGCACAGATCGGAACGACAGGCGCCACGAAGGCAAGCTCTGTCAAAGGTGCTGATGTCAAACAGTACAACAACGCCAATGAACCGTTCATCGAGCTCGACAACAAGGGCGTTGATGCTGTCATCAATGACCAGCCTGTCGTTGCTTATTATCTCGTCAACGGCGGCAAAGGCAAGATGGTCGGTGACATCATGGAAGCTGAGTACTACGGTATCGCCGCTAAAAAAGGAAACAAAGCGCTTGTAAAACAAGTAAATGAAGCTTTAGCAGCGCTTAAGAAGAACGGAGAATACGATAAAATCTACAAGAAGTGGTTCGGAGCTTAATCTGACTGCGCTGTAGAAAGAGAGGGCAGGAATGCACAGTTCCTGCCTGTTGTTATATCTAAACACTGAGAAAATCACATCACAATGGCTTTGGAACTTAACCTGAGCATCATCACGGAGAACCTGCCGCTCCTTTTAAAGGGCGCCGGTATCACGCTCGAAATTACTGCTCTTTCCGTGGGATTGGGCTTACTGATCGGTATGTTTGTCGGCGTTGCCAAACTTTCTGACAACCGACTCATACGAGGACTCGCTTCTGTCTACGTTGACTGTATCCGAGGTACGCCTCTGCTGGTTCAGATTTTCTTGGTTTACTTTGCTCTTCCTCAAATTATCGGACACCGAATCGACCCGTTCGTCGCAGCCGTCGGCGCCTGCTCAATCAACAGCGGCGCTTATGTGGCAGAAATTTTCCGTGCCGGTATTCAAAGCATCGACAAGGGACAAATGGAGGCTTCCAGAGCGCTTGGTCTTAACTGGTTCCAGGCCATGCGCTTTGTAATCATGCCGCAGGCTTTTAAGCGCATCATTCCGCCGCTCGGCAACGAATTCATTGCTATGCTGAAAGACTCTTCGTTGGTGTCCGTGATCGGTTTCGAAGAATTGACTCGTACCGGCCAGCTGATCATCTCCAGAACTTACGCTGCATTTGAGATCTGGATCGTGGTTGCTCTCTTGTACCTCATCATGACCTTGGCCATTTCCCGCTTTGTCGCTTTACTTGAAAAACGCTTCTCTAAAGGCACGAGAAAATAATCATGGAAGAAAAAGATTCAAAAACGATGATCTCCGTCAAACATCTTTCTAAGAAATTTGGAGATGTGACGGTCCTTAAAGATATCAGCCTTGATATCAAAGAAAAAGAAGTGGTCGTGATTATCGGACCGTCCGGAAGCGGTAAAAGTACGATTCTTCGCTGCTTGAATCACTTGGAAACTCCGAGCGGAGGCGAAATCGTCATCGACGGTATCAAACTCGAAGAAGGTGCCAACTTGAATGCCATCCGTCGTGAAGTCGGCATGGTCTTCCAAAGATTTAACCTTTTCCCGAACATGACGGTTCTTCAGAACATCATGCTCGCCCCCATGCAGGTCCGCGGCAAATCCAAAGAGGAAGCCAAAGAGAAAGCCATGCGTCTGCTCAAGCGCGTCGGTCTGGAGCACAAAGCTGACGCGATGCCGGACGAACTCTCCGGCGGTCAGCAGCAGCGTGTTGCCATTGCACGTGCTTTGGCTATGAACCCGAAAGCTCTGCTCTTTGATGAACCTACGAGTGCGCTCGACCCGGAAATGGTGAAGGAAGTTTTAGACGTTATGAAGTCGCTTGCCAAAGAAGGTATGACCATGGTGGTGGTCACACACGAAATGGGCTTTGCTAAAGAAGTCGGCGACAGAGTTATGTTCGTTGACGGCGGCTTAATCGTTGAAGAAGCGACGCCTGAAGAGTTCTTCTCTCATCCGAAGAACAAACGTACGCAGGATTTCCTCTCTAAGATTCTCTAAAAATCCATTTTTCAGATATTTTTTGCAAATCAGACCTTCGGGTCTGATTTTTTATGCAGAAAAGATTTTTCGTTTGCCATTCTTAAATAGAATAGGATTTATCGTTTTTTCTATAAAAATTTGCATAACAAGAGTACAAATATGAAAATTTCTCGTCTTTGCCTTCTTGCGGCCTCCCTAGCCGCAGTCCTGACCGTTACCGGCTGCGATGATAAAAAAGCAGCTGCTCCCGCAGCTCAGGCCCCTGCCGCTAAAACGTATAACGTCGGTGTGGTTCAGCTTGTCGAACATCAGGCTTTGGACGCCGCTAACAAGGGTTTTGTCGACGGACTCGCCTCCAAGGGTTTCGTAGAAGGCAAGAACGTCAAATTTGATTTTCAGAATGCCCAGGCCGACCAATCCAACCTGCGCAACATTGCCACCCGTTTTACGGGCAACAAAGTAGATCTGATCGGAGCAATCGCAACGCCTGCTGCTCAGACAATGGCTAATGCGACCAATAAGATTCCTATCGTTGCAACCGCCGTGACCGATTTTGAAATCGCCAAACTCGTTAAGAGCAATGACAAGCCGGGTACCAATGTCACCGGCTCTTCCGATATGGCTCCGATTAACAGCCTGCTCGAGCTGATCGTTAAGATTTATCCGAACGCTAAAAACGTCGGTGTGATGTACTCTTCCAGCGAGATCAATTCCGAACGCCAGGTTCAGATCTTCAAAGAAGAAGCCAAGAAGTACAACCTCAGCGTTCGCGAGGCTACGGTTTCCAACGTCAATGACATTCAGCAGGCTGCTCAAAGCTTGGTAGGCAAAGTCGATCTTATCTATACCCCGACGGACAACACCATTGCTTCTGCCGTTCCGGCTCTGATCAAGATCACAGAAAAAGCTAAGCTGCCGGTCTTTGCCGGTGAGGGCGGCGAAGTCAAAGGCGGAGCTACAGCTGCGATCGCAATTGATTACTACGAACTCGGCAAGATCGCAGGCACTATGGCCGCAGAGATCCTTGAAGGCAAAGCCAAACCTGAAACGATGCCGATCCAGTATCAGAAGAACTTCAAGACTGTCTTTAATGAAGCCAGCGTCAAGAATCTCGGCTTGACCATTCCGGCTGACGTAAAACACGAACTGGTTAAGTAATCAAAAGTTCTGACAATGTTAGATTTAGTTTTATCCACCGTTTCTCAAGGTTTGCTGTGGGCCATCATGGCCCTCGGCGTCTTCCTTACCTTCCGCGTCCTGGATATCGCGGACTTGTCCGTTGAAGGCACGTTTCCTCTCGGTGCTGCCGTCGCCGCCACCCTGATCGACGCCGGCCACTCCGTTTGGTTCGCCATGCTGATTGCGCTGATTGCCGGCTGCATCGGCGGTACGGTCACCGCACTTCTGACCACCAAACTCAAGATCCCCGCATTGCTTTCCGGCATTCTGACCATGATCGGTCTTTACTCCGTTAATCTCATGATCATGGGCAAAGCGAACGTCCCTTTGCTCCGCGCAGAAACTGTCTTCACGCTGACTGAAAATCTCTTCGGTGTTTCTTCGGTCGTTGCCACCTTGATTGTGGGCTTGGTTGCCACAGTTATCGTAGGGGCGATCATGTACTGGTTCTTCGGAACAGTTCTCGGGACTGCTATTCGAGCCACCGGCTGCAATCCTCAGATGGCCCGTGCACAAGGCATTAACACCAACGTCATGGTCATTCTCGGCTTGCTGATCTCTAACGGTTTGGTTGCGCTTTCCGGTGCTCTGGTTGCCCAAAGCAACGGCTTTGCCGACGTAGGAATGGGTACCGGTACGATTGTGATCGGCTTGGCTTCTGTGATCATCGGTGAAGTGCTTTTCGGAACCCGCAGCTTCAAGAATTGGCTGATCTCTGTTGTTCTCGGCTCTGTGGTTTACCGTGCCGTGATCGCCATCGTTTTGGAACTCGGTATGCCGCCAAATGACCTCAAGCTCTTCACGGCCGTACTGGTTGCGATTGCACTTTCTCTTCCTTTGATCAAAAACAAATTCGCCATCATGAAGCGTTCGGAGGAAGCCGATGCTTAAGATCACTCATCTTCATAAGACCTTCTTCCCGAACACCCCGAACGAGAAAAAAGCCCTTCGCGGTGTGAGCCTGACGCTCGAGGAAGGGGACTTTGTCACAGTCATCGGTTCCAACGGTTCCGGCAAGTCCACTCTAATGAACTGCATTGCAGGCGTCTTCTATCCTGATAAAGGGCATATCCTCATTGACGGGGTTGACGTCACACGCATGCTGGAGCATGTTCGTGCCAAGTACATCGGACGAGTCTTCCAAGACCCGATGAAAGGCACTGCGGGAGACATGCAGGTTGCCGAGAACCTTGCTATGGCCAGCCGCCGCGGCAAGCCCCTGTCCCTCAAATGGAGCTCAAAAAGCAGTCAATTGACTGAATTCAAAGAGGCATTGAAAGAGCTGGATTTGGGACTGGAAAATCGGCTTGAGACTCGTATCGGAACGCTCTCCGGCGGTCAGAGACAGTCCATCACGCTGCTGATGGCAACTCTGGTCCCGCCAAAGCTTTTGTTACTCGACGAACACACAGCTGCACTAGACCCGAAAACTGCTGAAAAAGTCTTAAACCTGACACAGAAACGTGTTTCTGAAGGCAATCTCACGACGCTTATGATCACGCACAATATGCGCGATGCTCTGCGTTTTGGCAATCGTCTGATCATGATGCACGAAGGCCGCGTCGTTGTGGATGTTAAGGGAGAACAGAAGAAAGATCTGACGATTCAGTCTCTGCTGGAGCTTTTCGAGAAGGCCAGCGGTGCAGAGTTCGATGATCCCGAAGCCCTGCTTACCGTCGACTAACAAAAACTTTTGAAATTCTTCCGTTCCCGGTCTGTTAAGAAAATAGGCCGGGATTTTTTATGAATTCAATTCGGTACCGCGGCGTCCCGTCATCATCCACTTGTTCGCGAACTTCGGACCCGACACCGCCCACATAAATCAGGGTTTTGCCGCGCCAAACCAAAGGAAGGTTCTTGCGTTCAAACTCAGGAATCCCTGCTTCCTGAAAGAGCATTTTGAGGGCCTTGCGGGGCCGGAATTTGTGAATCTTGATTTTTTCTCCGCCCGAACGCCGGCGAATCGAGAGCGGCTGCGCTTTCAGATAGCCTTCGTTAAAGCCCTCTTCTGCCGGTGTGAAAACAAGCTTTCCGTTGTACTGCGGCAAGTCGATTTCCGATTCTCCGTTCCATTCGAGAACGATCTCAGCTTCGCTTTCCGGTTTTTCATGTTCGGTCACCATTAGGCGGGAACCGTATTTCCGAATCTCCAAACCATCGGAAAACAAGAGGCAGACACTCTGCTTGGTCGTTTCTTTGATCTGTCGAATGATTTCAAGGAGGCGGACCCTCGGCAAAGGTTTAAAGCCGACTCTGTCCAGCCACAGTCTCAAGACACGAGCTCTGCGTCCTGCAGGAAGTGCCAAAAAATCTTCAATGCGAAGATATTTACCTTCATTCTCGGACGCCTGTTTAAAGTCGTCTTCTGCGACGTCTCGGAGCGTTTCTGCTGCTTCCGCAATCAGTTCTACGCTGCGTGCAGCTGCCGCTTTGAATCCCGGACGAATTTTTTCCAGTTCGGGGATGATGTTGTGTCGAATCGCGTTACGAAGATATTTCGTATCTTCGTTGCTTTCGTCTTCGATCCATTTGATGCCGCGGATTTCGGCAAAACGTTCCAGCTCTGCCCTCTGAAATCCGAGCAGCGGCCGCATGATGGTGCATCCGTCTTTACGAAGCAGCGGAGGCATGGCAGCAAGACCCGCAGGACCGGCGCCTCTCATCCACTGGATAAGAAAAGTTTCGAGCTGGTCGTCTAAATGATGAGCCGTTAAGATTGCATCGGCCCCTGCCTTTTTTGCTTCTTCTTCAAGAACAGCGTAGCGAAGCTGACGCGCTTCGGCTTCAAAGCCGGCACCGCCGGAGGGCACCGTCACTTTTCTGAGTACAAAATTCACGCCGTATTTCCTGGCGCGTTCTGCGCAAAATTCGGCCCATTCGTTGGCGTGCTTTGAGAGTCCGTGGTGGACGTGGACCGCAGTGATTTCGCCGTAAGACTTTCCCTTGAGCTGGGAGGCGGCGTAAAGAAGGACGGAAGAATCCAAACCGCCCGAGAAAGCGACAACCACATTGATCGGTTTTTCACCGGATGCAATCGGCAGCCCGTCGGCTGACAATTGCAATTGTCGGGCGGTGTTTTCAAGCGCTGCCCGGACACGTGTTGTGATGCCGCGGACAGCTTTCTTTTCTGAAGAACTATTTTTCGACTTCGGCATATTTTCCGTAGTTGAGAAGCTTCTTGTAGCGCTCTTCTAAAAGCTCCTCCGTACTCATGCGTTTCAATGTGCGAAGTGAATCGCTCAGAGAACGCTTTAAGGTTTGCGCCATCGCTTCAGGATCGCGATGAGCGCCGCCCAAAGGTTCGGGCAGGATCTTGTCGATCAGTCCGACATCCAAGAGCTGATGAGCTGTTAATCCCAAGGCTTTTGCCGCATCCGGAGCTTTAGCCGCGCTCTTCCACAAAATGGAAGCACAGCCTTCAGGTGAAATCACGGAGTAAGTAGAGTACTGAAGCATCTGTACGACGTCGGCAACTGCGATGGCTAAAGCGCCGCCGGAGCCGCCTTCACCGATCACTGTTGCCACGATCGGGGTTTTCAGTCGACTCATCACATAGAGATTGTGACCGATCGCTTCGGACTGACCGCGTTCTTCAGCCCCGATGCCGGGATAAGCGCCCGGCGTATCGACGAAGGTAAAGATCGGCATGGAGAACTTCTCGGCTGTCTGCATCAGGCGGAGCGCTTTGCGATAGCCTTCCGGACGGCTCATGCCGAAATTACGCAAGGTTCTTTCGCGCGTATCTCTGCCCTTTTGATGTCCGATGACCATGACCGGCTCACCGTTGAAACGAGCCATGCCGCCAACAATTGAAGGATCATCCGCGTAAGCACGGTCACCGTGCAATTCGTGGAAGTCCGTAAAAATCATGTTGATGTAATCCAACGTGTACGGACGATTCGGATGGCGAGCCAGAAGCGACATCTCCCAAGGAGAAAGCTTATTGAAGATTTCCTTGAGAAGTTTGGCTTTTTTCCTTTCGAGCCCGTTGATGTCGCTCGTTAAATCCAGACCCTCGGATCCGGAACTCATATCGCGGAGCTCCTGAATCTTTTCCTCAAGCTGTGCAACGGGTTTTTCAAATTCTAAGTAGGTGACTTTTGCCATGTTATTCCTTTACTACTGCATCGGTCCGTTCTTCAGGCTTCGCCATAAATACCATGTGCCGGCGGTTTTCCATGGACCCCATTTGGCAATCACCGATGACATTTCTTCTCTGCGGTCAGCCGCTGACCACTCTTCAAATGCGATTTCCGGGAAGTAGGCCCGACCGACGGCTTTGATGAAACCGTAATCGATCATCGGGGCAACATCCGGGCGTCCGAGCGCAAAGATCAAAAACATCTCTGCCGTCCAAGGGCCCACACCTTTAATCGTGCAAAGCTCCTTAATGATTTCTTCATTGGAACGATGCTGAAAGCCGTCGGCCGCATCCGGATTTTCTATGAAGAAACGACAGATATCAAAAACGTAATCGATCTTACGTTCGCTCAAACCCGCGGTTCTCAAAGTTCGGCGATGTTTGCGGCTAATAATTTCAGGTTTGATTTCCTTACAGGACTTAGCAAACCGTTCCCAAATATTAGCGGCTGCTTTTACAGAGATCTGTTGTCCGATCACGGAATGGAGCAGCGTCTCGAAAGGGTTCCCGCGCGTTTCGAGGTACCCTTCGGGATTGGCTTTAATGATTTCTGCCATGACAGGATCTGCCTCGGAAAGCTCTTTTTTCGCCTGCTCCCACCATTCGGGCTTACCGGTTTGCTTTGTCATAGGCATTAAGCTCTGCGCCAAGTTGTCACGCCGCCCGGAGCATCTTCCAAGACAATATTCTTCTCTAGGAGCTCCTTACGGATTTCGTCAGCCCGCGCCCAGTTCTTGGCGGCTTTAGCAGCCTTTCTTTCTGCAATCAAAGCCTCGACGGCGGCTTCGTCTACTGAATCCACAGCGCCTTTGACGAAGGCTTCCGGATCCAACTGCAGAATACCGAGCACACCTCCGAGTTTTTTGAGCTGACGGGCAAGTTCCGGAGACTTTGTCTGATTGACTTCCTTAGCCAATTCAAAGAGAACGGCAACAGCCTGGGCAGTGTTGAAATCATCATCCATCGCTTCTTTGAACTGAGCGGCATACTTTTCGTTCCAGTCCAGAGGCTTGTCATCTGCCGACGTATTTTTAAGCGCCGTATAAAGACGAATCAGCGCCTGATGGGCGTCTTCTACCAAAGCAGAAGAGAAATCAATCGGGCTTCTGTAATGGGAGCGCAGTAAGAAGAAACGGAGCGTTTCTTTTCCGTTTTTGTCGCCGTACTGAGTATTGGTTTCCTTTAAGGCATCACGGATGGTCCAGAAGTTGCCGAGAGACTTACTCATCTTCTCGCCGTTGACGCGCAGCGGACCAGAATGCATCCAAGTGTTCACGAACTTCTTGCCGTTGGCGGCTTCACTCTGAGCGATTTCATTTTCATGGTGCGGGAACATCAAATCCGGGCCGCCGCCGTGGATGTCAAACGTTTCTCCGAGCAGATCGCAGCTCATTGCCGAGCATTCAATATGCCAGCCGGGACGGCCTTTGCCCCATTTGGAATCCCACTCAGGTTCACCGGGTTTAGCCCTCTTCCAAAGTGCAAAGTCCAGCGGATCCTGTTTTGCTTCTTCGACTTTGACACGTTCTCCGGGCTGCAGTTCGTCGACTTTCTTGCCGGATAAAGCGCCGTAAGGCTTAAATTTTCGAACGGAGAAATCGACGTCGCCGTTCTTATCCTGATAGGCATAGCCTTTTTCTTCGAGTTTCTCGATCAGGGCAAGCATCTTAGGAATGTACTGAGTCGCTCTCGGTTCAACGCTCGGCGGCAGGCAGCCGAGTTCTTCGAGATCCTCCTGCATACGCTTGGTGTAGGTTTCTGCCAGTTCGGACGGCAGAATCTTGCGTTCTGCCGCGCGTTTAATAATCTTGTCGTCAACGTCCGTTACGTTGCGGACGAATTTGACGTCGTAGCCGCTCTCCTGAAGCCAGCGTCTTGCCACGTCAAAAGCGATAAATGTTCTTCCGTGTCCAATGTGGCAGTCATCGTAGACGGTAACGCCGCATACATACATTCCGACTTTTCCGTGTGTAATGGATTTAAAGGGCTCCACGCTACGAGAGAGCGTATTGTAAATTTTTAAGGCCATCGGACTTCCTTTCGTTAATGGAACAGCCGGATTGAGTCGAAGCTTCCTAGCCTCTGCTCGCACCGAGCCTAATTTGTTGATTTTAGCAAATGGAAGCCTTCACACCTAGGCAGGAAACCGTCTGTCAGGACGGACGCACCAGAAATTGAGCAACGAACCACGATATAGGTCTCCTTTTA
>OGUC01001167.1_pt1 | contig 10544 bp, 9 predicted proteins | sample 1573701 | NCBI WGS metagenome assembly OGUC01 (sample SAMEA2582017, study PRJEB24529) | metagenome | biome: Human gut stool | place: China | collected 2011
TGGTGGTGAGAAAGAGAGCGGAAGTACAGATTTCCTACAGAAAACGTGGGTTGTGCGCCCTACCGCGCCGCCTTTGCGCTGGAGACAGCGGCCATTGGCGGAAAGAAATTTCTCTGGCAGCTTGATCCCTATGCTGCAAACCGTGATTACACGGCCCCGGGCGGCTATGCCCGGGAGGGGCAGCTTCTTGACGCGCTGGACGGCAGCTTTATCACGCCGCAGGCCATCCCGGACTATGCGGACGGCGCACCGGTGTCCTCCCGCCGCGGCAAGGTGCATACGCTGGGCTTCCCGGCACTGCTGCCGCGTGCAGCCGTCAGCAGCGCACATGACACGGTACAGTGTGTTTTTTGCGGCAGTCTCTACCCGGCACTGCGCGAGCCCGGCTTTGCGCTGGCGCTGTTCAGCGCACTGCACGACAGCACTGTGACGCTGACGATGGCGGGCGGCGGGTGGGAGCGCTTTGCCGCCGATGCCGACAAGGCAGCTGCGGCGATGGGTGCAAATTTTGTGCGCCCCGGTCTGCTGCCGCCCGAGGACGCCGCCGCGCTGGAGGACCGTGCCGATGTGCTGGTGAGCCTTGGCAATGCCTGCGACAACCAACTGCCGAGCAAACTGTTCGGCTATTTTGCCACCGGCAAGCCGGTGCTGCATCTGGCCGTGAGCAAGGCTGACCCGGCGCTGCCCTATCTGGCGCGCTACCCGCTGGCGCTGGTGCTGCACACCGGGGACGGCGTGACCCCCGCCGCTGCGTCAGCGCTTGGCCGCTGGCTGCACGAGGTCTGCGGCCGCCGCCTGCCCTTTGCCGAGGTTGCCGCACTCTACCCGGAATTTACGCCGGAGTATGTCGCAAATGAATTTTTGAGGTGGATATAAATGCAGATCCTCTGGCTTGTCAAAACCACGCTGCCGCAGGCGGCGGCTGCCTGCGGGCTGGCCGGTGCCAGCGATGTGAGCGGCAGCTGGCTGACCGGGCAGCTTGCCGCGCTGCAGGCGCACCCGGCGCTGCATCTGACCGTGCTGTGTGTCGGCAAGGCAGAGGCAGCCGGCCGCGCGGACGGTGTAGACTACCGTATTGCAGCCAGCACCGCCGCCTTTGCCCCGCTGCTGCAGCGGCTGCGGCCCGACCTTGTCCACATCTGGGGCACCGAGTATGATGCAGCCGCCGCCATGGCTGAGGCGGCCAAGGCCGCCGGTCTGCCTGTGCTGTTCAGCATACAGGGCGTCATGCGGGACTGCGCCGCGCATCTGTGTGACGGCGTCCCCGCCGCCTACCGCCGCTCCGGCGCGCTGTGGCATGCCCTTGACAGGATCGTTCCCGGTGAGCTGCTTGACACGATGCAGGCAAGCTTTGACGCACTGGCCACCAAGGAGGCCGCACTTCTGGCACAGGCCCGCTATGTGACCGGCCGCACGGCCTTTGACCGCAGCGCCTGCGCCGCTCTGGCCCCCGCCGCCCGGTATTTCGCCTGCAATGAGACGCTGCGCCCCCTGTTTTACACGGGGACCCCTTGGCATGCGCGGGAGTTCGGCGCTGCGCCGGTGCTGTTTTTGCCGCAGGGCAACTACCCACTGAAAAACCTGCACACTGCCCTGCGGGCACTGCCCGCCGTGCTGGCAGCTTACGGCGATGCACAGCTTGTCATCGCAGGCTGGCCGCCGCTTGACAAGGGCCCGCTGCTGCGCCCCGTCATTGACCGGATGTTCCCCTACAAGCGCTATTGTAAGCAGCTTGCCGCCGAGCTTGGCATTACGGGGCATATCCGCTATACGGGTCCGCTGGACGCCGCCGCGATGCGTCAGGCTTATTTAGAGGCCGATGTTTTTCTGCTGCCCTCCTGCTGTGAAAACAGCCCCAACAGTCTGGGGGAGGCCATGCTGCTGGGTTTGCCCTGCGTAGCCGCTGCCGTGGGCGGTATCCCCTCGATGCTGGAGAACGGCCGTGAGGGGCTGCTCTACGGCGATGCGCTGGATGATAAGGCCCTTGCCGATGCCGTGCTACGCATTTTGCAGAGCGCTGACGGCGGTATGGCCCTGGGCCGTGCCGCCCGCGCACGGGCACTGCAAACCCATGACGCCGCCCGCAACGCCGGGGAGCTGGAACAAATTTACAAGACGATTCTGCAAGAGGAACAGCCGTGAGCATACGCAACATTTCTGTCATCATTCCCTGCTACAAGGCCGCAGCCACGCTGCGCCGCGCCGCCGCAAGCGCATTGGCCGATGCCCCCGCCGGGCTGGAGCTGCTGCTGGTGGACGATGGCAGCCCCGACGATACCGGCCCCCTTTGCGACACGCTTGCCGCTGAGGACCCGCGCGTCCGTGCGCTGCACCGCCCAAACGGCGGCGCGGGTGCGGCGCGCAACACCGGGCTGGATGCCGCGCGCGGCGATTGGGTGCTTTTTCTCGATGCCGATGATGTCCTGCTGCCGGGACTTTGGGCCGCGCTTGCGGCACTTTCCACCGAGGCAGACATGATTCTGTTCGGCCTGACGCGGGAGAGCGGCACGACTGTGACCCCTGCCGATTTTCTGGCCGAGGGGGCCTATCCCGGCCTGCAGGCGCTGGGCGGGGCGCTCACCCCCCTGCTGTTTGACACGGGGCTGCTGGCCGCGCCTTATCCCAAGCTGTTCCGCCGGTCGGCCATCGGGGCGCTGCGCTTCTCGCCGCAGCTTCAGATCAACGAGGATGTTTTATTTAACATACAATTTTTACAGAATACCCCTGCCATTTATTGCCTGCATGGTGTATACTATAAGCAGTATGATACACAGACCGGCAGTCTTTCGCGCCGGCTGCGCGGCGATTTGCTGGAGGCCGAGCGCATCACCCGCCCGGCGCTGGCTGATCTGCTGCGCGTCAACGGCATTGACTCGGCCCCGTATGAGCGCACCAGCCGGCTGCGCGCCTGTCTGAATCAGTACGGCCTGCTGACCGGCTGCCGGGGAGATCTGCCGTATGCCGTCCGCCGCGCTCTCTTTGCCGAGATTTTGGCCGACCCCGATGCCCGCGCCGCCCTGCGGGAGCGGCTGCGGCATGACCCGCACAGGCTGCTGGCCCTGCCGTACCGCGCAGGTATCGCCCTGCAGTGGCCGGGCCTGTTGGCAGCGTACACGATTGCAAAGCAGCCCCTTTTGCAGGGGCACTGCAGCTAGTATGATATAAGGAAGTATCTATGTCTGACCATCCCAAAATCAGCATAATCTCCACCGTCTACAACACCGGGCCCTACCTGCGCCCGGCGGTGGAAAGCATTCTGGCCCAGACCTTCACCGATTTTGAGCTGCTGCTGGTGGATGACGGCAGCCATGATGGCTCTGCCGAGGTCTGCGATGCGCTGGCCCGGCAGGATGCCCGCATCCGCGTGTTCCACCAGCCCAACGGCGGTCCCGCCCACGCCCGCAACACCGGGCTGGACAATGCCTGCGGTGATTACATCGGCATTGTGGACTCCGATGATCTCATCGAGCCTGCGATGTTTGAGACGCTGTACAACGCCGTGCAGCAGCCCGGTGTGCGGCTGGCCGCCTGTGCCGCAGACTGCATTGACGCCGAGGGCCGCCGGATTGAGGGACGCAGTGTCACGATCCGCCAGCCCGGCGTGCGCGATGCGCAGGAGCTTTTGCTGGAGGCCTTTCAGACCGGCAGCTTTTACGGGCCCTTAAGCTGGAACAAGCTGTTTGATGCACGGCTTTTCAAAGAAAAGGGAATCCACTACGATGAGACGATGCTTTTTGGCGATGATGCCAGCGTACTGCACCGTGTCTTTGAGGGGGAGCGCTGCAACTGCCTGACCGATGTGCTGTATCACTACCGCACCCGCGCCGGGCAGATCACCACAGCCGGTTTCCCGCCGCGCAAGACCGATGATCTGCGGATGTACTGGGAATGGCTGCAATACTTCTCGGCCCGGCCGGGGCGCGAGGAATACTACGACTGGGCCGTGGTGCGGTACTGGCGGATCTTTTACCAGTTCTGGTGCCAGAGCGATGCAGCCGGCAACCTGCCGGAGCTGAAGCCGAAATTCATGGCGCACAAAAAACATCTGGACGCCATTTTGCCGGATATTCTGTCCAGCAGCCACCTGCCGCTGGGCGAAAAGCTGCGGGCGGCGGCGTTCTGTGCCAGCCCCACGCTGACCTACGGCGCCGCAGCGGCCTGGGGCCGTCTGCACAAGAGGAAGGGGAAATAAATGATGGAACATATTGCGATCAGTGTGATCGTGCCGATCTACAACACCAAGCCGTATCTGGAGGAGTGCATTGAGAGCATCCTTGACCAGAAGATCAATGTACCTGTTGAGGTGCTGCTGATCGATGACGGCTCGACCGATGGCTGTGCCGACCTCTGTGACCGGTACGCCGCCCGCGATGCCCGCGTCCGGGTCATCCATCAGGAGAATCAGGGCCTCTCAGCCGCACGCAATGCCGGCATTGACGCCGCCAAGGGCCGCTATTATTCCTTCATCGACTCAGACGATGTGGTTCTGCCCGGCTTTTTACAGACGCTGTACGATGCCTGCGAGCGCCACGATGCCTATATGGTGCTCTGCTCGGTCGAGGAGAACGGCAAAAGCTGCGACCCGGCTTACTTCACCCGCCCCACGCAGGAGGGCGTATTCTGCGGCAAGGATCTGCTGAATGAGTTTTACACCCCCTACGGCACGGTCTACACCGTTGCGTGGAATAAGATGTACCGCGCCGAGGTCTGGAAGCTGCTGCACTACCCCGAGGGCCGCCTGCATGAGGACGACTTTGTGGCCCACCGCCTGTTCTGGCGCTGCGACAAGGTTGTCTGCATCGACAAGCCGCTCTACCATTACCGGCTGCGCAACGGCAGCATCTGCCGCACCAGCATCCGCCCGGAGGCCTTTGATGCCGTGGACGGACTGGCCGACCGCTACCGCTTCTATGTCGAGAACCGCGCCGACCGCACCGTTATTGATGCCGCCTACGCGGCCTGCTGGCGGCGGTATCTCTTCCTCTGCGCCAAGGTCCGGCAGAACCCCACCCCCGAGCTGGTCAAGGCGATCAGTAAGGAGCAGTTCCTGATGCAGGGGCTGATCAGCTACCTGCCGAACTGCCGCAACATGAAGATGACCGAAAAGCTCAGCGCTGCCCGCTGGGCCATGATGAGCGCGCAGAGCTTGTGCCCAATCAAATAAGTTCATTGCTCTGTAGGGGCCGGACATGTCCGGCCCGCAGCCTACCCAAAAGTGCCCTCTGATGTGAAGCCGCGGGCCGGGCATGCCCGGCCCCTACATGCGCGGCGGTATTTTTGTTCAAAATCCACCTTCTAAGGAGCCGACCTTGGCGATACGAAAGCCCGACAAAGAAAAACGCCCCCGCGTGCTGCTGGTGCCGCCGCCGGACCTGCCGATCCCTGCCGTGCAGGGCGGCGCAGTCGAGACCCTGCTGACCCATCTGATCCGCGAGAATGAAAAGCAGGGCCTGCTGGAGCTGCTCTGCGCCAGTGTCCCCGATGACGCCGCCCGCCGCGCTGCCGAGGGCTGGCAGCATACCAAAATGCTCTATGTTCCCCGCCCCAGCGGGCACCGCCGGTATTGGCCGATGGTCTTTGTCGAGCGCTGCATGGGCATTGCGGCCCCCTATGACCCGTGGTATCAGAAGGTCCAGCTTTCGCTCGCGCTGGAGCTGCCCCCGCCTGACCTGATCGTGGCCGAGGGCGGCAACCTGACCCAATGCAGCGCCATCAGCCGGATGTTCGGCCGCAGGCGGTGCTTAGCGCATCTGCACGGCCAGACAGGCTGTACCCCCGTGATGGATGACATCTACGGCGGCGTGCTGGCGCTGAGCGATTTTATCCGCGAGGATTACCTGAAAACCAGCACCCTTGACCCGCAGCGGGCCTACATTCTGCATAACTGCATCGACACCAGCCGTTTTTGCCCCGGTCCCGCTTCCAAAGCACTGCGGGCACAGCTCGGCTTTACCGATGCAGACTTCATCGTGCTGTACTGCGGGCGGCTCGACCCTGACAAGGGCATTCATAAGCTGATGGAGGCCATCGCCGCCCTGCCGATCCCGCAGATCAAGCTGCTGATCGTGGGCAGCCCCTTCTTTGCACGCACCCAGCAAAGCCCCTTCCAGCGCCGCTTGGAACAGCAGGCCAAAAGCCTTGGCAGCCGCGTACAGTTTACCGGCTACATTCCCAACGAGGATCTGCCCGACTACTCCCGGCTGGCGGATCTCTGCTGTGTGCCCACACTGGTGGAGGAGGCGGCCGGGCTTGTCGCGGTCGAGGCAATGGCCTGCGGGCGCCCCGTGCTGGCCACCCGCAGCGGCGGCATGCCCGAGTATCTGCAGGGCAGTCAGGCCGTGCTGGTGGAGCGCGGCGACACCGTGGCCGATCAGCTTGCCTGGAGCATCCGTATGCTGTATGAGCATCCGGCCCTCTGCGCCGAGATGGGCGCGGCAGGAGCCCTGCGCGGGAAAGAGTTCTCCACCGAGCATTACTATGCAGAGTTTGTGCGCATTGTGCGCGATATGATCGAAACCGGAGGTGCCCTGTGAGCAAGCCGACCATCACCGTTATCGTGCCGGTCTACAAGGCCATGGCCACCCTTGACCGCTGCGTGGAGAGCATCGTCTCCCAACAGACATCGGAGCCGATCGCCTGTATTCTGGTCGATGACGGCAGCCCCGATGACAGCGGGAAAATGTGCGATGTCTGGGCCGCGCGTGACCCCCGCGTGACGGTCATCCATCAGGAGGACTGCGGTGTTTCCGGCGCGCGCAATGCCGGTCTGGCTGCAGCCGGGAGCGAGTATATCGTTTTTCTGGACTCCGATGATGCGCTGCGTCCCGGTGCCCTGCAGGCAGCGCTCGATGCCCAGCGGCGCGCGCCGCACTCCCTCGTCTGCTGGCGGTATACGACCGAGGAGGCCGACACCGCGCCGGTCACCTCCGCAGCCGAAAGCCGCCCCCAGACCGGCCTTGCACGCCTCTGGCTGGACTGTCTGCTGGCTATGCCGTGGAACAAGCTCTACCGTACTGAATACGCCCAGCAGGTTCCGTTTGACACACAGTATACTCTCGGTGAAGATTTACAATTTGTATTGGATTATATTGCCCTGCTCGGCAGCCGGGAGCCGGCGTTCACCTACACGGTCCTGACCGCGCCGCTGACCTTTTACGATTGCAGCCGCGGCGGTACCCTCTCAACCCGGTACCATACCGACTATTGCAAAATTTGGCCGGAGCATTTTGCCAAGCTGAATAAGGCCTGCTGCAACGCCCACTGCCCGCAGGAGGATATGCGCCCCCTGCACCGCGCCGAGCTTACCGTCTACGCCGAGGGCGTGGCGGATATTTTGCGCCGCGACCCGGCCAAGCGCGCCGCTGTACGCCGTGACAAGGCCATTGCCGCGCTGCGCAGCCCCTGGCTTCACGCCCTGCTGGAACGCATGCGGATCGAACGGTGCTACAGCGCCTATTATCTGCCCTGCCGTTGGCGCAGCGTGCGCCTGATCTTTACCTTGGCTGAGGCCAAGCGGACCGGCTCGCCAATGTTCGGCAAGCTGGACTGGGCCGGCTACTACCTGCTGGGCGGCAGGCTGCGCCGGGATTAAGAAAAAATAAATATGAAATACCGGAGCCGCGGCATAGACACCGCGACTCCTTTTTTGCTGTCCGCACGCCGCGTTTCGTTTACATCATTTTCCCATGTGATGCACAATAGTCCATGCGCTTTGCTTACCGCATAACACAAATCCGCCGTTTTCTTGGTGCAGTTTACTCATTTTGTTCATTTTGCAGATTCCCGTATTGACATTGTTAATTTTTTGTCCTACAATAACGATGGTTCACAAAGCACAAGATGTTTACGCATGGAGGAAGGATTTGTATGAACAAAAAGCTCATTCTCGTGACCTCGCCTCCCGCCTGCGGCAAGACCTATGTCGCCAAGGCGCTGGCAAAGCAGCTGCACAATATCGTCTATCTGGATAAGGACACCCTGATCGTGCTGTCCAAACAGATCTTCAAGGTTGCCGGGCAGCCTTATGACCGCAGCAGCGCCTTTTTTGAGAAGAATATCCGCGATTATGAGTACGACTGCATTCTGGCCCTTGCGCTGGAGGCATTGGATTATAATGACCTTGTGCTGGTCAATGCGCCCTTCACCAAGGAGGTTCGCAACAAGATCCTTGAAAGTCTGGCACCCGGCTACATCAACGGCCTGTCGCTGCTGGGCGGTGAGCCGTTTGAGCCGGAGAACCAGCGCGAGCTGCTGCCCTTTGTCAAAAATGTCAAGGCGCTTTACCCGAACAAAACGATCTGGTGCTATACCGGCAACAATCTGGAGCATGAGATCTGGCAGCCCGGCCCCGGCCGCTGTGAGGTCACCGATGAGTTCCTGCAGTATATTGATGTGCTGGTGGACGGCGATTTTGTGCAGGACCAGTATGATATTTCGCTGCGATTCCGCGGCTCAAGCAACCAGAGACTGATTGACATGAACAAGACCCGCGCAGCGGGCAGGGTGGTTCTGTGGCAGGATGACCCGATCTTTGCCGACCACAGCATGTGATGGCCGCCCCATTCTTATAAATAGGAGAAGTATAACCAGATCATGAGCTGCCAAGCGAAATCCAAATCCATGACCGAGGGCCCGCTGGCCAAACAAATCCTGCTCGTCAGTCTGCCGCTGGCACTGTCCAACCTGCTGCAGATCCTTTTCAACATGTCCGATGTCGCCGTGGTGGGCCGCTTTGCAGGCTCGACCGCACTGGGGGCCGTCGGCTCCACCTCCACCTTTGTCACTCTTTTCACCGGCTTTCTCATCGGCCTGAGCAACGGCGTCAATGTCTTGGTTGCGCGGTACTATGGTGCCCGCCACCCCAAGGATGTCAGCAAAACCGTCCATTCAGCGCTGGTGGTCAGCCTGCTCGCCGGTATTTTGCTGCTGGCCGTGGGGCTGTTCGGCTCGCCTGCGCTGCTGCGGCTGCTCAACACAAAGGAGGATCTGCTGCCCGGCGCGATCCTCTACCTGCGGGTCTATTTTCTGGGCATGCCGGCGCTGGCGCTCTACAACTACGGCAATGCGGTGTTCAGCGCCATCGGCGAGACAAAAAAGCCGCTGGCCTACCTGTCCGTGGCCGGTGTGGTCAACATCCTCCTCAACCTGTTTTTTGTCATCATCTGCAATCTGGATGTGGCCGGTGTCGCGCTTGCCAGCACGATTGCCCAGTGCCTGTCGGCCGGGCTGATCCTGCATGCCCTCACCAAGGTGGAGGACTGCTATGCGCTGGATCTGCACAGTATCCGGCTCGACCTCGGCACTACAAAGCGTATCCTGATGCTGGGCATACCGGCGGGCCTGCAGAATGCGATCTTTGCCATCGCCAACCTGTTTATTCAGGCGGGCGTCAACTCCTTTGACTCCCTGATGGTCAAGGGCAACAGTGCCGCCGCTAACGCGGACGCGCTGATCTACGACTGCATGGCGGCCTTCTACATGGCCTGCGCCAGCTTTATGAGCCAGAACTACGGTGCCGGCAAGCTGGACCGGATGCGGAAAAGCTATTTTATCTCGCTGGCCTACTCCTTCGGCGTGGGCCTTCTGCTGGGTGGCGGGCTGCTGGTGTTCGGCCGCCAGTTCCTGATGCTCTTCACGACCGAAAGCGCCGTTGTCGACGCCGGTATGAAGCGCATTATGGTCATGGGGCTTGCCTACTGCATTTCCGCCTTTATGGACTGCACCATCGCCGCCTCCCGCGGGCTGGGCAAAACCGTTGGCCCGACCGTCATTGTGATTCTGGGCTCCTGTGTGTTCCGCGTGATCTGGGTCTACACGATCTTTGCGCATTTCCACACGATCCCCTCGCTGTACCTGCTGTATCCCTTCTCCTGGCTGTTGACGGCAGCAGCCGAGATCGTCTACTTCATCTTCAGCTATCGGCAGGCGATTCGCATCTTCCATGAGCAGGAGGCCCTTGCACAGATGTAAGAGTACCAAAAAACAGCGAGCGGCCCCCATGCGGTTCGCTCGCTGTTTTTTATAGGGCTTACTCCCGGTATTTTTCCATTTTGCGCAGCCTTTGCAAAATAGCGCCGGGCTTGCTATAATAGGAGCAGAAAAGTCGAAGGTCTGTGGCGGGAATAGGGCCGCGGCCTTCAGAAAGCAAGGGTGAAAGCAATGCAGACCTATACCTATGTCTCGAAAGGGAAATTTGAGCGGCGGGAAAAGCCCAAGCCGGTGCTGCAGGATGCGCGCGATGCCATCGTCAAGGTGACACTGGCGAGCATCTGCTCAAGTGATCTGCACATCAAGCACGGCAGTGTGCCCCGCGCCGTACCGGGCATCACGGTCGGTCATGAGATGGTGGGCATCGTTGAGGCTGTCGGCGATGCGGTGACCCATGTAAAGCCGGGGGATCGCGTGACGGTCAATGTCGAGACCTTCTGCGGGGAGTGCTTCTTCTGCAAAAAGGGCTATGTGAACAACTGCACCGACAAAAACGGCGGCTGGGCACTCGGCTGCCGCATTGACGGCGGGCAGGCTGAATATGTGCGGGTCCCCTT
>OGUC01001168.1_pt1 | contig 10541 bp, 8 predicted proteins | sample 1573701 | NCBI WGS metagenome assembly OGUC01 (sample SAMEA2582017, study PRJEB24529) | metagenome | biome: Human gut stool | place: China | collected 2011
TCGTATGCGTAAGAAAAACGCTTTGGATCAGATTTATCACGAGACTTCAGATCGTCTGGCCGCCCGCAAAATCCGCGGGGACGTCCAGGGCAAAAACAAGTCGCTCTGGCGCATCTACTCAAAGATGAAAGAGCGCAAAATCCGTTTCAGCGAAGTGCTCGACGTTCACAGCTTCCGTGTTTTAGTGCCGACGAGAGACGACTGCTACCGAGCTTTGGGCATCATCCATGAGCTCTACAAACCGGTTCCGGGTCGTTTCAAAGACTTCGTGGCGATTCCGAAAGCGAACGGTTACCAGAGTCTGCATACGACCGTTATCGGCCCAGGCGGCCTCATGGTCGAGTTCCAGATTCGTACCGAAGAAATGCACCACATCTGTGAGGACGGTATTACAGCGCACTGGCTTTACCGCGACCGCAACACATCCGACCAGCTGCAGCGCAATACGATGGACTGGCTCAACGGCCTGTTGGAAATTCAGAAACAGAGCGGTACTTCTCTGGAGTTCATGGAAAATATCAAGGTCGATATCTTCCCGGATCGCGTTTACGTTTTCTCCCCGCGCGGCAGAATTATTCAGCTGCCCAAGGGCTCCACTGCCGTGGACTTTGCTTATCAGATCCATACCGACCTCGGCAACTGCACTATCGGCTGCGAGATCAACGGTGAACCGGCGCCGCTCACGCGCGAACTGAGGAACGGTGAGATGATCAACATCATCAAAGGCGATAAACCGACACCTAATCCTTCTTGGCTTGCCAGCGTTCGTACCGGTAAAGCCAGAGCAGAAATCCGTCAGTACATGCGCTCCCTCTCTGAGGAAGGTAAGATCGAACTCGGTGCCAAACTGCTGGAACGCTCCTCTAAGACCCACCATCTGCCCTACTCCAAAGTCACAGACGAAGACTGGAGCCGCGTCTGCAAATCCAACGGTTTTGCAGATAAAAACGCCGTATTGGACGCGATCGGCGCGGGCCAAAAAGACTCTCTCCTTCTCCTGCATCAGCTCACGGCTCCCTACACACTTAAGGGCAATGAAGAAATCACCGTCGCTGAGAAAGTTCAGGAACCCGTTTTAGACCTTAAAGGTCAGACTTGCAAACTTGCTCCCTGCTGCACGCCGGCAATGGACGATGTCATCATCGGCCATTACATCGCAGGCACCAATACGCTTCATGTCCACCGTAAAGACTGCAGCCACGTCCAGCGCGGAATGCGAGCTGATCCTGAGACCTGGCGCGACCTGCAGTGGAATCCCAAGTACAAAGGCGGCTATCCGGTCAAACTCGATATCGAACTAACCAATACTCATGCCACACTTGAAAGGCTGACCAGCATGATCGCTCAGCAGCACTCGAGCGTCACCGGCTTTGCCATGAGCCAGCAAAACGGCGTGGATAAGGTTGAGCTCACAATCCTGGTGAGCGACACGAAACATCTGCAGAAGATCATCAACGCCATTCGTACTATTGATACCGTCCGACTCGTCAGCCGTCACTTAGAAAGCACGCCGGCGATGAAACCTGTAGACGTAGAAGTCGACGAATAATTTTTGTACTTCTCAACGGCAAAACCCGAGCGATTGCCCGGGTTTTGCCGTCTCTGAAAAGGCTATCGCCTCTTTAACTTGTCGGCTTAGTACTGATCAAAAATCTTCTGGATTTCTTTAGGGTCTTTGGTCTGAGTCAGAGCCAGCATCAGAAGAACGCGGGCCTTCTGAGGATTGAGAGAACCGGAAGAAACGAAACCGTACTTAGCGTCATCAACTTCTGCGTCCTTGGTTGTAGAACCGGTCGGAACACGAGAGGAGCGGACGATTGCAATACCGTCTTTTGCTGCTTTCTCAATGATCGGGAAAGTGGATTTATGCAGGTTGCCGTTTCCCACGCCGGCAGTAACGATACCGTCGTATTTAGCGTCAACCAATGCCTGAGCCTGGATACCTTCAACTCCGGCGTGCTGATAGACCACACCGACCTTCGGCAGCTTGTCTAAACCGTCAACCTTGAACGGTGTCTGAGTTGTGTGTTTGGTTACCGGTGCCGCATCCCACAGAACTTTTCCGTTGTGGATCGTTGCCAGTTGTCCGGCGTTCGGGCTTTGGAAGGTTTCAACGCCGGTTGTGTTTGTCTTAGTAACATCACGAGCACCGAGGACACGGTCATTCATCACAACCATAACACCTTTGCCGGCAGCAGAAGGATCACCGGCAACAGCGACGGCGTTGTAAAGATTGGCGGGACCGTCGGCAGAAAGTGCATTCGACGGGCGCATCGCACCGACCAGAACGATCGGCTTATTGCACTTTGCCGTGAGGTTCAGGAAGTAAGCGGTTTCTTCCATCGTGTCGGTTCCGTGAGTGATCACAAAACCGTCTTTCTTGCCGCATTCAGCGTTGATCTTCTTAGCAAGTGTCAGCCAAACAGCATCGCTCATATCTTGAGAGCCGATCTGTGCAACCTGGTCGCTGGTGACATTGGCAATATTTGCAAGTTCAGGAACTGCCTGCACTAATTTGTCGACACCGACTTTGGCAGCAGAGTAATTGGTTTTGTCAGACGCCGCGGATTGCCCGGCAATCGTGCCGCCGGTCGCGTAAACTGCAACGTTCGGTAATGCGGCAAAAGCAGCACCGCATGCAGCGGCAAGAACAGTTCCTAAAACAGCCTTACGAATCATTCGTCTCCTCCTCAAATTAAGAAAGTAAGTATCACTATGTGGTCTTGACGCTTACCTTTGAATGATTCGAAGATTCTATTAACCACGTTGCTATCTAAAAATCGCTTGTTTGTGGTTATTGACTTTTCAGGGACTTAATTTATTTCCATCCAATTCTCTAACTGTCCCTATAAATCAATCAGTTATCTAATTCTTTAAAACTTTATCTTGACCAAAGCATTGAAAACTCATTTATTAATTGTCGTGGTTTCCACTAATGAATACGGATGATGGGTAACATGAATTTTCTATGCCGTAAGTTTCAATTCGCAAGAGATTGTTGCACATGAAGGACAGACTCAAGAAAAATGTTTCAAATCTTTTCCTCCCGACGACAGCTACAAAAATGGGCGCCGAAGCGCCCACTGTTAACAAATTCTGAGGTTAGAGTTTTTCGCTCCTGCCGCCCTTCGGCTGCCACTTCATGAAATGATGTTCAGCCAGAGACACCATCCAGTCCAGCACCAGCGCAAATGCAGTCAGAACCAAAATACCAGCCATAACCGTGTTGATATCAAACGTACTTTCAGCCTGCAGAATCAGATAACCGACACCGCTTGCAGAACCTAAGTATTCGCCGACGACCGCACCGACGAAGGCCATACCGACAGAAGAATGCAGTGAGGAGAATACCCAGCTCATCGCGCTCGGAAGATAAACAAATCGGAGCAGCTGTGTCTTGTTGGCGCCCAGCATACGTGCGCTTGCCAGAACGTTCGGGCTGACTTCACGAACGCCTTGGTAAACGTTGAAGAACACAATGAAGAACACCAGCGTGATACCGAGAGCGACTTTAGAGCCGATGCCTAAGCCGAACCAAACACCGAAGATCGGCGCCAGGATCACACGAGGCATAGAGTTCAGACCCTTGATGTAGGGATCTGCAATGGCAGCAGCGGTCGGAGCTAATGCCAGCCAAAGTCCGACCAAAAGACCGGCAGCTGTACCGAAAACGAATGCTAAGACGGTTTCCGTCAGTGTGACGGCAAGGTTGGGATAGATTTCTAAGTTAACGACAAACCAGTCCCATATAACCTTTCCGATCTGAATCGGTTCACCGAAGAAGAACGCTGCCTGATTCTCGTCCTGGAACATGAACGGAGGAATGAGGCCGGGCTTGGTCATCAGCCACCAGAAGAAGAAAATCGCAACCAGCAGAAGCAGCTGGCAGGTGACTAACTTAGTTTTTGACTGAAGAATAGGTGTGCTTCCTTTTTTCATTTTTTACTTCACCCTGTTTCTCTGATTTTCATAGCCCTTAAGCACTTCTTCGCGAAGGTCGGCCCAAATAGCGTTGTGCAGTTCAATGAAGCGCGGTGTGACACGGACTTCTGCTACGTCACGCGGACGAGCGATATCGATGTAGAACTCACCGATCGGATGAGAACCCGGGCCGGCGGAGAAAACCACCACGCGGTCGGAAATAGAAATGGCTTCGTCTAAGTCATGCGTAATGAAAAGAACGGCCTTTTTCTTCTGTGACCACAGAGCCAGCACTTCGTTTTCCATCAGCTGACGAGTCTGAATGTCCAGCGCAGAGAACGGCTCATCCATCAGAATGATGTCCGGATCCATGATCAGCGTCTGGGCCAAAGCAACACGCTTTCTCATACCGCCGGAAAGCTCATGCGGATAACGGTCTTCAAAGCCGCTTAAGCCCACGCGAGAGAGCCAATGACGAGCTTGTTCATGGCGTTCTTTCTCAGGAACGCCCTTAAACTGCAGACCTGCAGAAACATTATCAATGGCCGTTCTCCAGGGCATTAAAGCTTCTGCCTGGAACATGTAGCCCGCTCGCTTATTTAAACCGACAAGCTCTTCTCCAAAGACTTTGACGGTTCCTTTTGACGGCGTTAAAAGCCCCGCTGCCATATTAAGTACGGTCGATTTACCGCATCCGGTCGGACCGACCACGCTGACGAACTCACCGTCTCCGATTGTTAAATTCACATCCCTAACGGCCGTGTAGTGTTTATTGTCATCACTGACAAAACTGCACGTCACATCGTCAAATTCCACTGCTGGCTGATTCATCTTGAATGCTGCTGTTAGTTGTTATTTGGTTTTTTCTCTTGGGCGGAGCGCTTGGGCTCCGCCTCTTATTTTATTTATTTAGCCGGATATTTCTTTAAGGCTTCATCAACAAATTTATTGGTATAAACCTTGGTTAAATCGATCTTGGCCGGATCGATTTTATCGTTCACGGTCTGAAGGGCACCCAGGGAGATCTTGGCACAGCCGTCCGGGAAGCGTCCGTCCGGAGACAGAGCATCACGGTTCCCTTCAAAACCTGCAAGATAGATACCACGGTTGCCCATTAAGTAAGAAGCCGGAACAACCTTAGCAACTTCTTCCGGAGTAGCTTTAGCCAGCCAGTCATCGGCACGGACAATAGCATTGGTCAGAGCCTGAACTGTCTTGGGATTCTTCTCAACGAAAGAAACCGGAGCGTAGAGGCAGCCGGCAGGCATTGTGCCGCCGAAGAAGCTTTCGGATTCTTTAACTTTACGGGTATCGGCGACGAGTTTGGCGTCTCCGTTCTTCAGAAGGATTGTGATAACCGGGTCGAGGTTAATTAAGGCGTCGATCTGGCCGCTTCTGATCGCAGAGACTGCGCCGGAAGAAGAACCTACACCGATGAAAGCAACGTCTTTAGGTCCGAGACCGCCCTTTTTGAGGATGAAGTTGGCAACCATCTGTGAGGAAGATCCCGGAGCGGTAACGCCGACTTTCTTGCCCTTCAGATCACTCAGCTGTTTGTAGTCTTTCATTGTCTTATTGGAGACAACGAGAGCGAGCTGGGGAGCACGACCCTGCAGAACAAAGGCAGTCATGGGCTGCTTTTTAGCCTGCATGGAAATGGTGTGTTCGAAGGCTCCGGACACAACATCTGCACTGCCGCCGACAACAGCCTGAAGCGAACGAGAGCCGCCCTGGAAGTCAACGATCTTGACGTTCAGACCTTCGTCCTTGAAATAACCGAGCTGTTCTGCGATGGAAAGAGGCAGATAGTAGTAAAGACTCTTACCGCCCACGGCAATCGTCACGTCTTTCTTTTCCGGTGCTTGCTGAGCAAAAGACATCGGCGCGAAAGTCATAGCTGCAGCGGCACAGGCGGCTGCGATGACGGTACGGCGTGTGAATTTATTCATTTTTATTCCCCAATAATAAAAAAGGCCCGCTTGGCGGACCGTCTTTGAACTACGAATTTAGTTGATAAGAAACGATATATACAAAAACAGTCCTAGCCGACATTCAGGCGCAATCGAAGCAACAAGCCCAAAGCCAAGCTAAGACCGTTAAGAGAAAGGACGCAAACAGCCGCAAACCCCGGGACTGCCGGAGTGTTGTTTCGGTTGCCTGTTGTATTCGTCACTTTTCTTCCGTTTGTAAAATTGAGTTACAGATAAAGAATACCGCCTAAATCTCGTTTGTGCGGAAATCCAACTAAGTAATAACGCTTAGAAGAAAAATTTTTTCTCAAATTGCTAAGAACGCGTCTTAGTCGCTTTCACGAACACGTCTGTTAAGCATTGCCTGCGCCACGGTGTTGACATCCGTGTATTCGATTTCGGCCCCGGCCGGAACACCTCGGGCAATACGCGTGAGTTTTAATTGGGGATAGTGTTTGGAAAGAAGTTCCGACACGGCAAAGGCAGTCGCCTCGCCTTCTGCGGTAAAAGAAGTCGCAATGATGACTTCTTTAACTTCGGGTTCGCCGGCGCGCTCTAAGAGCTTATCCAAGCCGATTTCGTGCGGCCCGACGCCGTTTAACGGGGACAGGCGTCCCATCAAAATAAAGTAGCGGCCGTGATAAGAAAGGCTCTGCTCGATCACCATCAAGTCAGCCACGCTTTCAACGATGCAAAGCAAGGAGTCATCACGGTTATGAGAAGCGCAGAAACTGCACAGCTCGCCGTCGGTCAGATTGTTGCAGCGGGCACAGCGATGCACCGTCTTGGTGGCCTTTAAGAGCGCTTCTCCGAGACGATTCGCATCACTTCTGTCGCCATTTAACAGCTGATAAGCAATGCGCTGAGCAGCTCTCGGACCGACTCCGGGGAGCTTCTTCAGCGCATCAATCAGTTCGGCAATTGCTCCGATTTGTTCCATTGAATTAGAACGGGAGTTTCATGCCGCCGGTAGCCTTGCTGATCTTGGCGTTGGTTTCGGCTTCGACCTTCTTGGAAGCGTCGTTGATTGCTGTCAGAAGGAGGTCTTCGAGCATTTCGCGGTCAGCATCGGCACCGACCAGGCTGTCGTCGATCATGACGCGGCGGCAGACGTTCTTGCAGGTCATCGTGACTTTGACCATACCGTTGCCGGCTTCACCGGTGACTTCAATGGTTTCGAGCTCTTTCTGAGCTTTCTGAATGTTCATCTGCATCATCTGAGCCTGTTTCATCATCTGGCCCATCTGACCCATTCCGCCAAATCCTTTCATTTTGATTCCTTTCAAATTTAAATTGTTCTAACTTTGCCTTCTTTATCTAAAAGATCCAAGTCTTCTGCCTTCGGCTCGACGTTAAAGACCTTCATGAAAGAAAGAATTCTTTTGTCTTTCTTCAGCTCGGAGAGCTTTTTCTGCTTTTCTGCTAAAAATCTCTGAGCGTAAAGCGTACGTAGATTCTGGTATTTCGTGGGTGCCGTCGTCACTGTGACGTGGACGTCGCTCCCAAGAACCTTCTTCAATTCGGCCGCAAGTTTAGCAACCATATCGTGCGCTGTCAGTTTTTCCAAATCTACGGTGAGCTTCATATTCTGACCGTCGAAACTCTCGAGCTCGGCACTCGTGACTAACGGCTGAGACGCCGGATCCAAATGAATTTTTTCTGCCGCTTCAAGCCATGCGTTCATTTGAACGGGCTCTGCGGGAATATATTCCTTCTGCTTTTCCTGAGGAGCGGGCGGAAGCACGGAGACCCCGGCTTCTTCTGAATATTCTTCGGGCCAAGCCGGCGGCGCCATCCAGTCGAGGTCATCAGCGGGAACGCTGTCAGTCTCCGGAACCCACGGCGCATCGTCATCCGGCATGTCGATGGAAGGGATCGCAGGAACGCCCGCTATTTCCGGAGGAAAAGGCTCAGCTTCCGACGCCTTCGGCTGAGGTTTGACTTCCTTTGCCGCGGGAGCCGATGCTGCCGGTTTTGTCTTTTCGGCCGCTTTCTTCTTTAAGTTAGGAACTGCAGATTCCGAACCTTGCGGAACAAACACAGGTTTGCCCGTCGCAATACTGTGATCCCAGGGAATGTCTTCCAGCTCCTGTGCGGATAAAGCCGATTTTGCAGAAGCCGCCGGAGCTTCGAGCGCTTTCGGCTGAATTTCCGCAGACTGAACTTTTTGCTGCGCCGGCAGCTCAGTCTTGGCCGGCTCAGTTTTTGGGAGAGCGGGTGCCTCTTCTTTGTGCGTTACGGCAGCAGGCAGGCTTTTCGGCATCTTTCCTTCTAGAGGAGCAAACGCCAGCATGCGCAGCAGCGCCATTGTGAAACCTGCATACTCATCAGGTGCCAGCGCCATGTCGTTACGGCCGTGAATCGCAATCTGATAGAAGAGCTGGACTTCATCCGGAGAGAACACGCTTGCTAACTGACGAAGCTCGGAGGCATCAGGCTCTTCATCGGTGAGAATTTCCGGCAGCTGCTGCGCCATCGCAATGCGGTGCAGAAGAACGGCCAAATCTTTCATCGCCTGCGTGTAAGACAGGCTGCGGGCACCGATCTCGTCAGCCACCTTCATGATCTCTTTCGGCTCATGATTGGCCAAGGCGCCAAGCAAGCGGATCAAGGTTGTCGAGTCGATCGTGCCGAGCATCTCGCGCACGGATTCCAAGGTAACGTTGCCCGCGCTGTACGCAATTGCCTGATCAAGCAGAGACAAGCCGTCACGCATCGAACCTCTGGCTCCGGAGGCCAGCATACGAAGCGCCGGCTTCTCGAACGAAATTTGTTCCTTATCCAGCAGCTCAGCCATATGCGAAGAAATGAGCTGAGGAGAAAGGCTCTTCAGATTGAACTGCAGGCAGCGGGAAAGCACCGTTACCGGAACTTTCTGCGGATCAGTCGTCGCCAAAATAAATTTGACATATTCAGGCGGCTCTTCCAAGGTTTTGAGCATCGCATTGAATGCCGCGGAGGTCAGCTGATGGACTTCGTCGATCATGTAGACCTTAAAGCGAGCGTTCGTCGGAACGTATTTGGCGCGCTCCAAAAGCGAGACCATGTCATCAATACCGCGGGTGGATGCCGCGTCCATTTCGATGTAGTCAACGAAGCGGTCTTCGTCAATGGCTCGACAGGCTTCGCAAACGCCGCAGGGCTCAGCGGTAATGCCGCCCTTTCCGTCCGGCCCGACACAGTTCAGACATTTGGCAAGAATTCGGGAAATCGTCGTTTTACCGACACCGCGCGTACCCGTAAAGAGGTAAGCATGGTGAAGTCGATTTTCCGTCAGGGCATGCGTCAAGGCACGAACAACGTGATCTTGTCCGAGCAGAGAAGAAAAATCATGAGGCCGCCACTTGCGTGCCAAAACTTGGTATGACATTAGGCTATTCCGAAATTTATTGTTCAGCCGATTCGACAGAGCGTTTCTCCCCGGTCATCAGCTTTTTAAGCATGACAATAATCCTATATCAATTCGGCTCGGATTGTCTTATCCGTCAGCGAGTTAGGAAATACTTCTTTACGTGAAAATAGACGACAGCTCTTTCCAATTAATCCGGACGCGTCTATCCGGACAGATAGAAATGCTCTAGAAAAACAGAGCGCCTCAAAGGACGCTCTATACAAAAGTAGGTTTTGCTTTTTACTTGGCCGGTTTAGTCTCGGCAAACTGCTCGAGTTTCTCACCGGTCAGGCGGCAAATACGCCATTCCTGCATAACCGTGGCACCGATGCTCTCATAGAAATCGATCGCCGGCTGGTTCCAATCGAGAACAGACCATTCAAATCTGCCGCAGCCGTCTTCGACTGCTTTGGCCGCAAGGTAATTCATCATCTTCTTGCCGATGCCGCGGTGGCGATATTCGGGAAGCACAAAGATATCTTCTAAATAGAGACCTTTGCGGGCAAGGAATGTGGAGAAGTTATAGAAATAGAGTGCAAAGCTTACGGGCTTTTCAGTTCCGTCTTCTTCGGTTATCCAGCCGACAACGGCATAGCATTCGGGCTTATCGCCGAAAAGACATTTTTCAAGGAGTTCGGGAGTGACCTGGCACTGGTCATCGAGTTTTTCGTAATGGGCCAATCCGCGGATAAGTTCGGCAATAACCGGGCAATCCTGAGGACGAGCATTGCGAATATTGAAATTATCCATTTGAGCACCTTATTGAAAAGGAAAGGCGAACCACACCTCGGCACTGCTAGTTTCGCTATGGCTGCTTCGTTCCCGACCTGACCAGATTCACGACGTTCACATGCGAGGGGGCTCGCCGGGTACGAATTATATATGAATTTGAGTTTTGCGCCAGCCGGGAAGAACCGTGCTTCATCGAAAAATGGCCTTTCTCAATCTGCGGTGGTAACATCTGTTTACCACCTTTGAGGAGGAGAAATTGATCAGATTCTGCGTTCCTTTAATCGCGTTGATGCTCGCATTCTCCGGCGTGGCCAATGCCAAGCTCGTCGGCCGCTGGGACCCGGCAGCTTACGCTCAAGGTAAATTTAAAGTTCAGAAAACGGCCGTTATCCGTAAAGCTCCCGCCCCTAAGAAGATTCACGCACAGAAAAAACGTGTTGTCGTCAAGGTTGACTACACGGGCAAGCTCGTTCAAAAAGAGGTTGAGCTGGCAGAAAACTAAACTCCTCTCTTGAAGCACAGGCGCC
>OGUC01001172.1_pt1 | contig 10501 bp, 9 predicted proteins | sample 1573701 | NCBI WGS metagenome assembly OGUC01 (sample SAMEA2582017, study PRJEB24529) | metagenome | biome: Human gut stool | place: China | collected 2011
GTTGTTCAAACAGTCGGATGATTATGAAAATACAATACAGGAGTTTATATTGCGTTGGGAAAAAGAAATAAATTCTTGAAATAGGAGTGCTGAAAATGTCAGGTGGCATGATGAGTAAAAATATATGCAGATTAGATGGAAATCAAATTTTTTTATCCGTACTGAGGGATGATGAGGAGGCAGTCGGCTTATACGCGAAGTGGATGTCGGATGAAACCACCTGTGTCTTTATAGAGCATGCGCATTCTGTGGTGGACATCACCCGGATGCCCGGTTGGGTAAGAGACCATTCTGTCATGCGGATGGGAATTGTCCTGAAAGAGACAGACACATTGATTGGATATTGTCATATTGACCATCGAACTGAGGATATGTCAGCCTGGTTATCCATTAACATCGGAGAAAAGTCGGTGCGTGGAAAAGGCATTGGAACCGAAGTCGTGCAGATACTCTTGCGGTACTGCTTTATGGTGCTGGGAGTGTATAGTGTCCATCTGGATGTACTGGAAACAAACACCCCTGCCATTAAGTGTTACGAGAAGGCAGGATTCAGAATAAGTGGCAGATACCGGGGGCATTGTTACTATATGCGGAACCACTATGACTGGCTGCACATGGATATCTTATATGAGGAATACCGGCAACCACTTGAACCTTAAGGGTCTTCATGCGAAAAGTGTCCGCAAGTTAGCGGGCACAACAAAAAAGTCCGTCGGAGCGTTAAAGCATCGACGGACTTTTGCGTTGCTATTTTACAAAAGTAAAAATCAAAAAAATTACAGAGTCTGATGCACCTCGCGGATCACAGCATCAGCAAGCTCCGGAGCTTTAGCGGGATCAATGTCATCCGGAAATTCCGCATCAATGGTGGAGGCAACTGGGCGATAGTTCAGGCGCAGGGCATTTGCCTGAATGTAATCCGTTGCCTTGTTGTAAGTATCCTCTGTAACACCGTTTAAAGTAATTGTATATAATTTTGCCATAATGATTCATCCTTTCTTTTACGTTGTGGTTAATGAAAACATTTCTTTGTTTCTGTATATAGTATATCTCTTTTCCTGAAAAAAGAAAATGGAATAAAGTGACAAATATAATAATAGGAATCATTACTATATTTGTGAAATAGTCACATATTAACATAATGAGACATTTGTCAACTGTGTTTTGCTCCGCAAAAATGATAAAATGAACCATCAAAAAGCAGTTTGCAAAGGAGGAAAACATAGGAAAATGGAAGACAAAGATAAGAAGAAAAACGTGAAAAAATTAATCGTGTATGCAGTGCTCTTGGCGCTTATCATGGGAATCGCTCTGGGGACCGGACAGATTCAGACAGAGGAACTTGGGAGGATATTTACGGTCAATGCAATTGCAGTCTGTAAATTATTGCTTTTGATCTTCGGGGTATTGTTCTTAAAAAGTCTGATCGTATGGATCCTGGGGCTGATCAAACCGGCGAATCACAGAGCCAGGTCCGTGCTCTCTCTGTTATCCAGTCTGACAAAATATATTGCGTTTCTGGTGATCCTGTGCGCAGGACTGACGATCCTCGGAGTTAACATGACTACCATCATTGCCAGTGTCGGAGTATTGGCTCTGATCGTCGGTTTCAGCGCGGAGAGTCTGATCGCGGATGTGGTGACAGGTACTTTTATGCTGCTGGAGAATCAGTATAATGTGGGAGATATCGTAGAGGTGAACGGTTTCCGTGGAACTGTTACGAGCATCGGCATCCGTACCACCTGTATCACGGACACCGGCGACAATGTGAAGATCATCAATAATTCCGAAATGAAAAATATCCTGAACCGCTCCGACAATTATTCCAAGGCTGTCTGCGATATCAGCATCCCTTATGAAACGGATCTTGAAAAGCTGGAAAGTGAACTGCCGAAACTCCTTGAGTCGATCTACAAAGCACATGAAGATACTATGAAAAAAGTTCCTGTGTACGTGGGAGTGCAGGCATTGCAGGATTCCGGAATATTGCTCCGGTTCGTAGTGGAAGTCTCGGAGAAAAATATCTATTCCGGCATGCGTATTCTGAATCACGATCTGCTGCTGGGCTTCCGGAAGCTGGGCGTGGAGTGCCCTTTCCCGCAGCTGGATGTACATAACAAATAATGGGTGGATCCGGTAATAAAAGAGAAAATGAAGATCAAAGAAGATCATAAAGATCATAGGAATAATAAAATGCAGAAACAGGAAAACAATATACTACCGGAATACCAGACACTCCCGCCGGATTCCATAGCCCCAGAATATTCGTCGCTGCCGGACGAATATCTGCAGAGTAAACAACCTGTGGAAAAAGGGGTACCGGAACGCAGTGAAAGCCGGAAGCGAAAAGCAATGCGCATACTCTGTATGCTGACAGCTTGTGTACTGCTTGGCTGCAGCGTGTATGGAACTGAGGCAGATCAGACGAAAATACCGGCACAGACAACGGAGGAGATACAGGCACCCGATGAAAACGGAGAGAATCGGGACAGCAGGGAAAATGACCATGTACAGTCCGTGACAACAGAGACAGAAACAGACGTCGCAATAGCAGAAACGTCAGAACCTGTCGACGGACAATATCCTTTGGAAGGCGGCATCTTATATTACAAGATCTATAATGAGACGCACCTGGCCAATCCCACTGCTGACGCCTGGGAGCGGATCCTGGAAGAAGGAGAAATCTCCATAGAACAGCTCCTTGCCGGAGAAGTGATCACTCTGCCGCAGCCGGAGACGCCGGAAGGCTTTGCATTCCTGGGATGGGCGGCACATTTTTCAGGAGATAAGGATACCTATCCGAAGTGGAGTCTGCTTACGGAACGCTTTACCGCAGAGGATGCGCTTAGGATCCAACCGGATGAGGAAGGCAATCGCAGTGTGGATATTCACGCGGTTTGGAGCTCTCAGGATCCTGCTGCCTGGCAGATGATAATGGTACTCGATGCCAATGGAGGAACGATGGAAGGACAACCATCGCAGATGTATAATGCACTGACACCGAAATATTCCGGTGGAACAGTGTACTTGTGTGGATATCCGACCCCGGAACGGGAAGGGTATCATTTCGCAGGCTGGTATCTCACGACGGATGAGGGAGACATACGGGTGGAGACCCTGCCTGCATCCCGCTTTTTTGCACAAAAAGGCGGAGAACCGGATTATAACGTTCCGTTGGAACTGCACTTGATGGCAGGCTGGGAGAAAACCGAAGAAAAGGGGAACTAAAGGTTGTTTTTCTGCGTGGGAAAAATTATAATAGGACTAACGGATCACACACAGAAAGAGGACCCCAAAATGGAAGAACAGGAAGAACAGGGAAAAAAAGAAAGCACAGTGCTCCCGGAGCCTACGGAGATCACGGTGAAAAATCCAAGGATCGGCAAAGTACGTAAGCTGGAAGAGGAAGTAAAACGTCAGAATGAGTTGGAGCAGCTTCGGACCAGGCGCATCCGTAAGGAGCAGGAATATATTGAGCAGATGAGCAAGGCGGTGGAAGACCACCTGCGCAATACCAAAGAGGAGCAGCGGTATAACGAAGAGTTTGAACGCCTGATCCGCAAGGATGTCTACCAGATGCACGGCATCAGTGAGGACAAGCTGCAGGGAATGACGGAATACCGTTATGCCCTGTATCGGGGAACAGCGTTCGGCATGTTTTTTCTGTCGCTGATCTTGACCGGAATCTGTGGATATCTCCATGGTTTCGGCTCGGAATTATGTATTTTCATGGCTTTTTATACAGCCATCGAGGGAACGCTGCTGAACAATGGGAAGAGACAGCATGCAATATTGGATGTCCTGACGAGGATTCTGTATCTGCTCTTGTTCCCGGCAATGCTGATCGTGTTTGTGTGCTATGAACTGGGATTTACAGAGTATGCTCTTATCGTACCGGCGCTTACGATAGCCGGAGTGGTGCTTCTGCTGCTGGGAGCGGTGTCCTATTTCCTGTATGACCCTTACCGACTGGATCGTAAGAATCATAAAAAGGCCAATCGTTACATCCGTGATATCGAAAAGGCTGCCATCAAGGAAGTGGAACTGGAAGAAAAAGCACTGGCGAAGCAGGCGAAAAAGCAGGAAAAGCTGGAATTAAAGGAAGAAGCCAGACAGAAGCGTGCAGCGAAGAGAAGAGAATGGAAAAAGCGGACAAAGGAAGTATTCTCCGGCTGGAAAGAGAGTATCCGCGAAAAGCTTCCGAAGAAAAAGCAGGAGCCGCCGGAAATTCTTGAGGAGACTAAGACATCAACAGCGGCAGATCCCATGGGAGATACAGAGACTTCTGAACAGACAGAACAGACGGATGCTGTGGAGATGACGGTGACAGAAGAGGAACAGACCGAGCAGTCCGTGGATACAGAAGGCAGTGGGACAACGAGCATGGAGGAAGCGTAATGGCATATTATCTGATTGATTTCGAAAATGTAAAAAGCCGTGGCATGGAAGGCGTGGAGCTTTTGACGGAGGAAGATACGGTCTGTATTTTCTACAGCGATAATGCTGACAGCATGACCTTTGACCTGCATCGGAAATTAAATGAGACGAAGGCAAACATCATTTACCACAAGGTAGCGGTGGGGACCAAGAATGCACTGGATTTCCAGCTGGCAACCTATCTGGGATATCTGATCTGCGAACAGCAGAGGGAGGGGATACACCCAAATTATTTTATCGTGACCAAGGACAATGGCTTCACCAGCCTTATGGTGTACTGGAAGGCGCAGGGAGTTCCCGTGCGGATCATCCGTAATCTCTTATGGGGGAAGAATCCTGTGGCAGAGCAGAATCTTCTGACAGAAGAGGAGAATGAGACAGAAACTGTCGTTACCGCTGCAGAGGATGTGGCAGAGCAGCCGCAGCCCACACAGCCAGAGCCGGTGGAAGAGACCAAAGAGTCCGCACAGCCGGAGCCGGAGAAGGCAGATGCACTCGAAGAGCCCACACAGCCGGAGCCGGTGGAAGAGACCCAAGAACCCGTACAGCCGGAGCCTGAGAAGGCGGATGCACCCGAGGAGTCCGCACAGCCGGAGCCTGAGACGGTGGACGAGTCTGCACAACCCGTGAAGAAGCCCTCAAGGAAAAAGAACAACACGAGAAAGAAGAGTGCTGCAAAGACAGATGATAAGACTGTGGAAAAGAAACCGGCAGAAAAGAAGCCTGCAGAGAAGAAGCCTGCGGAGGAACTGGATGAACTGACTTTAGCCGTAGAAAAAGTCCTTACAGATCAGACCATCGTCCCTCAGGTGGTAAAATTCATCCGCCAGTACAAGACCAAGCAGGGTATTAACAATGCCCTGAACAAAGAGTTCAAGGACAGCAAGCGCACCAGTGAAATTTATTCATCCATTAAGCCCCTGATTGCCGATAAAAAGGGAAAATGATAAAATAGATCAACAAAAAATTAAAAGAAAACTATTGACATTATAAAATCAGAGTGGTATCTTTGCTATCGAACAGAAAGTGAAATTCGATGAGCAGAACAAGATCTGCATACGGAAGCATTTCAGAGAGCCGTCGGCTGGTGTGAGACGGTATGTGAGTATGACAGAGTATCCTCTGTGAGAAGTGCACTGAAGATTTTAAGTAGGTGTCACCGGTATTCTACCGTTATTTAGAAGCCTGTTGGAAATGAAGCATGATTTTTAAGTGTTTCATGGAGATGGGAACAAGAGGTCATGTGATAAAACATGGCAAGCAAAGTGGTAACGCGGAGAGCTTAGAGCTTTTCGTCTTTGGGTGCTTAAGGGTGCCTGAGACGGAAGGCTTTTTTGTTTTACGGGCAATCAGAATTTTTCTTTCTGTCACGACAAAACAACAAGACATAAGAAAGAAGGAAACAAAAATGAACAGTTTGGTAATCATTCTGATCGCAATGGTAGTGCTGGTAGCAGGCTATGTCTTCTACGGAAGATGGCTTGCAAAAAAGTGGGGAATCGATGAGAAGGCGAAGACGCCTGCATTTACCCATGAAGATGGAGAGGACTTCGTGCCTTCCTCCAAATTCACTGTATTTTCTCATCAGTTTTCCTCTATCGCCGGAGCAGGCCCGATCAACGGACCGATCCAGGCTTCCATCTTCGGATGGGTGCCTGTGCTTCTGTGGCTTCTGATCGGCGGCTTGTTCTTCGGTGCGGTGCAGGACTTCGGTGCTCTGTATGCTTCTGTGAAGAACGAAGGAAAATCTATGGGAATGATCATTGAAAAATACATCGGTAAGACTGGCAGGAAATTGTTCATGCTGTTCTGCTGGCTGTTCACTCTGTTAGTTATCGCAGCCTTTACCGATATGGTGGCAGGTACTTTCGTAGGTACCGGACTGGAAGATGCAGGTGTGGCATATGCTAACGGCAGTGCAGCATCCATTTCCATGTTGTTCATTCTGGTCGCTGTGATCTTCGGTCTGATCCAGAAAAAGGTTGGAAAAATGAACGAGTGGGTTAAGGCAGTCGTAGCCATCGGTCTGCTGGTAGTGATGTTTGCGGTAGGCATGAAGCTTCCGATCTATGCTTCCAAGACCACATGGATCTACATCATCATGGCATACCTGTTCCTGGCATCCGTAATGCCCATGTGGCTTCTGATGCAGCCCAGAGATTACATGACCACCTTTATGTTACTGGGCATGATCATCGGCGCTGTACTCGGTGTGGTCGTAGCACATCCCGATATGGAGCTGAATGCATTTAACGGTTTTCAGGTGGGCAACAGCAGCTTGTTCCCGACCCTGTTTGTCACGATCGCCTGCGGTGCGGTATCCGGATTCCACAGCCTGGTATCCTCCGGTACTTCCTCCAAGACCATCAGCAATGAAAAAGATATGCCCATGGTAGGCTACGGTGCCATGATCGTAGAGAGCCTGCTTGGTGTGGTAGCACTGGTAGTAGTCGGAGCAGTAGCTGTGAACGGTACGAAACCCGATGGAACTCCTTTCTCCATTTTCTCCTCCGGCGTTGCAGGATTCCTGGAGAAGATGGGTGTTCCCGTAACCGTGGCAACCGTATTCATGACCATGTGTGTATCCGCACTGGCACTGACTTCCCTGGATTCCGTAGCAAGAATCGGACGCATGTCCTTCCAGGAGCTGTTCTTAGGGGATACCACAGACACTGCAAAGATGACTCCCATGCAGAAGGTTCTGACCAATAAATATTTTGCAACCGTGATCACCCTGTTTTTCGGCTATCTGCTGACTCTGGGCGGATACAACAATGTATGGCCGCTGTTCGGTTCTGCAAACCAGCTGTTGGCTGCACTGGTACTGATCGCACTGGCAGTATTCTTAAAAACCACCGGTCGTACTGGCTGGACGCTGTACGTCCCCATGGGAATGATGTTAGTCGTAACCTTCACCGCATTGATCCAGAAGACGATCGCGTTGGTGAAAAATGTGGCTGCCGGACAGGCAACCTTCCTGGTAGACGGTTTACAGCTGATCGTTGCCGTGCTGCTTATGGTACTGGGCGTTATGGTTGCTTACAGCTGCATCCGCAAGCTGTTCGGTGCAGGGAAAAATTCAGAAAAAGAGGCAGCGTAATACAGCAGAAAAATAGCAGATAAATATAGCAGAAAAATATAGAAAAGAAATATGGCATACAAAGAAAAGATATGCTAGAATAGGGAACGGTCAGAGAGCAAAAAAGCTTTTTGACCGTTCTTTTCGTCAGAGTGGAAGCTGGCGGGGAGGATTGTAATGGGAATCAAGTAAGTAACAGGGAAAAGGATAAAAGCAAGATGAAACAGAATATGCAGGATCTGACGGAAGGATCCTTAGGGAAGAAAATACTGATCTTCAGTGTGCCGCTGATGCTATCCAATCTGCTACAGGTGCTTTTCAATATGGCGGATATTGCAGTGATCGGACAGTTCGCGGGATCTCTGTCTCTGGGTGCAGTGGGCTCCACAGCGACACTGGTCACCATGTTTACCGGATTCCTCATTGGTCTGTCCGGTGGTATCAATGTATTAACGGCATTATATTACGGAGCAAAAGATAAGGACAGCCTGTCGAAGACCATCCATTCCGCAGCACTGGTCAGCCTGATCATGGGCGTATTGTTATTAGTGCTGGGGGTAGGCTTGTCTGAGTGGATGCTGACGGCATTGAAGACGAAGGAAGAACTGTTGGACAAAGCGGTATTGTACCTGCGGATCTATTACCTGGGAATGCCGGCACTGGCAATCTATAATTTCGGTAATGCGGTGTACAGTGCGGTGGGCAATACGAAAAAGCCGCTGTATTATCTCGGATTTTCCGGCGTGTTGAATATCATCTTAAATCTTTTCTTCGTCATTGTCTGTCGGATGGATGTAGCGGGAGTGGCATTAGCAAGTATCATTTCCCAATACGTGTCCGCTGTGCTGATCTTACAGGCGCTGCTTCGAAACAAAGACATCTATGCGTTGCATCCCGGAAAACTACGGATGGATCGGGAGCTTACGAGGGATATTCTGAAGCTGGGAATGCCTTCCGGATTACAGAACGTGATCTTCCAGTTCGCCAACAGCTTCGTGCAGATGGGCGTGAACTCCTTTGATGCCACGATGGTGGCGGGCAATTCTGCAGCTAGCAATGCGGATGCACTGGTGTATGATGTCATGGCGGCATTCTATACCGCCTGTGGCAGCTTTATGGGGCAGAATTACGGTGCCGGCAAAAAGAAAAGAGTGCGGAACAGTTACCTCATCAGCCTAACGTATTCCTTCGGCATCGGTCTGCTTCTGGGAGTGTCACTGGTAGTTTTCGGAAGACCGTTTTTGTCTTTGTTTACCAGAGATGCGGCAGTTATGGATGCCGGAATGTATCGTCTGACGATTATGGGCTTTTCCTATTGCATCTCGGCATTTATGGACTGTACCATTGCGGCAGCCAGAGCCCTGGGCAAAAGTATTGTACCGATGTTCATTGTCATCATGGGCTCCTGCGTATTCCGTGTGATCTGGGTTTATACGGTATTTGCGTATTTTCATACGATTCCGTCCCTGTACCTGCTGTATATGTTTTCCTGGAGCATTACCGCAGTGGCGGAGATCCTGTATTTCATACGGATCTACAGACAAAAAATGGCTCTCCTGTCGTAAGACAGAGGAGCCATTTTGCTGTGAGTGCGATGAGCCGGCCGACTCGATGGTGTATGGATTTATGCAGCTTCGGCCTCTGCAGTAGCAGAAACGGCAGCGTAACGAACCGGCAGGAGATGAGCGCGTTCCAATGCCACATAAATGGTAGGAAGTAAGATCAGCTGAAGAATGATGCCGGGGAGACAGGATACGAAATATCCGGTAGCCCAGGCAGACCAGCTGTAGGAACCGCCGGCGAAGATCAGGGCACGCAGGATTCCGGTGATCATGCGGCCGCCCAGCATGGCAATGATTAAAGCCGCATATAAATCAACGACCAGCCTGCCGCTGCGGAGAGACTGCATGACCAGACCGCTGATCAGACCATAGAGTCCCAGCTCGATCATCATGATGGGCATATAGCCAAAAGCGGGCATGCCGGTGAGCATACTGGATACAAAGGGCCCTAAAATACCACAGATGAGACCGGAAGGAGCTCCGCAGACCAGACCGCACAGCAGTACGGGCAGATGCATGGGAGAGAACAGGACGCCACCCTTAGGGATCGCATGCAGAGCCATAGGCAGTACCACACATAAGGCAACACACAGAGCGGTGATAATGCTCTTGTTTAAAACGGTTAATTTTTTCATGGAATGAAACCTCCTGATAAGGCTTCTACGTGAAGCTCAATTTATGATAAAGGGTAGGTATTTTTTTGTCAAGATAAATTGCAAAAAAGCATCTGCCATGCTATCATGAAACAAGTACTATTTTTACAGGAGTAAGGTTATGAAGAGCGGCGTGAAAGCGGAGGCTGTGGATGAGATCGCAAAGATTTTTTAATGATCTGGCAGAGGAATTACGGGAACTCCCTAAAGAGGTACGCATCATTGCCATTGACGGAAGATGCGCGGCCGGGAAGACGACACTGGCTGCAAGACTGGTAAAGGAACTGGGTGGGGATGTGATCCATATGGATGATTTTTTCCTGCCGCCTGCACTTCGGACACCGGAACGCAGAAGCGAGCCCGGAGGAAATGTACACTATGAACGCTTTTTAACGGAAGTGCTCCCGAATCTGAGATCTGGAAGACCTTTTTCCTATCGGAGATTTGATTGCTCCCGGATGACCCTGGGAGAAGAGATTCCGGTAGAAAATAACGGTTATATATTCGTGGAGGGAGCCTACAGCTGCCACCCGGTATTTGGTGACTATATGGACCGTCGGGTATTTCTGGATATTGATGGGAAGACCCAGGAAGAGCGGATCCGCAAACGGAACGGCGAGGACAGATTACAGGACTTTTTACAGCTGTGGATCCCTCTGGAAGAGGCATACTTTCAGACATTCTCTGTGTGGGAAAAAGCAGATTACATCATATTATGATGCCAGGGTCAAAAGGTCTAAACCCACATGAGCTTGCTCATAAGTGGGTGA
>OGUC01001179.1_pt1 | contig 10447 bp, 9 predicted proteins | sample 1573701 | NCBI WGS metagenome assembly OGUC01 (sample SAMEA2582017, study PRJEB24529) | metagenome | biome: Human gut stool | place: China | collected 2011
GGTTGTAATTACTGATTTGTCTAATAGGATTCAATATTATCAATGGTTCGTTTATGGCTTGCAGTCACTTGCAAACGAAGGGAAAATTAAACTAGAGTTTGCTGTTCCTTTTTCTCAGCGTTTATTGTTGTCAAATCATACAACATTTGTGGTTCGTTGCCAAAATAAAATTAAGAGAATTGTAGGGGGGCATGCTGAACAAAAGACGAAAGCATATTTCCGTGGTTATGTTAGGTTTGGTACGCAAACTCATTCATTTTGCATAGACTCTGCTGATAGTCCCAATATGTTTAATGGTAAATTACTTAAGGATGTTGATATTTATTTTAAGTTACAATGTCCTAAAGAGATTTCTGAAAAAGGTTTCTTAATAGGTAATCAATATATACCATTTTTTGATTCTGAATTTGAAAATCCAGCAGATGAAGGAAAGGTGAAGGCAAAGCGCAAACTATGTCCTGAAGTTTATACCTGCGAGAAAAAGATTAAACCTTTGATGATTGGACCTCGCTCTATGGGACGTACCTGTTCGTTCAAAGAATTGGATGCAGCTTATAACAATTTACTTTCTGCACGTTCTGTAAAGCAAACAGGTAAGGCAATGTGTTATTTTGGTAATGCTGCTGGTCCTGTGCCAACAGAACATGTAACAGAACCTGATTGGGATTGGGAGTCAGATATCTTGGGATACTTTGGTAATAAGATAAACCATCCTAATGAGAAGCGAGCTAAGATTGCCGATATTATGGATGGTCTTGGTGAAGGTTATGATGCTAGAGTCATCAATAGAGGTAACTCTGACATAGGTATCAATACTAATGAGGAATTAGTTATACCGCTGAAAGATTTTTCTAAGCATGTGGCAAAGTTCCAGTATAATGTCAATGTTTCTGGTTATCGAATGAGTATTCCTGCTCGTTTCATTGATAGCTTCGTATGCGGTACAGCCATAGCTACAGATAATCTTCAGGTGAAATGGTATCATCCATTTGGTGATGAAGTGACGGAAATCGGAGAAATGGGTTATCTACCGTATGATGAGGTTAATTTTTCTGAAGTTACTGATAAGCTGAAACATTTAAAGCCAGTTAGCAAGGAATATGTTATAGAACAATACGAAAAGTATTGGGCACCAGCAAAAGTAGCTCAGTATATATTAAATACAATAATTAATGTAAAATAATGATACAAAAAAAAATTCATTATTGCTGGTTTGGTGGTAATCCATTGCCAGCGAGTGCACAGAAGTGTATTGCGTCATGGAGAAAATATCTCCCTGATTATGAGATAAAGGAATGGAACGAGAGTAACTTTGACGTGAATATCATTCCTTATACAGCTGAGGCATACAAGGCGAAGAAGTATGCCTTTGTGAGTGATTATGCCCGTTTCTGGATTCTCTATAAGTATGGTGGCCTTTATTTTGATACGGATGTAGAGGTCATCAAGAATATGGATGATATCATTGCAAAAGGTCCGTTTATGGCTTTTGAGGATGTAAGTGATGGAAAATACCCAATAGCTCCTGGTCTTGTTATGGGTGCTTTACCTAAAATGGATTTTTTATCCCATATTATAGACGTATATAGACGGAAGGACTTTGGTTTTGGCCGAGGTATGGATAATGTGGTGACCTTGACTACAAATATATTTATCGAAAAGGGTTTGTTGCAAAATAACGAATTACAAAAGGTGTATGATTTTATCATATACCCAACGGAATATTTTTGCCCATTGTCAAAATCAACTGGTAAAATGAGAATAACCAATAATACTTGTGGTATACATTGGTATGATGGTACTTGGCTTTCTAGAAAGGATAAGGTGGGGCAGTATATTAGAATGCACTTTGGTGAAAAAGTATTCCTTTTGATGTGTAGAGTGAAAAATATATTTAGTTTTGTTCGAAAATGAGAGATTTTTTATGTAAAGCAACATTTGTTTCTCTATTGTGGTTTTCGGGTTCAAATGTTCTTTTAGCCTTAAATTATCCAATTGTCTATCTAAACAGTATAGTTTACCCTGTTTTAATATTAGGTACAATAACTATGTGTTATATGAATTTCCCAATATTTAAAGAAACTAATAGAATAGAAAAGATTGGATTGTATTTGTTTCTTATTTGTGCTATATTCTTAGCTACAGCAGGAAGGGGGTTATATACAATTAACTATTATAGCGTATGTGTATTCCCCATTCTTTATTCAGTAATTTTACGTGAGAATATTAAGAAAAAGAAAAATATAAATTTCTTGGTGACAATGCTTATTGTCTTTTTTGTTGCAAACTCTTGTATTGCTATCTTTGAAAGACTTTTTTTGCATAATTTTTTACCTGATTGTGGAGGCAATCTACAAGATTTCTCACAAAAAGAAGGTTTCCGTAGTGTTGCTTTAACAGGCTATCCTTTAGGTGGTGCTTTCTTTTCAATGACGATGTCATTATTTATTTTATTTTCAAGATTGCAATCAAAAGAGAAAATAATATTATTCACATTGGGCTTATTAAGTCTTTTATGTTTTAATTCTCGTGCTGCAATTGCTGGGTTAGGACTAGGTACTATTATGTTTTTTATGAAGATATTCTTTAAAAAAAATAATTTTAAGAGTAAGATATATATTATACTCTTATCTTTGGTAGCATTTTTTTGTCTTCGTTTATTGTTTGATGCAGGCTTTGGAGATCGAATGTTTGATTTCGGAAAAGATGAAAGCTCTGATGTGAGAGCTGATAATTTAGCGTTGCTTCCTTTTTTGGAAGTAAAGGAGCTTTTATGGGGAATGAGTGCTAAGGATGTTGAATATATGACTTTAAGATTTGGTGGTGCTACATCTATTATAGAGAATCCATGGTTAAATTATATACTGCGATATGGTTTAGTGTTTTTACTTTTATTGTGCTTATACTATTTTATTCTTTTCAAAAATCTCTTTAAAGGTTTCCCTCTTTATGATATTTGTGTTGTCTCAGGAATATGGTTAATAGTCCAGTCTTCTAATAATGGATTTTCAGCTTCATGTGATACATCAATAGTTTTATTAATGACTATTATATATGCTTTTAAAATTATCAATAAAAGTAACAGTAAAAGTAATGACTAATTATAGTAAATTATGCTTAAGAATCGTTCACGATTGTTAGAATTTCTGATAGAGGATGCTAAGTTGTATCCCAAGGTTTCATCAAGTTATTTTAAGTGTCTAAAGAACCGTTTGGCGACAACTCCTCAATCTTCAACTTATAGAATATGGCTTTATGTCAAGAATCTGCGTTATGCAGAATACAATAAGAATAATTCTATACTTGCCAAGCCCAAAGGTATAAATAGCCTTTATCATACGTTATGTATGATTTATCGTTATTGGCGATTAAGAGTATTGTCACGAAAAACAGGATTCCAGATAGATCCTGGTTCTTTCGGAAAAGGTCTCTTGATTTATCATTATGGTAGCATCATAGTTAACGGCGATGCAAAGATAGGAGATTATGCAACCATATTCCCTGGAGTTGTAATCGGAGCCAAATCAAATGGTTGCCCGGTTATAGGCAATCACGTTATGATTGGTGCTGGTGCAAAGATTCTTGGGGGGGGTACATATTGGTAATCATGTGACAATAGCCCCTAATGCGGTAGTAGTAAAGGATATACCCGACAATGCGATAGTTGTAGGTATACCTGCTCGAATACTAAAATTTAAAGAAAATGAGGATAGTTCAAATTAACACTGTATATAAAACAGGTGGGAGTACTGGTAGAATAGCTTATGAAATTAATCAAATTGCAGCCGAGTTAGGAAATGAAACTTATGCAATATATGGCTATGAAACTTCTGAAATGCCAGCAGACAATTCTTTAAGATTGCAAGGTCGTATAAGAAGAAAGTGGAACATCCTAAAAACAAGGGTATGGCCACATCATGGTTTTTATAATATGCATGAAACAAAACGGTTGATGAAATTTTTAGATAATTTCAGACCAGATATCATTCATCTGCATAATATACATAATTCGTATATTAATGTAAAAATGCTATTCAGTTATATTAAGCAGCATCATATTCCAGTTGTTTGGACTTTGCATGATTGTTGGAGCTTTACAGGATGGTGCGCTTACTTTGATATGGCGAATTGTTTTAAATGGATGGAAGGATGCCACGGAATATGTCCATGTAAGCATGATTATCCAAAGACATGGTTCTTTAATCTAGGTCAGCAAAATTGGAATGATAAAAGGCAAGTTTTTGCAGGGTGCGATAATCTAACGATAGTTACGCCTTCAAAATGGTTGGCAAATCACGTAAAGAATTCTTTCTTGAAATCTTATCCTATAAGAGTTATAAATAATGGTGTAGATTTGAGTGTTTTCAAGCAGAATTCCTCAAATGTCAGAGACAAATATGGCATTACGAAGAATGTAAAAATAGTCCTTGCTGTCATGAATAACTGGGAAAAAAGAAAGGGTATTTCTTTTTTGTTAGAATTACCTACGCACTTAAAGTCTGATCAAATATTAGTTATTGTTGGATTAACAGATAAACAGTTGAAGGTTTTGCCAAGTGAACGTTGTTTGGGGATAAAGCGAACAGATTCAGTGTCAGATCTTGCTGGTCTTTATAATGAAGCTTCTGTTTTTATAAACCCAACATTGGAAGATAATTTTCCGACAACAAATTTGGAGGCTCTCGCTTGTGGTACTCCAGTTGTTACCTTTGATACTGGTGGCAGTGCGGAGTCTATTGATGCTGAAACAGGCGTTGTTGTAAAGAAAGGAGATTTTGAAAATTTGCTTTCTTCGATACAATCTGTAATAGAAAAAGGTAAGGCATATTATGCAAATAGATGCATAAGCAGAGCCCAGAAACTTTATGATAGTTATAAGCAGAATTTAGAATATGTAAAACTTTATAATGAAATAATTAAAAATGAACCCAAAAATTACGATTCTCACAGCTTGTTATAATGGTGCTGCTCACATTGAGGAAACTATCCAAAGTGTTATCGTTCAATGCTATGACAATTTGGAATATGTTATTGTAGATGGAGGTTCTACAGACGGCACTCTTGATATAATTAAAAAGTATGAGAAATATGTAGATGTTTTAATATCAGAACCCGATAATGGCATCAGTGATGCTTTTAATAAAGGTATCAAGGTTGCAACTGGTGATTTAATTTGCATTGTAAATAGCGATGATGTATTGATTGAAAATGCGCTAAATCAGTTTGCAAGTAAATACATACCTGGATATGATATTTATAGATGTAATCAAGTGTTTTGGAACGACAAGACTGACACAAAGACAAGAGATGTGCCGACAATGAAATTCCCAATTCCTCCGCTATCATTACATATTTGTCATAATGCGACATTTGTGACTAAGGAGGCATATGAAAAATATGGAGTTTACAAACTTTTCTTTAAGTATATAATGGACTTAGACTTTTTTGTACGTGCATACAAACAAGGAGCAAAGTTTTTCTATATAGACCTAGATGTTGTAAACTTCAGACTAGGAGGTGTCAGTCAGTCTCATAACAAACAAAAATGGGATGAATATATGAGAGTTATTTCTGGTAATGGAGGAACCATCGCTCAAAAACTTGTGTTTTGTGTTTACTTGAAGATGAGATTTTTGGCAAAGAAATTAGTCATGCTCGTAAATCCTGATTTTAGATTGAAACTAACCCAAAAGAAAATACAATGAAGGTAAAAACATTATATACAGAAGAATTTAATAAAGAATGCACCGCTCTGGGGCATGAAATATTTGCTCAGTTCCACCCTGATGTCATTATCGGTGTTTTGACTGGTGGCGGATTTGTAGGAAGACAGGTAGCTAAAGTATCGCCCTCAAAGCCAATCTACACCGAAATTAAAATACAGCGTGGCGGTACATCAAAAAAAGAAAAGGGACTTTTGCATAAGATACTTCAATGCTTACCTTATAGTGTCTTGAATGTTCTGCGTATGCTAGAGTCGGTATTATTAGAGTATAAATCTAAGAAAAACAATCCAAAGCGAGAAGGTACTATATGTTTGCCTAAGGATATTATATCCATATTGTCAGAAAGAAAGAGAAAAGTGTTGTTAGTTGATGATGCAATTGATAGCGGAGCAACACTTTTACTTATCAAACAATATTTGTTGAATGAATTCCCTGATATTGATGTTAAGATAGCGGTTATAACCGTTACAACCAGGCATCCACTTGTAATGGCTGATTATTATAGATATAACAACCGTACTCTTATACGTTTCCCTTGGTCTAATGATATTAAAAGATGAATCAGAAAGCACTAGTAGTAGATTTGGATGGAACTTTGATGGATACCAATACATTCAAAGACTACATCATTTATGTTTGTATGCTTGCTTTAAAAAAGGTAAGATTGGATTTGGTATTTTTGTTATGTTTCTTAGTATTTCTAAGAAAAACTAGGCTGGTGTCTCACGAATTAATGAAAAGACTTATATTATTGGCATCGAAATCACTAATGAATGAGAAATACTTATCAGACTTTGTTGATACTTTGTGGCCTAAGATAAATGTAAAAGTGCAAGACATAATTTCTCAATGGCAAGATTCCAATGAGTTCGTGTTGCTGTCTACGGCTGCACCAGAATCTTATGCGCTAATTATTGCAAAACGATTAGCATTGAATGGATGTAGCGCTACTCCTATGCCCAAAAGAGGTATAAATTGGAAAGAAAATGTGAGAAGAATTAAATGTGAAAATACTCTGTTGTTTTTAGGGGAAAATAACTTGACTTTAGAGGTTCTCCTCACAGATCATTATGATGATTTACCTTTATTAAAAGTGGCGAAAAAACAAAATTTAATAGTTAATCCATCAGCTAGGACTATTTCATGTCTTAATAAAAATTGTATCAAATATGAAATTATAAAAAATGACTACGTTTTGTAGAGTCTGTTCTGAAACTTAAAAGTATAAAATTATGATAAAAGCGTTTATATCACATAGTAGTGCGCAAAAAACTTTTGCGCAAGAGCTCGTTAATAAAATAGGGCGAGACTATTGCAAAATAGACTGTTTTGATTTCGAGCCCGCATATAAATCTATAGATGAAATTTTCAGAGCAATAGATTCGTGTACAATCTTCGTACTTCTTATTTCAAAAGAAGCACTGGCTTCAGATTGGGTTCAAAAAGAGATAGCTAAAGCTAAAGATAAGCTGACAGCCGGGCAGTTAGAGCAATTTTGGCCTTATATTATCGATAAGTCTTTGGCCTTGGATGATGTTCCTGCATGGATGGCTAAAGATGAATGCTATAATTTGAAGTATTTTGTTAGTCCAGAAATGCTTCGAAAAGATATTGAGCAAAAAATACGCCGATTGATATGGAGAGAAAACCCTAAGATAAAAGCTTTGGAGACAACTATTATTGGCCGAAGCGCAGAAATAGATACTTTTGAGACTAAGATATTCTCTAATCGAGGTAGAAATCTTAGAGGTGTTATTATTTCTGGTAGAAATGGTGTTGGAAAGGATGCTTTCGCTCGTCAATGTCTATATAAATTGGGTAAGAGCTTGGAAATTGAGCCATATCGCATTACAATGGATGTAAAGGAGAGTATCGAGAATTTTATAGTTTATCTCAATCTTTACTGTAGATTGTATAATAAGGATGAACTAGAAAATAAGCTGGATTCTTCGCCTCATGAGAAAGCAGAAATAGCTGTTGAGTTGTTGAATGAAATATATGATTCGCAAACCGTTGTGTTTGTAGAGGATAATATGGCTTGTGTGTTACCAAATATGGAATTACCAGAATGGCTGATAGATGTTGTGAATAGCCCCAATTTGAATAAGCAGATAGGTTTATTTATAAAGTCAGGTATTTCACCTCATTCATATGTGGAGTCAGAGGTTCCAAAGCTAGTCCATATCCAGTTGTTACCTTTGAAAAGTAGTGATCGACGTAAGCTATTCTATCAATATGCTAATTTTTATGATTTGAATAATGTAGCGGATGCTGATGTTGATTTCTTTGTAAATCGATTGTTACAGTCACCTTCACAAATCCTAAATGCGGTAGAAGTATGTGCGAACAAGGGCGTTCTTGCTGCCAAGGGCGATATTTCTCATCTAATAAATTCTGGAACTACTAAGATGCGTCCTTTGCTTGATATGTTTATGGGGGATGAATTGTCAAAGGATATTTTGATTATCTTGGCTACTTTTGAATTTATCTCGTTTGACATTTTAGAACAAATTTTTGAAAATCAATATGAAGCTGTCCAAATGGTCATTTCCAAAATGATGGTTTATGGAATTTTGTCGACTTTTGGGCCTTCGGATTCTTTTGTTCGTTTAGATCATTTTATTTGCGACTATATTAAGAGAAATCGCATACCATTGCCAAAAGATTTGGAATGTCATGTAAAAGAAGTGGTTGAAAATAGTGTTACAACAGCAGATATAACCGAAGATGTTTCCCTTTATCTCTATAATATAAAGAGAAACATTATTTCAGGTAATGTAAAAGTAAATAGCAATGCCTTCTTGGTTCCTTCTGTCGTTATAAAGTCGCTAATGGATGTGTATAATAAACATAATTATCCTTTAGTAATAAAAATTTGTGATAGTATTGCCAATGATCTTCATAGTTATTATAAAGATATACATCGTGAAATCTCTTATTGGGCATGCCTTGCCTTATGTAGAATGGCAAAGAATAACCAAAGAAGTTGTGAGCGTTTTTGGTCAGAAGTCAAGAATATTGATGGAGCTGATGCTGATTTTTTGAAGGGCTTTTTCTTTCGTAATCAAGGTGATTATGAGCAGGCTGAAAAATATTATCTAAAGACGCTGAAAAAATCGAAGATGCAAAAGGCAAAGCGGGAGTTGGTCACTGTTCTTTTGTGTAGAAATCGATTTGATGATGCATTTAGCATGGCTAGGGAAAATTATGAGAATGATCCTGATAATACGTATCATATCCATGCTTATTTTAGATGCTTGGTCAAAAAACACAATTTGGGAAGGGATGACATAAAAGTAATTTCTGAACTGATGGATGCGGTTCAGAATAGCTATTCTTTGAAAAAGGAAGAATTGTATGTAGCTATGGAAATAGAGTACAAGGCTTATGTGAAGAAAATGAACGTGGTAAAGATGTTGCAGTTTATTTCTGAGTCGATTAAGGCTTATCCTGATTCTATGGATATAAAAAGAGCTGCTAATGAATATAAATTGCGCCAAGGTATTATCACTAAGGATACTTTCGAGAAGGAGCAAAGAAATATGCTAATAAACTAAATCATTCATCATGAACTATATTATCACTGGCGGTACTGGTTTCATTGGTACCCATCTTACAAATTTGATTAAGGAGCGTTATCCTAACGCCCAAGTATATAACCTCGACATCGTTAAGCCTGGTACTCCTAATCCAGTAGTGAAGGATTACAAGCCTGCTTTGCGTGATGGTCAGAAGTTGCAGTCAACTTTCATCGAGTATGACATCCGTAAGCCTATCGAGAACTTGCCATTTACTCCTACAGAGGATGATGTCATCTTCAACTTTGCTGCTGTGCATCGTACTCCTGGACATGAGGATCATGAGTATTTTGAGACGAATATCCGTGGTGCTGAGAATGTGGTGGCTTTTGCAGAGAAGTGGAATATCAAGAAGATTGTGTTTACTTCTAGTATTGCACCATACGGAGCTGCTGAGGAATTGAAGAAGGAGACTACTTTGCCTACTCCTAATACTGCATACGGTATCTCTAAATTGGTGGCTGAGAAGATTCATGAGAAGTGGCAGAATGGTGATGCGGCTCATCGCCAGCTCACTATCGTTCGTCCTGGTGTGGTATTCGGAAAGGGTGAGAATGGTAACTTCACCAGATTGTATTGGGCTATCCGTGGTCATAAGTTTGCGTATCCTGGCAGAAAGGATACCATCAAGGCTTGTATCTATGTAAAGGAGTTGGTTCGCTTCATGTTGTATCGCTTGGAACATCATGAACATGGTGTTGAGTTGTATAACTGTTGCTTCGAGCCTGCTTATACTATCCAGCATATTGTTGAGGCTATGAAAAAGGTAACAGGTTTAACTCAGTTTGTACCTGATATTCCTAACTGGGTTATCATGCCTATGGCTAGAACTGCCATGCTTCTTGGTTCGCCAATGGGTATCTGTCCTGCCAGAGTGAAGAAACTCCAGATTTCTACTAATATCTGTGGTGAGAAGTTGAAGAACTGTGGCTATCAGTTTAAGTGGAGTTTTGAGGAAGCTCTCGCTGACTGGTTTGAGGATAATGACAGAAAATATCTGAAATAAGGATATTGAAAACCATATCTTACCTTTTCCTTCTGCTCGGCAGAAGGGAAGGCGAGGATACGGACCTCATTACTTATGTAACTGACGATAGCGCTGTATCGGTACCACGCGTAGCGTTGTAATCGGTACCATGCTAT
>OGUC01001180.1_pt1 | contig 10427 bp, 12 predicted proteins | sample 1573701 | NCBI WGS metagenome assembly OGUC01 (sample SAMEA2582017, study PRJEB24529) | metagenome | biome: Human gut stool | place: China | collected 2011
TGTGGTTTACTGAGCCGTAACCCATGTTGTCCTTATCCTGCATACAAGCTGGAAGATGATTCCCATCGGATGTAGTATTTTGCAGCAAGAATACCGAAGAGATTCTTCACCAGAATAAAAATATCTGAAGGGAGGCTTTCGATATGAAAAATAGAAAATACAGTCTTGTTTTTATACTGCTTTTGCGTATGATAATGGCAGTTTCAGCATTTCCGATGACAGCCAATGCCGTTATGGGACCGACGGCCTCTGTACGGATTCAGTTTGAGAATATGGGTGATGAGCTCTGTTATGGAACTTTGCTGTCGAAGGAGAAATCTACTGGTCCGGCAAGTGCCTGGGATGGAAGAACGGAGAGTGCCCAGAAAGAGTACATGGATCCCGGTATCTGGGAGATCTTTGTGAATTACAAGGATCCGGATGGATACTATTTTCTGCAGCGGAGCTGGAAGGTAAGTGAAAGTAAAGAGCTTGCATGGATTGCACAAATAAAACTTACAAACGTAAGACTTAAAGAAGATCAATACAATCCGTATCTATCTATCAGCAAATGCCGCAACTTGCAAGGGGTGGATCCAGACAACGGCAGAGTGTGGAAAGCGGCAGAGCTTGAAACAACTGTGACAGATATTGACTTTTCCATAATTGAAGAATGCTATGATTTTGGCAGTATTGAAATTATAGAAGATACTCTGTATACTGCACGCTATGGATATATACCAGATGACGTAAGAAGTGTTATCATGGAGTACTTCACAGCAAAAACAAAACTTAAAATAGCAGTTAAACATACCGCACCAAATAGTAAAGAAAGGGAAGAAGCGGAGTACGATCTAATGAAAGCCAAAAATAAATTAAACGGCATTTATGGAATGGCGGCTACAGACCCTATCCACCCTATAATGTTGTATTTGGAAAACGAATGGCAAGAATTTTCTCATGCACGGTATGAAAATGATATTGCATATAAAGAAAAGGTTGACGCAAGCGGCTTTAAAATTCCAGATGAAAAATCAATAGCAGAGCAAAGCGAAAAAAGCGTTTTGCCGTATGTTTGGGGAGTATATACCACTGCACACGCTAGAAAGCACTTGCGAAGAATTTTAGCATGTGCTGAAAGCTCATATATTTATTGTGACACAGACAGTTGTAAAGCAACTAACTTTAATTTTGACAAATTGACAGAATTAAATAATTGGATATATGAGCTATGCGAAGAAACTAATACTTTTGTTGATATTGACGGCAAAAAATATTATATCGGTTATTTTGACTGTGAAAGCGATGTGAAATCAGAAAATAAATATGAACCCGAATACAAAGATTTTAAAACACTGGGGGCAAAGAAGTATTGTTTTAACGCGTACAAAGAAACAAAAAATAAAACATATTTTGGTTGTACAATATCTGGAGTTAAAAAGGCAAGGGGGGTAGAAGTAATTAAAAACCTTGATAACTTTAGAGAGGGCTTTAAAATAAAGAATAGTGGCGGTTTTCAAATCTGGTATAATGATAGTGATACAATCACAAAAACAAAAGTTGTTGATTATCAAGGTAAAGAAGCAATAACTGAGTATACAGGTTATAGTTGTATGATAGCGCGAGATTATGAAATAGGCTTATCAGATGACCAAATTAAAAATTATACTATTATTGATGAAATAGCCGAATAAATAACGTTTTATTTGCAAAACTTTAATAAATTTGTTAATATATACTTGTAAGGAAAACTTACACAAATAAAGAAAGATGAGGATAACGAAAATGAAAATTGAAAGACAGTCAAGAGATTTGGAGAAGAAGGAACTTTTTAAGCTTGCAAATGACAATCATCTGTTGATGAAAAATCTTCCTGATGATTCTGTTATCAATGTTACAGATTATGTACGATATACAACCGATGATGAGAAGGAAGTTGCAGTTTTCTATCACACCGACACAGAAACGGGTGAAGTAGTAACACTTGCTACATCAAGCCCGACTGTGATTAAGACGGCGGAGAGCGCGTTTGATTTTATGGAGTCATACAACTTATCTTTCAAGCTGACACGTTCAACAAGCAAAGCGGGTCGTACTTACATGAACTTTGAGCTTATTTAAATAATGGTTGGGTGGTAGAGGGAAGAAATACAAGTTGTTCAAGGGTGAGTCTCACAAGCTCACCCTTTTTAAATTTAGAGAGGTGCAAATATGGGACTTTATAAAGAAAACGGCTATTTGAATTATAAATATATTTGTGACGTTGGACAAAGATACATTGATATAATAGGTGGCAGAGGTATTGGAAAGTCTCACTTAATATGTGATATATGGAATGAAAGTAAGGCACCAATTTTGTATGTGCGTAGAACAAACGTTGCACTTGAAAATAGTTTTTCTACAATTGGCGACTTTGTAAAAACAGATTGGTTTGGAAAAGATATTCGTTTGAAATATAACGACAAAAAAGGTTATGGAAGGGCATATCTGACAGATGAGGACTTGCAAAACGATAAACCTTTTATAGTTGGGGTGTCATTGTCTACTTTTCAAAACAAAACTGGTATAGATTTTACACGCTTTTATGATGTAATCTTTGATGAGTTTATTCCTCAAAAAGGAGACAGACCTATAAAAAATGAGTTCCAGGCATACAAAAATATTATGGAAGTGCTTTTCAGAAACCGCCCCGACTCGGAAACGGAAAAAATACGAACATGGTTCTTTGGGAACTCTAACGCAATCATGTCGAATATTTTAATTGGATACAGACTTATCCCTGACTGCTACAAAGCAGTAAAAGAAAGAACTGAAATTACACAAGTAGATAGGTGCGAAACAACACTTATACTTCCATTTAACTCGCCTGTTTCAGAAAAAAAGAGACAAAACGCTTTCTATAGAAATCTGCCTAAAGGCAGAGCGAAAATGGAACTTGATAACGAATTTATGGATTTGGAAGATGACAGAATACGTCACCAAAACTTAAAAGAGTATACACACGACATGAAAACACCTTTGTTTTCCGTGTGGCTTCACAAGTCGGACTTTAAGTTTTACATAACCAAACCAATGAAAGCGCATTGCGATGATGTTTTTGATGCTTCGCCATCATCACTAGAGAGGTGGCAATCCAGTAGTAAAAAGTATTTGAAACCAATGTTTATAAGTGGTGACATAACATTTTCAGACTATGAAACACAGTGCGATTTTTTAGCATCTTTTGATTGCGTATCATGGTATGATATTTTGTAAAGTTGTAATTGACAAACAATAATATAAATGGTATATAATAAATAAAGGCGGTTGCACTATCCAAACACTAGCCAGTGTGTGCATGTTGGGGACAACGAACAAACTGCCTTTACTGCTGTATAGTGTAGTTGGTTAGCACATGTGATTTTGAATCACAAGGTAACAGTTCGAGTCTGTTTGCAGCTGTCAACAAATAAAGAAAGAAGGTAAATATATGAAAATTGATGAAATTTTAAAACTTGTAAACGCTGGCTATACCAAGGAAGAAATTGAAAAGCTTGATGTTACAGAGCAGAAGACAGAGCAGAAGACAGAGCAGAAGACAGAGCAGAAGACAGAGCAGAAGACAGAAGGTTTTGACTATGATAAATTTGCAGAGTCACTTGTAAAAGCACAACAGATTGCAAACGGTAAGCAAAACTTCGCTGGAACTCAGTCAAACACCGACAGTAGTAAATTCGTTTAAGGGGGGGTAAACAATGGCAAATCTTACATATACACAAATTGCGCCACTACTTACACAAATGTACAACCAGTATACTGGTAGAACGTCTGCCCAAAATTTAACTTTTGGACAAATGCAAAATACATTTAAAATGGGCTTTGATAGAGAAGATGACAACCTTTATCAAATCATTCCAACCGTTCTCGCTAAATCAATTTATGCTATTCGACCGTATTCACGAAAACTTTCCGGTATGGTTTGGGATGATCAGCGATACGGCAATTATATTAGAAAGTTTACCCCGATTGTAAATGAATCTGAGGTTGATAATGATGAGTGGAATATTAACGTTGAGCTTGCTAAAGACGAAGCAAGTCAAGACTGGAAAGCTGGAACAAAACCAGTAAAGTATGATGTACTTCTTACAATCGCAAGTGGCGGTCAAACTTATGCTAGGAAGTATACTATTTATAAGAATCAGATCAATGCAGCATTTGATTCTGAGGCAGGAGTTGCAGCATATTTCTCTATGTTGATGACTGAATTTTCAAATGTTTACGAGATTGATCTTGAAAATAGGTCGCGAGCCCAACTTGCAAACCTCGCGATTATCCTTGCTGATGCTGGTAAAGTAACACCTACAAGCGGCAATATTTGCAAAAAAGAGCAGGTTTTTCACGCATTAACAAAGTACAACGCTGAGACGGGGTTAACAATGACTGCAAAAACAATCATGAATCCAGCTGATTTCAGACCATTCATGATTTGGTTAAGTGCTGAGCTGAAAACACTTAAAGAAAACCTTGCCGTTCGAGGTACACGTTTTCATGGTGATTTCACAGGCAAAATTGTAAACCGCCACACAGACGCAGCTGATTTAAGATTTTATCTGGTTTCAAAATTCGGAAATTATTTTGAGGCTAATGGTTCAGAATTTTTCCACCCAGAGAAAGCGGATCTGGGCGACTATGAAAAAGTTACGTTTTGGACAGATCCATCTAATCCAATGCAAATCAAGGGAAGTGCTGAGGGTGTAAAACCAGATGGAAAGACAAAGTTTACGTTATTAAATCAAACAGTTGACAACGTTCTAGGTATTATGACGGATATTGATACACTAGGAATTGTGCCAATTGATCAATGGAGCGCACTTGAACCATTAAATGCAAGGTTTGGTTTTAGAAACGGTTGGAATCATTATACCTTTAAGACTCCAGTTGATTTTACGGAAAATGCGATTTTGATTTTACTTGATTAAACATAAGGGGCATTATGCCCCTTTTCTTGAAAGGTGGTGCACATGGCATTTGAAGTTAAATTTGGAACATCGGATAAACGAATAAATAGTACAAAAATTCCAACTCTGTCAGAAACTGTCACTTGTGTGCTTAAAAGTGGAACAAGTGTAGAAAATCCAACTTTTATTTTGCAAAACGTTGCTCCTTTTGATTGGAATGTTGCGTACTGTGAAACGTTTGGAAGATATTATTTTATCAATGATGTTACATATGTAGAATCTACTTATGAAATTTCATGCTCTTGTGATTATTTGGCAAGTTACAAAGATGAGATTCTTTCTAATACTGCCTATGTGGAAAGGGGATCACTTGCTATCAGAAATCCATTTATCATTGATACAATGTTACCGACTCTTTGTAAACCGACTGTTAAAGTGGCAAGCGCAACTTTAGCGGTTGACTCAAGCGGCTGTGTTGTAATTTGTACAGCGGGGAAATCTGGAAATGGTTTTACAATTCTAACAGTTGCTAATTTTAATCGTTTGTGTTCATACTTATACACAGCGGAGTATACAACTGGACTAAACGACTTTTTACAAAATCCTGAGGGGGTTGCTAAAGAGGTGGCAAGACCGCAAGACTACTTACTTTCTGCTATGTGGCTTCCTTTCCAATCTCAGGGTGGTACACCCGTTAATGTAACGTTGGGATATGTCGACACGGGAATACCAGGGTGGCAAGTATCTACAAAAGATACTTTTAGCAAATCGGTAAGTGTTACAATACCAAAACCAGATAAATCTGGTGATACAGAATTTCCTTATCTGAAATATGCCCCCTTTGCACACTATACTTTACAAGTGCCGTTCTACGGAACAATTCCTCTTAATCCAAATTTGTTAACAGATTCGCTACTGATAAATTATACTATTGATATCAACGGCGGCTGTGATATTTCAATTTTAAGTGGGTCAACACTTGTGGCATCTTTAAATGGCAACTGTGGTGTTCCAGTTGGTTTCTCTGCAAGACAAACAAATATTATAGGTACATCACAAGTACAGCTAGCTAGTGCAATGTCTTTTGCAGATAGCGTGGGGAAAAGTGTAGAATCTGCAATGGAAGTGAACCCAGTTGGGGCGGCAAGCAATTTTTTAAATGCAACGGCTAGCATTGCTAGTGGTATAATGTCTGGACTAGAGACGGCTGTACCGCGTGTATCAAGTAGTGGTGGTAGTGGTTCGATTTATGTAAACAATTTGGTGTATTTGATAGGAGAATTTTACACACAAGTTGAAACAAATTTACTATATCAAGGATATCCGTGTTGTAAAGTTAAAACATTAAGCGAATTATCTGGTTTTATTAAGTGCCGAAACGCGAATATTAAATGCAATGCAACTGCAAACGGAACTGCAATTATCATTAACTTTTTGAATGGGGGTATGTTTATAGAATGAAACCTTTTGTATATAGTGGATATTATGCTGGCGAAGGTGTATCAAGTCCAATCATAAATGAATATGAGTCACGTCAAAATCCAAACATGATTCACATTAACAATACTTGGGACTATGCCACATACTTCAGATACTTTTTGCAACGTGCTGAAAGTCTTATCATTTTTGAAGGTATGCCTAAAAACTGGGCGAAAAATTATATCTATCCGCTTTTGTTTTTAAAAGGAAACTTTTGTGTTATGAATACCGCCAAATTTGGAATCATTCCACAACACGGGTCGCCTTATGGTTTTGATGTACAATACCAACCAACTAACTATGTAGTTACCAACCCAGCTTTTGACGCTTCTTTTAATGGTGACTTGAAAATAGGGGAAGATTGTGAGATTGTAAAATTAGCACCTGATTGGTGCGGCATTGGCGATTTGATAAATTCATATGCACAGCGTCTTGCAATGACGTTATCTAATCATGATGTTGCGTCCGCACTTGCAAAATTTGGCTTTATTTTTACAGCCAAAAACAAAAGCACAGCGGAAACTTTTAAAGTTGCTTTTGACGATATCATGTCGGGACAACTAGCAGTTGTAATCAATCAAGCTCTTTATGATAAGGGAACTGGTAAACCGCTGTATGAGTTCTTTAACAATGATATCGAAAAATGTTATAATGTAGTCAAGTCAGCATTAGAAAGCGTTGAAAATCTCAAACATGCGTTTGATATGGAAATTGGTATTTATACAGCTCCGGATAAAAAAGAGCGTATGATAACCGATGAGGTAGAAGAAAGCAAAAATGCTATCATGTCTAAGTGTGAGTTGTGGGTGGAAACTATCAATGAATGTTTGGAAAAAGTAAACAATCATTATAACCTTGACATTCGTGCGCGTTTGCGGTATCCTAACAATAGAGGGGGTGAAAGTAATGAGAGCTATAATTCCAATAGCGACTCTGTATGACTATGATAATAGTATCTTTACGGATATCTATGTTAAAGGTGTTTCAAAAGATCAACTTATTGAACACTTTTTGCTATCATATGGAGATTTGACCCCCGTGTATCAAGACCCCAAATATTTAAGACGGCATGTTACAAGTGTAGCACGTTCATTGCAATGGAGTATTGACCACTTATGGGAAGTAACACAGCTCAATTACAATCCTATAGAAAATTATGATCGAATAGAAAGTTGGACTGATAATGGAAACGGCACTTTTCAGAAGGGAAAAGTAGATACAGAAGAAACGTTTAATAAAGGAAGCGTAACAACAAGTTTTGGAAAAGTTTCTGACAGTACTCATAAGGTGGCGGCTTTCAATTCTTCAGATCCTGAGGTTGCCAACACTGATAACACAACTGATAGTGGAAGCGATTCCCAGACTTTTGGTGCTGATACCTCACACGGAAGTGTTACCAATGGTTTGGATGAGTCAACAACAAGCGGAACACATGAGGGAAGAATTCATGGAAACATTGGCGTTACTACTTCGCAACAAATGATGCAAGCGGAAATTGATTTGACTACAGCTTACAATTATCTTGATAAAGTTTGCGAGCTGTATGCAAATAGACTTTTGATTGGAGTGTGGTAAGATGGAAATTATGAACGCAATAGCGCAAATTGCGCAAATGGTTGGTGTGCCTTGCGTATGCCTTGGCGCGGTAATGTGGTATGTGAATGCACTTGACGTGCGGCAACGTGAGGAAAGAAAGACCTGGTATGAAAAGCATGACGCTGAGAGTACCAAATGGGTGGACGCATTGAACAATAACACAAAGGTGATTACAGAGCTGTTAACAATAGTAAACGATAAGGAGAATTAAATTATGATTTATGATATCCCTGATAAAAATGTTGCTTATATTGCTAAGGCTAGAGAGCTTTACAAAAACCGTGACAAGTACGCTTACCTTTACGGGGCGAAGGGGCAAAAATGTACTCCTGAGGTTTTTGAGGCTTTATGGAGTGCAGAGCCAAATTATTTTAAGAAGTACAACACACAGCAGAAAGCACAGATTAAAGCGTTCTGTATGGGAAAGATACTGATTGATTGCAGCGGTTTTATCAATCTTGTTACTGGAAAATTTATGTATTCGACTGCCTATATAAACAATTGCACTAATGTGACGACTCCTGACAAGACTAAAGATGGAGATTTACTGTATACAACTTTTGGCGGTAAAGGAAGGCACATAGGGCTTGACATTGGTCATGGTTTTTTCATGCACTGCGGAAAAGAGCTGGAGACAATTTCAATTGGTGTGATTGATGGATTTGGTTGGGAAAAGGGAGGTAGACTATGACAAATCTTATCAATGGCTGTAATATTACTTTAAAGTTGGCAGCAAATGAATCAACTTCAAACGAGTATGTTTATATTTTACCTAGTGGCTATACTATCAATACTATATATATTACAACCCTTACTAATGTTGAAGCCATTAACAGGGCGGTTATACAAAGGAATATGAGATTAGTTTTTCCTGTCGTTAATTCTAAGTCACCATCTTATATTACATTATATATATCTGATATAACAAAAGCGGCTGAAATAAGATTTACGATAGAAAAATTTGGTCAAATACCAGATGACAGCTATTTTGATAAGCCTTTTAAACCTATTGTTGTTACAGGCGATGACGGTAAAAAGTACAACGTGATTCCTTCAGATCAATTTAAGTAGGGGGTAGACAATGGCATTTTCTAATTTTCCGTATACGGACTTCCATAATTTAAATCTTGATTGGATTCTTGAAACGACTAAAGATTTAAATACAAAGTGGGACGATTATTACAAGCAATGGAATAAGTGGCAGCAGGACGTGCAAAACTATATTGATAATTTGGACTATATCGCCGCTATTGATGCATACCTTGACGGTCTGAAAAACAGCGGCGAATTGGCAGATATTATTGATACATGGTTAACCGACTATGGATTGATCACAATTGGCGACTCATACGGGGAAGGATACACGCCTGATGGCATGGTTAAGCCGTGGTGTGATATTTTGCATGAGAAGTATTTTTCAGATGCTAGCTTTTATGTTAATAAAAGTTTGGGTGGTAGCGGTTTTGGTGCAAATACTCACTTTTCTGCATTGTTGACACAAGCTATTGCCACTCTAACGGATAAGCAAAAGAAACAAGTAAAATATGTTGTTGTTGCAGGCGGTTGGAATGATCAATTTGTTGCAGGTTCGCTTATTAACAACGGTATCAAAGATACAATTGATTTAATGTCTCAATTACCAAACGCAACGCTTTACATTGGTTGGATTGCAACCCCTATCATTGGATTCACTACCGTTGCAAAACAAAAAGCATATAATGAAATTAAAACGTTATACGAAACTTACTGGGGTAAGTATAAGTTTTTGAGTGGTGCTGATAGTGCTTTACGTTGGATTGGTGTATTAGCATCTGATAACATTCATCCTAACGCAAGTGGGCAAGCTTCAATTGCAGATATGATTTATAAGGCAATGGGTGGTTATGCTAGTTGGAACCGTACCGCTGATTTTGCGCTTGATGGTACTGATTGTACTCTTAATGATTATAAGATGCGGGTTATGTTGACTAATACCAACGCACATTGTAGCTTTAGGCATGTGGCGAGTTTCCTTGATCTGGCTTTCAAGCCAGCAAAGAATTTCACAAGTGCCGCTGTCAAAGTTATGAGTCATAATCTTTCGTTTATAAATGCGCAAAGTATTTGCAATTGTAATGCGATTATTCATGATAAGTCCGGTTATCATCAATGCATGGCTGTGCTTACTATCAATCCTTACGATGCTACACAGTTAGATAGTGGTGCAATTTATCTCCGTTTGGTTGATATAAGCGCTAGTGGGTATGCAAGTTTTACTAGTGTGGATGAGATACAGTTGTATGGGGTAGAATTTAATATTCCTTTGGATTAAGAAAGAGAGGGTGCAAGCCCTCTCTTTTGTTATTTTCTTTCTACAGATATTACTGTAACGTGATTTACAAATGGTAGTTTTGATACATAGTCAATAGCAGAATCCCTTGCTTGTCGTGCATTATA
>OGUC01001186.1_pt1 | contig 10319 bp, 9 predicted proteins | sample 1573701 | NCBI WGS metagenome assembly OGUC01 (sample SAMEA2582017, study PRJEB24529) | metagenome | biome: Human gut stool | place: China | collected 2011
AGTATAAAACATTTTTAAAAAATACACTTGATGATGAAACTATTAATGTTAAGTTGTGCATTGATAAAAAAGTAGAGGAAAATCATTTTTCTATTTATTCGTATGATGAGTTTGTAAAAGATATTTTAATGTTATCAATAGAACAAGTTATGATAGCTTTTTCTGGTCTATTGAGTCAGGTATCAACGTTTTTGGTTTTTGATGTTTACAGTCCGATGACAATGTTTGCTACAAAAACAATGTTTTTTGTACCATATAGGAGCCAGATTACAAATTCAGAATTCAATAGAAAACAGAGAATGGAGAGTTGCAAAGAAGTTTCATATTTTTATAATTTTGACCCCTATGAAGTACTACCAGATGATTTTAAAATAACAATTAATTATGAGAGTAATCCACTAACTGAGTTATTTCAGAAAATTACAATGCTATTATCTATTAGTTTTATTGCCACTTCTTCATCAATAAATGGTAGGCAGTTAAAAGGCATCATAAATGGACAGCGTACAATGGAATATTGTTGCGATATAAATAATATTCCGGACAATAAAGTATTATATAGAATATATAATTGGATATATACAGATGGTAGTCCAATAGACAAGGCGATAATAGCTAGAAATGTTATTAGTTTACATTGCAAGCATGTTTCTATAATAGAAATTGATGATAAAGTTATGGCTTCAATACAGTCTAATTATAATTTGTATTTGAAAGATAACGTAAAAGACTATTTGGAGTTAAAGAATAAGGTGGCTGAGTTCATAAGTGATATAGTATCGAAAACAGGGGAATATGCGACAAGTTTATTAGATAAATTTAAATCAAATCTTATTGCTATTTTTGGTTTTATTTTTTCTGTTATATTGGCAAATATCGTTTCCGATCAACCATTGAATAATCTTTTTACAAGAGAAATTACAGTATTGGTTGAATGTGTTTTGGCAGGTTCATTTGTATACTTATTTATATGCTATTTTCAATCACGTTATGAAATAGAAAAGGTATATGAAAGCTACGAACAATTGAAATTGAATTATAAGGATATTTTGACGGAAGATGATTTGTTAGAGACATTTGGTAACGATGAAGGTCTGAATAAAATGAAAAAAACCATAAGCAAATCAGAAAAATTATATTTAGGTGTTTGGATTGTTTTTTTAATTGCAGCATTACTTATAGTTGAATATTTGAGTAGTAATCCAACTTATCAGGTTATAGGAAAGGAATTAGATTTATTTATGCAAAATATAAAAAAGATGTTTTAATTTTATAAAAGAAAATCGCACTTGCTAAACTGCAAGTGCGACACTTTTGTTAATATTACGAGTCCTACGCAGCTCCAGGACGGAACAACATATGACTCTAATAATATTATACACCATATTTGTATGAAGTCAAACAAAAAATTATTCAGATAAATCATTAGAAATATCTTCACCTAAAAGGTTTTCATCATTATCGGAAGTAGTAAATTTTTCACTTACAGGATAGGAGAAGTTTTTACCCATTTTCTGAAATCCATACTCCAAATAATGTGATTTAGGGATGAAGTTATTTTCTGTAAGATTATGTAATTTGGTAAAAAGCTCTACAAGCCATTCCTGAAATTCTGTTTCCGGTTCTTTTTGGTCAAGTTCATTTTCATAATAATGTCTCACGATACCAGCAAATATATCAGCGAACTGTACTGCAGGAGTTACAGCGGAGCTGACAAACAAGGGCATTTCTAATATGTGATGGAAAGAACGCCCGAATTTAGTTTTGAATAAAAAACCAGTAATTGCTTCGGCAATTTTCCGATCAGCGTCTTCGTGTACCTCGTCAAATATCATCATTGCCTTGCCATAGTGATGATGGTTACAGTAAAACTCAACCTTTTTTAAAAGAAGGTAATACTGCTTCGGAAGATGATGTTCCGGAACAATAATTGGTTCATCTGGCTTGTCCATAATTACAGCGAAAATAGCAGCGTCATAAGAGGAAATGATGTCTACCATGCCCTCAACATATGCTTTATTATTTGTACGATTCTTGGTAATTGTCGCTTCACGAATAAGTTTTGTAGACTTTATTTCGTCCTGTTTTCCATAAATAGAATCTTTTAATTTGTATATCTGATTTGTGATTGGTTTAATATCATTCTCATGGATACAGACACCAAGCAGGATAGGATTCTTGGTTGAATCTGTAGGGCGAGGATATCCACTTTCATCTATGAATGTAAGCATGTAAATAGATTGCTCCTTTGTTAAGTAGTGAATTGATTATACTATAAAATGGGTTGACATACTATCAAATTTATAAAGATTTTTGTTTGCTTTTTATGTCTTGAGTAGTGGGCATATCTTTTCCGAGATACTGATTGAGATTTTCCAACTTTCGGTTCAGCTCATGCACTTCCTTTTCACAATCCTTATAGGTGGAAGTCAGCTCACTTTTCTGCTTCATCAGTTCCTGATATTCAGCTTTCAGCTTATCAACATTCAAGCTCTTTATGTTTATGCCCGCCTGTTCAAGCATCCGTCTGGCACCGCCATAAAGAATGATCTGGCTTTCGTATCTGTGGAAATATGCATCAGGGTTCTTGGCTTTTTTGTAGCCGATATGATAGGAGCGGTTGTCTTTGTACTGCTGTGCATATTTGATGATTTCCGCAAGGTCTTTGATACGGTGTTCCAGTTCCACCACGCTCTGCTTTGCAGACTTTCCGGCTTCGGTTTTTACCGCAATTTTGTGTTCCAGTTCTGCAAGCGAACCAACCTCATTATAGCTCTGTGCGGCGATCTTTAAATTCTCAATGGCAGCCCACCTTTGTAGTCCCGGACTGTTCTGAAATTTCTCGTCAGAGGTGTCAATAAGTCTGCGGGCAGAGTAGTCTTTTTTGGGGATAATTGCCTTTCGTTCCCGTTTTCTTTCAATGCGTTCCCTGGTCCGTTCCTTTGTGTATTCCTTTCCTAAAGACTTCGCACTGCCACGCACAAAACGCTCTTTATCCAGAGGGCGGAATGAGATGTATTTGGCATCTCCTTCTTCAAAAGTTTCCCCTTTGATTTCATAACCTTTGGCTCTCATCAGAAGCAGAAATTCTTCGTAAGTGGAAGTCGACTTGATGCAGAAATTGATGTCCTTTCTGATCTGCGTTTTCCATGCAGAACCGTTCTGCTCGGACTGCCATTCTTTGTATTTTTTACCACGTTCACCACCCGGAATGATGATGGAAAGGTTATGCTCTTTGCACAGTTCATCACTCAGTTTCCGGATGTGATAATAGGACTGTTTGCAGTCGTGATATTTGTTGTGTTCGATGTTGTCAGCAGCGCAAAAAATGATGTGATTATGAACGTGTCCTTTGTCAATATGGGTGGTAACAACATACGAAAATTTCCCCTCTAATAGTTTATCGGCAAGCTCCTTTCCAATGCTGTGCGCTTCCTCAAAACCAACCTCTCCAGGAGCAAAAGCTTGTATCAGATGATAGGCTTTGTTGGGACTGTTTTCCCGAGAGTATATTTGAAGTCATAAGCTGCGGTTTCCGGAGAACAGGCATAAGAGGAAACAAACATTTTTTCATCGGTCTTTTCGGGGTTGCAGATGTAGTCTATCGCTTTATCAACGGTTGCTTTGATAGCATGGATTTTTGTGTACGCCATACCTCATTCATCAACTCCTTTACTTCGTCCATATCTTCTTTATAAATGTTTCCGGGGCTGTTGATCGGCTTGGCAATCTGGTTCAGATTTGAGCTGATACGTCCAAGCTCTGTATTATAATTTCTTAAATAACTGTAATCCACGTCATAGACATAGCCATACAAAATGAGCTTGCGTAAGAAAGCAGACTTGCTTTTCATTCCCGATAATCGGAACTTCTCGTCCAGGATATATTGCTCGTCATCATCGAGATAAAATTGCACCGGATTGGTGCGGTTTCTGTTTGCCATTGAGTCACGTACTTCCTAAAAATGGGTACAAAAAAACTGCTGTAAAATGTTCGATTTTTACAACAGTCTGTTTCGTGTTTTATTCAATTTTGGGTGTAATTCCCCATAGCAGATTGTAGCAAAGATGGTAGGAAAGGTCAAGGTATTCCACCGGAAAACTGAAGAAAAATCGAGAGAGGGTTAGGGATACTTCCCTATGGAAATTCAACTACACAGACGATAGGAAAGTGTGGGGGATTTCGCCTGTGTCATGACACAGGCAGTGCTTGCTACTCTTGATTAGTTAAAGACTTTTAACTTTCCTGATTTTAAAATAATACCGATCAATAATATCCTGCAATGTAATGGATTTCATTTTTTCATCTACCATATTTTGAATTTCATGATAGAAGTCCCCAATAGCGAATTGAATGTTGATACCGATTCCACAATCCGGATTGGTATCTGTGTCCAGGTGAAGCAGCGGCTTATCGCCCTCTACGGCTCGGTAGATGTCATACATATTGATTTTATCTGCCGATTTTGCAAGAGCGGCATTCGCATGACCTTGTGTGTTGACAACAATGCCTGCATTTTTCAGGGTTGCCATAAGCTGCCTGACATAAGCCGGGTTTGTCTTGATACTTTCTGCAATTTTTGTGCTGGAGAGTTGTTCGTCATCTCCAAGAGCAATAAATATAAGAATATGAATAGTGTCACTAAGCTTTGTGGAATATTTCATTTGTCACCTCGAACTTTCTTCTTGCAATTTTAAAATTTACATGATAATATAATTTTAATGCTTGATGTAAATTTAATTTTAACAAGTAAAAAAATAAAAGTCAAGCAAAATAAAAAGTGTGGAATCTGATATAAAAAAGGAGATAAAGTGGTGTATGCAAAAGGAGGAACAAGTCAGTTTTCTGGCAGAAAAAATCCGTCAGGCAGATGCCGTTTTAATAGGCGGTGGTTCTGGTCTTTCCAGTGCGGCGGGATATAACCATTATCATTGGCTACCCTATATGGAGGAATGTTTACAAGATTTCAAGGAGTGGTATGGACTGAAATCTCCCTTTGACGGTTTTTACTACTGTTATTCATCGCCGGAACAACAGTGGGCATATTATGCACGTTACATACAAAGTATGTGGGATGCACCTACAGGACAGCCATACTATGACCTGCGTGATATTGTGGCGGAAAAAGAAGTCTTTGTTTTAACAACCAATATAGATATGCAGTTTGAACGGATTTTTCAGAAAGAAAGGATTTGCGATTATCAAGGTAACAGCGGCTATGTTCAATGCAGTCAGCCTTGTCATGACCAAATTTATTCCAATGTAGAAATGATTCGCAGGATGAACGAAAATATCCGGGAACTGCGTGTTCCTTCCGAGCTTCTGCCAAGATGTAATGAGTGCGGGAGAATCATGGTTCCCTGGGTAAGGGATGATACATTTTTGGAGGGGAAAGACTGGAGGGAAGGTGTAAGGCGATATGAGAATTTCCTAAAAAAATATCTCATGAATGGAACAGATAAGAATGTTGTACTGCTGGAGCTGGGGGTTGGTGAGATGACACCCAGTATTATTAAACTTCCTTTTTGGGAAATGACATACAAAAATGAAAAGGTGTTTTATGCCTGTCTGAATCAGAAGAAATCCTCAGTTCCAGAGCATATAAAAGACAAAGGCATTTATATAGCAGGAGATTTGGCAGAAACCCTGCGGGATTTAAAAGAAAACATAGCGGGAAAGGAAATGTGATGAAGATGAATGTATATCAAGAGATAAGTCAAATCATCAAAGAAGCAGATGGTATTTTGATTGGAGCCAGTAATGGTTTGTCTATCGCAGAGGGATATAATATTTTTGCAGATGACGCATGGTTTCAGGAAAATATGGGAGATTTCAGAGAAAAATATGGACTGCGTTGTGTTTTACACGGATTTTCAGTGCCAATGAAGGTAGAAGAAAAGTGGGCGTTTGTAAGCAGACTTGTTAAGGCAAAAGCTATGCAGGATGAGCCGAGTGAGATTATGAAAAACATCTATGCACTAGTAAAGGATAAAGAATATTTCGTAGTAACTTCCAATGCGGAGGATCATTTTGTGCCGGCAGGTTTTGAGGCAGACCGTGTTTTTGAAATGGAAGGGAAATTAACCCAGATGCGGTGCAAGAACAGATGTCATGACGAGGTCTATCCTAATCAAAAAGCAGTTCTCGCCATGACAGAAGAGGAAGTAAACGGAAGAGTACCCAAAGAGTTACTGCCGAAATGTCCAAAATGCGGTGGAGATATGGAAGTAAATTGGGGTGAGATGTCCTCGTTTACAGAAACGAAAAATTGGAAGGAAAAGGCTGCCCGCTATCAAGAATTTATTCAGAATTTACATGGAAAGAAGCTGGTAATTCTGGAATTTGGCATTGGTTGGAGAAATCAGATGATTAAAGCTCCTTTGATGCAGCTTGCAGCAGTAGAACCACAGGCAAGATATATCACATTTAACAAGGGCGAAATTTACATTCCAGAGGAAATCAAAGAAAAATCCATCGGTGTGGATGGTAATCTTACGGTAGCGTTAAAGGAAATCAGAAAGGGAAGGATAGACTAAGTAAGGTGGTTAAAGATATTACAGTTGTGAGATAGGAGAATGAAAAAAATGAGCTGTTATGAAAATTTGGTAATGAAAACACAAATGAACTATTCCAGACACTATAGTACCTATGCATCCGGCGGTACTGCTGTAGTGTTGAGCAAACAAAAACCACTTCCTTATGAGGAACAGATTCAGGAATTTGTTCGCAGAGTGCAGGAGGCAGAGTGTATCATAGTAGGCGGAGCATCCGGTTTATCAGCGGCTGGAGGTGGTGACTTTTATTATAGTGATACCCCTTCTTTTCGTGAGCATTTTGGAAAATTTGCAGATAAGTATGGATTCAAAGGTGCTTTTAGCGGCATGATGCATCGGTTTTCTACAAGAAATGAACACTGGGGATATGTGGCAACCTTTTTAAATACTACACAAAATGCTCCTATCAGAGAGCCATATCTGGATTTGGATAGAATCTTGCAGGGAAAGGACTTTCATATCTTAACGACTAATCAGGATACACAGTTTGTAAAGATTTATCCGGAAGAAAAGGTCAGTGAGATTCAGGGAGATCATCGTTTCTTCCAGTGTTCCCAGTGTTGTCAGGATGAAACATGGGATGCCGTACAACCTGTGGCAGATATGATTGCGGCTATGGGAGAGGGGACAATGGTGCCGGATGAACTGATTCCTCGCTGCCCTCATTGTGGTGCGGAAATGTTTCCGTGGGTAAGAGGATATGGGAATTTTCTGCAAGGGAAAAAATACGAAGAAGAATATGAGAAAATCTCAAAATACATTCAAAAGAACAAAGATAGAAAAATTCTCTTGATAGAACTTGGAGTAGGGCGCATGACACCGATGTTTATACAGGAACCGTTTTGGGAACTGACAAACAGTTTGAAAGATGCATATTATATTTCCGTAAATTCAGAATATCAGTTTTTGCCGGAATTCATTGAAGATAAGGGGATTGCTATTTTGGGAGATATAGGAACAGTGTTAAAAGATTTGCAGAAAGCAAAAGAGGAAAGTGCATTTGTATAGGATACTTGTTCTTGATATTCCACTTGATGGAGAAACATTAGAATATTGATTGATACAAAACTGCACTCAGGGATATTGTGGGTGCAGTTTTGCATTAAAATTATTGATTACGATACAGTTTCTGATATGCAGTAGGTAATATCTGAAATATATCTCGGAAGGCCGATGTAAATTTACTTTGGCTTTTATATCCCACAGCGGCGGCAATTTCCGAAATAGATTTATCTTTCTGCAACAGCATATTCGATGCCAACTTCATACGGTATTCTTTCATGTAAGAAGCGATGGGCATTCCATAGACTGCTTTGAAAACGGATTTCAAAGTAGTGGTGTTCATCAGGTACTGTTTTGACAACTCTTCAATTTTGGTAACTTTTTTGAAAAAATTTGGATTAGACCACCAGTTAGGGGCTAACCCTGTAACTTAACGAAATGACATTGAAGTAACATAAAAATAAGATTTTTTGTACTGTACACAGGACAGTTCTTGACGTATACAACTGTGAAACGTATAATAGGCAAAGGATATTCAGACAGAAGATGGAGGAAATTTCATGGCATTAAGTAAAAAGCCGGTCAACGGCATGAAAGATATTTTACCGGAGGAGATGCAGATCCGGGATTATGTGCAGCAAGTCATCAAAGAGACTTACCGCAGTTTCGGATTTACGCCGATCGAGACACCTTGTATGGAAAATATTGCAAACCTGAGCAATAAACAGGGTGGAGAAAATGAAAAACTGATTTTTAAGGTAATGAAGCGTGGTGAAAAGCTGAAAGTCGCTGAAGCAAAAGAAGAAGCGGATTTAGTTGATTTTGGTATGCGTTATGATCTGACTGTTCCGTTAGTTCGTTTTTATTCGAATAATGCAAATGATCTTCCATCTCCGTTTAAGGCGATTCAGATGGGAAATGTCTGGAGAGCTGACCGCCCGCAGCGTGGACGTTATCGTCAGTTTATGCAGTGTGACATCGATATTATCGGAGAGCCGACGAACCTTGCAGAGATCGAGCTGATCTTAGCAACGACTACAAAGATCGGAAAACTCGGATTTAAGAATTTCGAGATCCGCATCAATGAGCGCCGGATCTTAAAGGCGATGGCAGCATACAGTGGATTTGCAGAGGAAGATTTCGATACTGTATTTATCATCTTAGATAAGATGGACAAGATCGGACTTGACGGTGTGGCAGAGGAACTTGAAAAAGAGGGCTATGCAAAAGAGTCGATCGAGAAATACCTTGCACTTTTTAAAGGTGTTGAGGAAGCAGAAAACGGCATCAAATACCTTGCAAAGACTTTGGAGGGATATTTAGATCCTGAGGTGGAGCGCAATCTTTTAGAGATCATCGATACCGTGGAGGGGGCAAAGGCGGCTTCCTTTAAAATGGTATTTGATCCGACTTTGGTTCGTGGTATGAGCTACTATACCGGAACCATTTTTGAGATTTCCATGCCGGAGCTTGGCGCAGCCTGTGGAGGCGGTGGACGTTATGATAAGATGGTTGGCAAATTTACCGGACAGGATGTGCCGGCATGTGGATTTTCCATCGGTTTTGAGCGTATCATCCTTCTTCTGATGGAGAGCGGATTTACGGTTCCGACACAGCGTCCGAAAGTTGCATACCTGATTGAAAAGGGATGCCCTGCAGAAAAACTCGGCGAGATCATCGGAAAGGCACAGGAAGAACGTGCGGCAGGCAAACAGGTGCTGGTTGTCCGCATGAACAAGAATAAAAAATTCCAGAAGGAAAAATTAGACGCCGAGGGATACAAAGAGATTGTAGAATACTTCAATAAATAGATATCGGATAAAAGTACAATCTCTTCGAAATCATTGAGTTTTTCAATAAATAAAGTTTAATGACAGAGTGAATAATCTCTTCGAGATTGTAGAATTTTTTAATAAATAAAAGGAAAGAGGTTTGCAGTAATGGCAGAATCAATGCAAGGCTTACACAGAAGCCATAGATGTACCGAGGTTTCAAATCAGAATATCGGTGAGACCGTAACCGTCATGGGATGGGTACAGAAGAGAAGAAATTTAGGAAGTCTGATCTTTATCGACTTAAGAGACCGTTCGGGTATCTTACAGCTCGTATTTAACGAAGAGAGCGTCGGCAAAGAGGGATATGAGAAGGCAGAGCGTTTAAGAAGTGAGTATGTGATCGCGGTAACCGGAAAAGTTGAAAAACGTTCCGCAGCAGTGAATGAGTCTTTAAAGACTGGTGATATCGAAGTGATCGCAACCGATATCCGCATCTTATCCGAGGCAGAGACACCTCCATTCCAGATCGAGGAGAACAGCCAGACGAAAGACGAAGTCCGTTTAAAATACCGTTATTTAGACCTGCGCAGACCGGATATCCAGAAGAACCTGATGCTCCGCAGCAAAGTTGCATATCTGATGCGTGACTTTATGGCAAAAGAGGGATTCCTTGAGATTGAGACTCCGATGTTATGTAAATCAACACCGGAAGGTGCAAGGGATTACCTGGTACCGAGCCGTGTCCATCCGGGACATTTTTATGCACTGCCGCAGTCACCGCAGCTTTACAAACAGCTTTTAATGTGTTCCGGTTATGACCGTTATTTCCAGATCGCAAGATGTTTCCGTGATGAGGATCTTCGTGCAGACAGACAGCCGGAGTTTACGCAGATCGATATGGAGTTGTCCTTTGTAGATGTGGATGATGTGATCGATGTCAACGAAAGATATCTGAAGAAACTGTTCCGGGAAGTGCTGGATGTAGAGG
>OGUC01001192.1_pt1 | contig 10277 bp, 8 predicted proteins | sample 1573701 | NCBI WGS metagenome assembly OGUC01 (sample SAMEA2582017, study PRJEB24529) | metagenome | biome: Human gut stool | place: China | collected 2011
AACATAAAGACTGCCACTGTAATCACTGCCTGTGCTGCCAGGCCGGTCCACTTCTCCATGCCCAGTACTTTCCGCAGGATCACATGGGTAAATGTCATGGTACCCGCCAGCAATAGAAGCAGGATGAACACTGGACCGAGGAAATAATACTGTTCTCCCCAGATTGCTGGCATCAATGCCATAAAGAAAATAGAAGAATAGGTTCCCTGCCACGCATACCACTGCGTTCTGGAGCAATCCAGTGCACCGGAAATGGCAGCCCATTTTGACTGTTCCTGCTCCATGGCAGCTCTGGCAAATCTTCCGAAATTGTAATCATCATAATACGGAACCGCATAGACTGTCAGACGAAACAATGGAATCAGCGTCAACAGCAGCAGTCCGCAGCATCCCACGGCCAGCAGGATCTTTCCCGGCTTCCATAACCAAAATTTTCTAAATTTTTCACGAGCACCCTTCAATTACTTTCACCCTTTCTGTTTCCCCCACAACAGTTCCGTAATGTAGTACCCCGTTCCTTGAGCTCTCGGAATTGTAACAATCCATCGTACTATAGCACATCTGCGAAATGCACTTTCAGTCTCTTAAAGATCACAGCACCCAGTCCGAACAATACCACCGTCACGATCCAAAAATACATCGTGGAGAAGAAATCCCGGAAAAACCATTCTTTCTCGTAGATCGCACTGCGGTAGCCATTCACGATATAGACCAGCGGATTCAGCTTCAGGATCATGATCCACTCCGGAGACAGCGCGTCCAGATTCCATAAGATCGGAGTGGCCCACATGCCGATCTGCAATCCGATGCTGATGATCTGGGACAGATCCCGAAAAAACACCACTACCGCACACGTGGTGTAGCTGAGTGCCAGCACAAATATAAACAGGCAAAAACTGTAATAAATGATCTGTATAGTGTAGATTGTGGGGTAATAGCCGTAAATAGCCGCTACGATCAACAGGAGACACACGAAAAATACATGGATAAAAGTAGCCGCAATAATCTTGATGATCGGCAGGATGCTGATCTTAAATACTACTTTTTTCACTAGATAGTTGTACTCTAAGAGTGCATTGGTGCCGTTGTTCAGTGCCTCACTGAAGTAGAACCAGGGCACCAGTCCCGCTGTCAGGAAAAGTACAAAAGGCACTTCCACGCCCTCCCGCAGGGGTGTGCTGGTATTTCCCATGATCTTGTCGAAGACGATGTAATACATCGCCACGGTTACCACCGGCTGTGCCATCGCCCAGACCGCGCCCAGGTAAGAACCCGCATATCTCTTTTTAAAATCGTTTTTCGCCAGCTTCCAGATCAGATGTCTATTCTGGAATAACTCTACCGGCAGTCCGGTAAATTTATCGTACCAGTGGATAAACGCAAAACATGCCGCCGCAATGACAACGCAGGAGATGATCTTTTTCGTCAGCTCCTGGCTTTGATCCACAGCAGGTCCCGGATTCTTATGGAACACGATGAGCAGAGCCATGATCACTGCCGCTGTCACGAACAGGGCAATACCTGTTTTCTTACTGATTTTCACACTTTTTTTCATGCTCTTTTTCCTTCATGTACTGTTCCAGAGTGCCCCACTTGGTATCCTTCTCGGATAATGTTAGTTCCATACCTTCGGGGATGGGCCATTCCACACCGATATCCGGCGTGTTATATGCAATACCGCCCTCATCATCCGGATGATAAAAATCGGTACATTTGTAGCAGAACTCTGCGTAATCGGACAGTACCAGAAATCCATGCGCGAAATTTTTCGGAATAAAGAACTGCTTCTTGTTCTCCTCAGACAAAAGTACACCATACCACTGCCCGAAAGTCTTGGAGCCTTCCCGCAGATCCACAGCCACATCATAGACTTCTCCGCGGATCACACGTACCAGCTTGTCCTGCGGAAAATGCTTCTGAAAATGAAGTCCTCTGAGAACTCCTTTTTTAGAAGCAGACTGATTATCCTGTACAAACACTTCCGGGATTCCCGCTGCTTTAAGATCATTGTAATTATAAGTCTCCATGAAATACCCTCTGGCATCACCGAATACCGTGGGGGTAATGATCTTCAATCCTTCGATTTCACATGTTTCTACTGTTATCTTGCCCATTTATTTCATCCTCACTCTTTCTTATTTTCATTCATAGGTGATATTCATATCGACTCTGCCTTCGATACCGTCCACTTTTCCCTTGGAGGTATACTGCCAGGTCTTGTAATATCCCTGATATAGCGGCACACTGCGGTACTCCGCAAGCCAGATATGATAGTTCTCCAGTCTGGCGGTCTGCAGATTATTGTTGTACCAGTTGCGGCTGGCATAGACGCCTGCCGTATATCCGGCATTTTCTACCGTCCGGCAAAAAGCCTCACATACCAGGGTTCTGGTCTCCGCATTCAGTCCGTCCGCACGGCCGTTTCCTCCGGCACCCTCCGTATCAATAAATACAGGATAGGTCAGTTGGAAATCACGGATCAGCTCCAGCACGGCAGAAGCCTCTTCCACCGCCTCTTTCTCATCTGTAGCCTGGGTAAAAAAGTACACACCCACCGGAATCCCAGCGGCTGTTGCACCTTTCATGTTGGCGACAAACTGTGGATCCTCCACCAGACTTCCCGTAACCGAACCGCGGTAGCCCGCACGAACGATGGCAAACTGCACTCCGGCATTTTTCACCTTATCCCAGTCGATAGTGCCGTTCCACTTGGACACATCGATGCCGACCTTCGCATTGCCGGATGTAGTCTGTAGTTTCTGGATCTCGGTCTTGTCCGCATCTGCCAAAGCTCCTGCCACAGCACTGTCCTCGGCATCCGCATCGACTTCATCCTCTGTCTTGATCAACAGAGAAATATCATCAATGGCCAGATATTCCACTTTTTCTTTTACATGCACTTTGGTCTCGGTGATGGGAACTTTATATCCTTCGATGGGTAACAGTTCCATATAATAATCGCCGGAATCCAGATCAGCAATGTAGATCACGCCGTCCTGATCCAGATCCTTGTAATCTCCCAGACCGTCCACCCGGACATAGAAACTCTCTCCGGTCACCGGTACACCTTCATTGTCCACGATCTGGATACGCAAATCCTTTTCCACGGAAGTCGCCACCAGTGACAGGCGGTGGCTGTTATCTTTCGCCGCCTCCAGGATCGGATTCACATCCGGATCAAAAAACGTATTATCTTTTAAAAAGGCTTTCAGGTCGTTGCCGATCCTGCCATCCGCTTCCGCGGTGTCCGTCTCCCCGGTGCCCTCCGGCACGGGATCCACTGCTTCGCCGTCACCTGCATTCTGCGCTCCGGACACCGCCGTGTTCTGGTCGGATGTGGGGGACAGTTGTTCCCTGTTCACATACATTACCGCCAGTGCCACCAGCAGGATCACCGCCATGGAGACCAGGATCGCCATTTTCCGCAGCTTAGAGTCCATTTGCTACCTCTACCAGATATTTACCGTAATTCGTCTTCAGCAGCGGCTCTGCCAGTGCCAGCAGCTGCTCTTTATCAATAAATCCACGTTTGAAAGCGATCTCCTCGATACAGGAAATATACAATCCCTGTCTCTTCTGGAACGCTGCCACGAAATCTGCCGCATCCAGAAGTGCATCGTGATTGCCGGTATCCAGCCATGCGAATCCACGACCCAGAGTCTCTACCTGCAGGGTTCCTCTGTTCAGGTACTCGTTATTAATACTGGTGATCTCGATCTCACCTCTTGCGGAGGGCTTTACGTTCTTCGCAATCTCCACTACATCGTTATCATAGAAATACAGTCCGGGAACTGCATAATTGCTCTTGGGATGCTCCGGCTTCTCCTCGATAGAAAGTGCCTTGCCGTTCTCATCGAACTCCACTACGCCGTATTCTCTGGGATCGCGCACATAATAACCGAAGATGGTCGCGCCTTTTTCTCTGGCGGCTACTTTACGAAGCACTGCCGAAAAGCTCTGCCCGTAGAAAATATTATCTCCCAGTACCAGTGCCACTCTGTCGTTACCGATGAATTCCGCTCCGATGATAAAAGCATCCGCCAGGCCACGGGGTTTGTCCTGCACCGCATACTCGAGACGCATGCCCAACTGACTGCCGTCTCCCAATAACTCTTTGAATACCGGAAGATCTCTCGGGGTGGAAATGATCAGCACCTCTCTGATTTCTGCCAGCATCAGGGTTGACAGGGGATAATAGATCATCGGTTTATCGTACACCGGCATGATCTGCTTGGATATTGCTTTTGTCAGGGGATAAAGTCTGGTTCCGGAACCTCCCGCCAGTATAATTCCTTTCATAAAAACCTCCTTAAAATACTTGTTTTTTAACACACCGAATGGGAACGACGTTCATCGTTCCCATTTAGCAGATATTCTTTACTTTTCCTCATACATTTCATTGTAGTATTTCTGGTAATCGCCACTGGTCACATTGTTCATCCAGTCTTCATGCTCGAAGTACCAGGCGATGGTCTTGCGGATGCCTTCCTTGAACATGGTCTCGGGATACCAGCCGATCTCTGCCTTGATCTTGTCCGGCGCGATCGCATATCTTCTGTCATGTCCCTTACGGTCTTCCACGTAAGTGATCAGATCATTGTTGATATGTGCCTTGCGGGGATCGGAATCGGGAAGCATCTCCTGTAAGGTCTCGATGATAATATGGATGATCTCGATGTTCTGCTTCTCGTTGTGTCCGCCGATATTGTAAGTCTGGAACAGTCTTCCCTGCTCCTGTACCATGTCGATGGCCTTCGCATGATCCTCTACATACAGCCAGTCGCGGACATTTTTGCCGTCTCCGTATACCGGAAGCTTCTTGCCGTGAAGGGCATTGTTGATGATCAGAGGGATCAGCTTCTCGGGGAACTGGAAAGGACCGTAATTGTTGGAGCAGTTGGTGATATTGGCAGGGAAATGATAGGTATCCATGTATGCCTTCACCAGCATATCCGAGCTTGCCTTACTTGCGGAGTAAGGACTGTGGGGATCGTAAGGCGTGGTCTCATAGAAGAAAGCGTTGTCATCATCGGGAAGAGATCCGTAGACCTCATCCGTAGATACATGCAGGAACTTTTTGCCCTCCTTGAAGCTGCCGTCTGGAAGCTCCCAGGCTGCCTTGGCACAGTTTAACATCACTGCGGTACCCAGCACGTTGGTCTGTACGAAGATCTCCGGGTTACGGATACTTCTGTCTACATGGCTTTCGGCTGCGAAATGTACCACGCGGTCAATATCGTTCTCCGCGAAAATTTTGCCGATGGCTTCCTTGTCGCAGATATTTGCCTTCACGAAAGTGTAATTATCACGCTTCTCCACATCCTTGAGATTCTCCAGGTTTCCCGCATAGGTCAGGGCATCCACATTAATGATACGGATCTCGTTATCGTATTTTTTGAACATGTAATGAATGTAGTTGGAACCGATAAAACCGGCACCGCCTGTTACCAGATAAGTTCTCATTTTCTCTCCGTTCTGCGCAGGTGTGCGCATTTTGCTATAGATAGCGATATTTTACCATAAAAGAAACCGGATATCAACACGGCTTCTCCGCACTTCGTGCTCTCGAATCCGTGACACCCATTCGCATTCCGGACTATCGTCCTACTTGCTCATGTGTGTTTGATTTGCTAATAAAGCACCAGACCTGCCTGCGAGCAGTCGGTCTGGGCTTTATTGCAAATCTTAATATCCCAGGTAGCTGATATTCAAATCGACTTTGCCGCTAATGCCGCTGACTTTTCCGTCGGATCTGTACTGCCACAGATCATATCTTCCGGTATAGGTCGGGGTCTTGGCATACTGTGCCAACCAGATCTTGTAACCGCTCAGAGCACCTGCATCCATCTTGGATGTCAGCCATGTTTTGTTGGCATAGACACCGGGAGTATATCCTGCATTCTTGATCGTGTTGCAGAATGCCTTGCAGACTGCGGTTCTGGTAGCGGAATCGATGGCATCGCCTCTTCCGCCGCTGCCTTCCACATCCAGGAATACCGGATAAGAAATCTTATATCCGCTGATGCGGTCCAGTACCATGGATGCTTCCTGTACTGCTTCTACCTCATCCACTGCCTGTGTGAAGAAGTATACACCTACCTTAAGACCAGCTGCCGTAGCTCCCTTGATATTGGTCTTGAACTTGGGATCCTCGATCAATGCTCCCTGGGATGATCCACGGTATCCCACACGAATGATCACATAATTCACTCCGGAATTCTTAACCGCATTCCAGTCAATGCTGCCGTTCCACTTGGACACATCAATGCCCATAGTACCTGATCCCACTACCAGGGAACCGTCACTTGCGAAGTTATATTTTGCACCCTGGATGACCTGCTCACCGGTCACCTTGCTGCCGTCTGCCTTGAAGAAATATACCTTACCGTCTAACGTCTGCCAGCCGGTATATCTGGCCTCCTCCATGAGGAAAAACTTTGTGGCAGTGTAATAATCCGCATAAGCTGCCGCCCGGTATTGGTTGTCACCGATGGATACATACAGCTGTCTGCCGCTGGTATCCTTTAACGGTGTTTTGGTATCCTCTCTGGGATTCACATCGCCCGCTACCGTAACTGTAAAGGTGGCTTTTGCTTCCGCGCTGCCCTCCTTATATGTGACAGTGATGGTTGCGGTTCCTTTTTTCACACCGGTAACAGTGATCGTTTTGCCACTTACAGCTACCGTGGCAATATTCTTATCTCCGGAATCTGCCGTTATGGTTCCGCTTCCGCTGACAGAGGCTGTTACAGCAGCCGTAGATTTCGGATAAACGGTTACAGCTGTCTTATCCAAAGTGATCTTGATTCCACCCGTGACCTTCACTGCCAGATCCAGTGTCTTAATCTCAGTTCCCATCGTTACGGTGACTGTGATCTTCGCATCACCGGCTGCTACACCTTTCACTGTGATCTTACCGTTTGCATCTACCGCCGCGGTGGCTGCTTTATCATTGGAGTTTGCAGTAATCTTATAAGTTGCACCTGTGAAATTTGTAACTTTAACCTGTGCTGTTGCTTCTTTTCCTGCTTCTACGTTCAGGGATGCCGGTTCCAAAGCAGCGGTCGGCTTTTGGACTTCCGTAACAGTAACTTCCCAGGTATATGTCTTCTGCGTACCACCTGCCTGTGCAAATGCTACCGGAAGGCTGCCGCTTCCCATAGACTGTGTCGTTGCCTGTGACTCATTCGAGGAACCACCTTCCCCTGTCCCTCCCGTGGAAGGAGTCGGCGTAGGTGTCTCTTCTACAGGCTCAGATGTCGGGGTTGCCGTTGGTTCCGTCGTAGGGGTTGCTGTGGGCTTTGTCGTAGGGGTTGCTGTGGGCTCTGTCGTAGGGGTTGCCGTTGGTTCCGTCGTAGGCGTTGCCGTGGGATTCGTACTCGGCACAGGGCTCGGCGTAGCCCTGGTGGGCACTGTCTACGTACAGGTAATCGTAACCGGTCCGCCTGCTTTAATTCCGGTAAGCACTCCATCTTTACTAACACTCGCAATTGCTCCATCAGAGCTACCCCATGTCACATTGCTTGCACCGGCATCAGGTGGTGTCAATGTCTTGGTTTCACCCTTCTTAATGGTTATTTTTGCATCTGCTATACGAAGGAATTTTCCGCTGTAAGCCGTCTGTTTTTCCGGATTTACCACAGTATCCTTTGCTACCTCTCTATAGGTAGGAGGTAATTTCTTACTTTCTACCCACTGCACGGTATCTTCCAAAATAGACTCCACCACAGTATCATTTTTCATGGTGTCCTCTTTTGCCGCATTGACCTCGGATTCCTTCTTGATCTCGTTTGCCACATCGACCTTTTTATAAGCGATATCCTTTCTGACTTCTACCTTCTGGGTACCGGTAGGCAGTGTGTAATCCTTATATTTTTCATCGGTCAGGGTATTTACCGCTACCGTATAGTTGCCGGGGGTAATGCCCTTCTTGTAGATAATACCGTCCATGTCATCATCGGTCCAGGTATCAGATTTACCTTTGGGATCCGTGATCGTCACGCTGAAAGGTACATTGGAGATCAGTTTACCGCTCTTTTTATTGGTAAATTTGATCTTTAGATCCTTCTGCACGGAGACCAGTTCCAGTTCAACGGTACCACCATTGGTATACTCGGCCTCATCATATTCTTTTTGTTCCTCATTCTCATCATCGACTGCATTGGCTGCTGCGATCTTCGCAAGCTTTGCATCAGCCACTGCCAGCATACCCTGCTCACCGATCATCTGGATGCCGTCCAGCTGGCTGCCCACACTGACGAACTCCGATACCTGATGATCCACCATACGTGCGCTGGCATATACACTGCCTGTCACAATAGCCAAGATCAGCACTGCCACACCGGTTGCCGTCATAATGCGGTCCATAGTACTCATGTTCAGGAATTTGGTCCAGATAGCAGCTATTTTATTACCACCCTGCTTTTTACTCTTTTTCCCTTTGCCACTGCGAGCAGGTGCCATATCATCGTCGGCATAGTACTCTTCATCGTCGGCATAGTACTCTTCATCGTCGGCGTAATATTCTTCGCCGTCCTCGTCTCCGGTGTACTCCTCATCGTCGGCGTAGTACTCTCCGCCGTCCTGCTCTTCATCCCAATCGTAACCATCCTGTACGTCTTCTTCCCAGTTACGGTCCGGACGCTTTGTATGGTTAAATAATTTTTTCATTTTATCTATCCCTTCTGCTCATAATTCTTCAGTGTAACAATTCCGTAACATTATAACATTCTATTTCCGGCGCTTCAAGCTGTTCGTCCATTTCTTCAGAATTTCTTAAATCTTTCTAATATTATGGACTTTCTTTCCGTATAATAGTAAAATCAGAATAACTCTTTTTACCACTAAAAGCAGATACTTGAAACGGAGAGATGGAATGAAACGAAACGAACATGTGAATGACTTGCCTGATATTGAGATTGTAGACCTGGAAAATGAAACTGTGCAAGACACAGATTTTGGAAAATCCGATATTTCCGATGATGTCGAAGAATATCCGGATGATGAATATGAGGAAAATGACTGGGAAGAGGAGGAAGTAAAGCATCCCTCTCCTAAGGGGATCCGGCGTTTTTTGAATCTTCATGTCCTTTTTGCCCTGGTATTGCTTGTTGTGGTAGGTCTGCTGGGTTACCGCATTACGCATTGGGGGCAGCGGGTAAGCCAGTCGGATATTTTCAAGGACGGACAGGGATCCTATGATGACAGCTGGGATTCTATTCTCCCTCTGACCGATGAAAACGGTAAAATGATAGTAAACGATGCTTCTAATATTGTCGTGTTCGGAAATGCACCCTTTGCCGATGACCGCGGTTCTTCCGACAATCTGGCCAACCTGATTGCCAAGGAGACCGGTGCTACCGTATACAACTGTTCCATCAGCGGAAGTTATCTGGCCGCACAGCACACCAATTTTGATCCCACCCTAGCCCCTATGGATGCTTACTGTCTGTATTGGCTGGTGAATCTGGCCGCCGGAGTTCCCCTGGACGGCTATTACAATGATGCTGCGAAAGCTTTGGGTGACAAGACTCCGCCCGAAGCGGAAGAGGTCGTAAACACTCTGAAAACCTTGGATTTCAACACCATTGATACTGTGGCGATCATGTATGATGCCACCGATTATCTGCTGGGAAATGCTATGTATAATGATGACAATCCTACAGATCCTACGCAGTTCACCGGCAATCTGGAGGCGAGTATCGAGATTCTGCAGCGTCTGTATCCGCAGATCCGTATTATTGTAATGTCTCCTACTTACGCATATGCAATTGATGAAGATGGCAATTATGTCAGCTCCGATATTTATATTTATAACGGTCGTGATGTTTTATCCACTTATGTGATCAAGGAATGTTATTCCGCTAACCTTCACAGTGTTTCCTTCATGGATAACCTATACGGAAGCATCACGGAAGACAACGCCAAGGAATACCTGACCGATAACCTGCATCTGAACGTAAAAGGCCGGAAGCTTATTGCTAAACGTTTTGAGTACTTCCTGAATTACTATTCCAAGGGTTACGCTTCTCAGGAATAATAAATAGAATCGATGATTGCATACTTCTGCCACCCGGATGACAATGATATGCTCCTGTCAAATAGACAGCGGGCATATCATTGTCTTTCCGGGTGGTATTTTTTTGCTTTTGGTTTTTTTGACTTTTTTGGCTTTTGGTTTTTTGCTTTGATGTTCCGATCTTTACCTCCTGAAATCTATTTTGTGCTGTATAAGCAGTAAGTTTGAAGTGATTTTCTTTTACAGTGACTGATATTTA
>OGUC01001193.1_pt1 | contig 10269 bp, 4 predicted proteins | sample 1573701 | NCBI WGS metagenome assembly OGUC01 (sample SAMEA2582017, study PRJEB24529) | metagenome | biome: Human gut stool | place: China | collected 2011
ATAGTATTAGATTTAAGGTTAACAAAGGTTGGAGTACAGCGGTACTCCTTTTTTTTGCTCTATACTTTCCTTTTCTTGCTGCATATTTTTATAGGACTATTACGGTAATATAAAATCTATCTTTATTCTTTAATATATTGATATATAGAAGATTAATTGAGTGTATGTTACATGTATGATAAAGAATGTAACATATAAAAAAAATATGTAATGTCATCAAAAAAACATGTTATACGATTTTCAGAATCACATGTGTGTCTTTTGTACATTTGTTGCGGAAAAGCCGGAAATATAAAACTACTCATATTAAATATGCAAATATGAAGAACTCTTTATCTTTCGTGTGCCTTAAAAATATTAATAACTATAAAATCGAGTATTGATGAATAAAAGATCTTTTTTTGCAATTTTATCGGCCTTATTAGTCTCTGCCGGTATATTGGGAAGTTTTTCTTCTTGCAATTTGTCCAAAGCAAATGGAAATTTACCTGCTGTAAAGGATTCTACAGCCCTTTTTGATTATTTTACTTATAAAGGTGATGATGATTTTTACAAGGAAAATCCACTGCCTGATGATGAGTCGTTTTATAATCCTATTTTGCCTGGTTGGTATTCAGATCCTAGTATATGTACAAATGGAGAAGGAGACTATTTCTTAGTGACTTCTACTTTTACTTATTTTCCAGGTGTACCTATCTTTCATAGTAGGGATTTAGTAAATTGGAAACAGGTAGGACATGTTCTTAGCCGTCCTTCCCAATTGGTTAATATGAAAGGACAGCATGTGAGTGGGGGAATTTTTGCACCGGCTATTTCATATAATCCTCACAATAAGACTTATTATATGGTAACCACTAATGTGGGAGCGGGTAATTTCTTTGTGAAAACTCAGGATCCTTTTGGAGAATGGTCTGATCCTATTATGTTGCCTGAAGTGGGCGGTATAGATCCGTCTTTCTTCTTTGACGAAGACGGAAAAGCTTATATTGTAAATAATGATGATGCTCCGGATTATAAACCAGAGTATAGCGGGCATCGTACAATTCGCATACAAGAGTTTGATGTAAAGTCAGATAAAACGATTGGACCTCGCAAAATTCTGGTAAACAAAGGTGTGCATCCGGAAGAAAAACCTATCTGGATAGAAGGTCCCCATATGTATAAGATTAATGGGAAATATTTCCTCATGGATGCGGAAGGTGGTACGAGTACCTGGCATTCTGAAGTTATTTTCCGCAGTGATTCTCCGATGGGAACTTTTACGCCTTGGACGAAAAATCCAATATTAACACAACGCCATCTTAGTGCTGAACGTCCTAATCCGATTACTTGTGCCGGTCATGCTGATTTGATACAAACCAAAGAAGGCGATTGGTGGGCTGTGTTTTTGGCATGCCGTCCTATAAATAATAAGTTTGAAAATTTAGGGCGTGAAACATTTTTAATGCCAGTAAGGTGGAGCGAAGATGGTTTTCCTTATATGACGCAAGAAAATGAAATAGTTCCTCTGATTCTAAAACGAACAGGCGTAAAGCGTGATGCTAGTGTGACATTTGGTAACTTCGAAGAATTTGAAGATTTTGATAACACTTCTTTGGGAATGCAGTGGATGACATTGCGTGCTCCTGCTACTGAATTGTATTCTTTATCTGATGCTCCGGGCTTTTTGACTTTGAAGTGTGCCGCTGTCAGTGCTACTGAAAAGGACACTCCTGCTTTTGTTTGCCGTCGTATGCAGCATCATAAATTCGAATCTACTACCCGTATGTTGTTTAATCCTTCCAATGAAAAGGAAGAGGCTGGTATGTTATTGTTTAAAGATGAAAAGCATCAATATTTACTTGCTGTAAATAAGCAAGGAGAAAATAAATCTGTTTTTCTAAAACGAATAGGTGAGTCTGAACAAGTCTTGGCTTCTGATACAATATCTGAAAAAACAAAAGAAATTTATTTGAAAGTAATATCTCAAGGTACTCATTATGATTTTTATTATTCTTTAAAAGGAGAGAAAGATTGGACTTTGCTCTGTAAAGATGTCGATGCAAGCTATCTTTCCACAGCTACAGCTGGTGGATTTACGGGTAGTGTGATAGGGCTGTATGCTGTTTGTAAGTGATATTTATTGTTGCATGTAACATGAAGAATAATTTCTGTTACATGCAACAAATCCTATGTAACGTTTGTATGGATATGTGGAACACTTTCACAATTATTTTTTTATATATTTAAAATATATTTACGCGGTGAAATCAATCATGTTAACTGTTAGCGTTTATTAATCTTATACTAATAAAAATGAAATGTATGTATGATGATAGCTAAGGCTATTAAAGAATGACTGATGATTAGAGAACAATGTAGTTAATTAACATCTTAAACTAATGGTAATGAAAAATGTAGTAAAAAAAAATCAAAAGATTCCTTACCTCTTTTTACTCATGCTGTTCTGTTGCCTGATGGCATCGGCACAAAGTGGGATAACGGTAAGGGGAACTGTTTTTGACAATAATGGTGAGACGGTCATTGGTGCCTCAGTGGTATTAAAAGGTAATAATTCAATAGGTACGATTTCAGATATAGATGGTAATTTTATGTTGACTGTGCCCAATGAAAACCCTACTCTTATTGTTTCATTTGTGGGAATGAAGACCAAAGAAGTAAAAGCGACTTCAAAAGGTTTGATCAAAATAACTTTGGAAGATGATTCTCAACAGTTAGAAGAGGTGGTGGTAGTCGGGTATGGTCAGCAAAAGAAAGCATCGGTAGTTGGTGCTATAACCCAAACGACAGGTAAAGTTTTGGAACGGGCAGCTGGTGTTTCAGATATAGGTGCTGCTTTGACAGGTAACTTGCCTGGTGTTGTTACTACTCAAGGTACGGGTATGCCTGGCGAAGAAGAACCGAAGATAACTATTCGTGGTGCAAGCTCATGGAATAACAATGAAGATCCATTGGTATTAGTGGATGGTATTGAGCGTCCTATGAGTTCTGTAGATATTAGTTCTGTACAATCTATTTCTGTATTGAAAGATGCTTGAGCGACTGCAGTCTATGGTGTAAGAGGTGCTAATGGTGTAATTCTTGTAACAACGAAACGTGGTACGGAGGGTAGTGCGAAAATAGATGTAGGTTTTAATGCTACTTTGAAATCTCCTTCAAAATTGCCTAATAAGTATGACTCCTATGATGCATTGATGTTCCGTAATACGGCTATTGAACATGAGTTGGCTTTGCGACCTGATTCATGGGAATATATTCGTCCTCAATCTTTTATTGAAAACTATCGTAATCAGACTACTATTGAACAGAGAGAACGTTATCCTAACGTTGATTGGCAAAAAGCTTTGTTTAAAGATAATACAATGTCTTATAATGCTAATATAAATATTAGTGGTGGTACGAAATTTGTAAAATATTTTGCTTCTGCCGATTATGTGCATGAAGGAGACCTTTTTAGAACTTATGATAACGGGCGTGGTTATAACTCTGGTTATGGATATGACCGTATCAATGTGCGCAGTAATTTAGATTTTAATATTACAAAAACTACTGTATTAAAAGTGAATTTGGCAGGCTCTAATGCCATTCGTAAGGCTCCATGGAGCAATACAGGAAATTCTGAATGGCAAATTGGTCAGCAATGGTCAGGTGCATACAATATTGCTCCAGATGTGTTTCTACCGCAATATTCTGATGGTAGTTGGGGTATGTATCCACTTGTGTCCAATACAACTAACTCAGCGGAAAATATTTCTTTAGGGGGTACGATGCAGGTAACAACAACTCGTATTAATACAGATTTTACATTGGAACAAGATTTAAAGTTTATAACCAAAGGACTTTCAGCTCGGGCTACTGTTTCTTGGGATAATGTTTTTGTTGAAAACAATCGTGGTATCAATGATTTGTATAATAGTGCACAACATAAGTGGATAGATCCAGATACAGGTCAGGAACGGTATGAACAATCCTATGATACCAATAATGGTTTCGATTGGACTCAAGGAGTAAATTGGAGTACTTCTCCTGGTGCTGTAGATAACAGCCAGACAGTTCGTAACCTTTATTATCAAGCACAATTGAATTGGGTACGTAGTTTTGGGAAACATAATGTGACAGCCATGGGGTTGTTCAGCCGTCAGGAAAATGCAAGGGGAAGCGTGATGCCTACCTATCGTGAAGATTGGGCATTCCGTACTACTTATAATTACGCTGATCGTTATTTTATTGAGTATAACGGTGCATATAACGGTTCTGAGAAATTCAGTCCGGAAAATCGTTTCGCTTTTTTCAATTCCGGAGCTATTGGTTGGATGATCAGTGAAGAACCTTTCATGAAATTCTTCCGGGAAAAGAAAATTGTAGATATGTTGAAAGTACGTGCTTCTTATGGTGAAATTGGTTCTGACCAATTGGGACCCGATCCTTTTGATTCTAGTCGTCGCTGGCTCTATATGAATCAGTGGGCTTATGGCGGACATACTACGATGGACCTTAATCAGACGCAAAGTATTTATACATGGTATCGCGAGTCTGCTATTGGAAATAAAGATATTCAATGGGAAGTTGTGAAAAAGTTGAATGTAGGTATAGACTATTCATTTCTTGAAGGCTTGTTTGCTGGTAGTGTGGAATTTTTCCGAGATGTACGTTCTAATATTTTTGTTTATGGTGGTGATCGTTCTATTCCTTCTTATTTTGGTGGAACACCTCCATCTGTTAATAAAGGTAAAATTCGTACAAGCGGATATGAATTGGAGTTACGTATCAATAAGACGTTTGCTAATGATTTGCGTGTTTGGGGTAACTTCAGTATGACTCATGCAAGAAATAAGGTCCTTGTGAAAGATGACCAAGCTTTACGTCCCGGATATCAGAAAGCTGCTGGACATGCTGTAAATCAATATACCTCTTATATTGATGCAGGTTTTATTCAGAGTTATGACCAATTGTTTGGCGCTCCAGCTCATGATGCCAATGATTCTCAAAAATTAGTAGGAGATTATTACATTGTCGATTTCAATGGTGATGGTATTGTAGATAACAAAGACCAAGCACCTTATGGTTATACAAATTCGCCAGAGAATACGTTTAATGCAACAGTGGGATTTGAGTGGAAAGGATTCAGTGCATTTGCACAATTCTACGGTGTAACTAATGTAACTCGTGATGTTGCCCTTAATAGTTTTGGCAGTAAATTAAATACTGTATTTGATAATGGTACATGGTGGTCAAAAGCTACTCCCAATGCAGATGTAGTTGTACCTCGTTGGAATTCTACACCAAGTTACAATGATGGAACTCAATTCTTATATGACGGCTCCTATATTCGTCTAAAAAATGTTGAATTAGCTTATACTTGGAATAAAGGATGGATCAAAAAACTTGGATTAGGCAGTTTAAAGATTTATGTCAATGGTAATAATCTTTGGTTATGGACACGTATGCCCGACGACCGTGAAGCAAATCTTTCAGGAGCTGGTTATTTAGGTGCTTATCCTACGGTGAAACGTTATAACTTTGGTATTAAATTCACATTATAATAGTGTACAAGATGAAATATAATACATATAAAACTCTGTTTTATGCAGGTCTTTTGTCTTTTTCAGTAGGATTCTGCATGACATCTTGCGAAGATTATTTGGACAAGAGTCCAGAATCGACGGTATCTGAAGAAGATGCGTTCAAGAACTTTCGTAATTTTCAAGGGTTCATAGAAGAAATATACAATTGCATACCTGATAAAGAAAAGTGTAATTATTGTACATCTTGGAATTGGGGTGATGATGAACTTTTCAATTCTATGGGGGATGGACATATGACGCATCAAGCCGATTTAGGTAATTTCCGGGCTTGGCAAAGCAATGGTCAGTGTTGGTTATACAGGGATTCTAGTAATCCTGCTTCTACCAATGCGTTTGACCATTCTTTGTGGCCACACTCTTGGTATTGCATTCGTAAAGCTAATGTAGGTCTTGCTAATTTGGATAAAATGGTAGGTACGCAAGAGGAAAAAGACATGATTGCCGGTCAACTTTATTTTTTCCGTGCATGGTGGCATTTCGAATTGATGACTTATTGGGGTGGTCTGCCTTATGTTGATCAGGTTCTTGATGCTACACAAGAACTGAATTTACCTCGCCTGAGTTATCAGGAATGTGCTGATAAAGCTGCTGCTGATTTTCGTCGTGCTGCTGATTTGCTTCCTATTGATTGGGACAAGACGTCTATCGGTAAAGCTACGGAAGGCAAGAATCAGTTGCGTGTTAATAAAATCATGGCATTAGGATATCTTGGTAAAAACTATTTGTGGGCAGGAAGCCCTTTAATGAAGAATGGTGCACAACTTGGAGGCGCTAATGCTTACAATTATGATGAAGAATATTGTAAAAAAGCAGCACAAGCATTCGGTGAGTTACTTACTTTGGTAGAGGGAGGACAGACTCAATATGCGCTTGCTGAGTTTAAGTATAAGAATGTTTATAACCATGAGAAGGCAAGTGACGCTAAGACTTGCTATTCCGATATTTTTTATACCCGTCGCCAAGGCTGGTTGATGCCCGGTTCAGTTGAGGCTATATTCCGTGGTCCTTCTGGTAGTGATGGTAATGCTAATAACAGTAATTGGAATATGACGAAAATATGGGGACCGAAGGTCGCAGGGCTTGTTTCTCATGATAAGATTATTCATTTGCCTACTGCTAATCTTGTGGAAATGTATGGTATGGCAAATGGGCTTCCTATTGATGACCCGAACTCTGGATTTGATGAGAGATACCCGTTTAAGGATAGAGATCCGCGTTTTTATCATGATATTGTATTTGATGGCTTCCACTTTGTTTTGGCTGAGGATAAATTATCTGATGCGCAAAAACCTTATGCTTATTGTGATCTTTCTACTGGTGCAGATATGCGTTCTGCAGATCTCGGTAGTCGTACAGGTTATTTCTTCCAGAAACTTGTTCCTCATACTTGTAATGAGGGTGATAAGGAATATGATTGGGGTAGTAACTTACATACTTATTTACCGTATATGCGTTTGGCGGATATTTATTTAATGTACGCTGAAAGTTGTGCTGCTGTCGGTGGTGCATCTTTCAAATCGGAGAACTGTTCACTAACCGCTCTTGATGCAATTAATAAGATTCGCACTCGCTGTGGTGCAAAAGGCGTTCATACTTCTTATATAGCAGATAATAAGAAGTTTATGGATGAAATACGTCGTGAACGTGCTGTGGAACTATCTATGGAAGGTTTTCGTTTCAATGATCTTCAGCGTTGGTTGTTACTTACAGAAGCTCCTTATACAGAGAAATATTCTGTAGAATTCGATCGCGTAGAAAGCCCTGAATTTTATAAGACAAACGATCCTGCGAATGCGGAAGTTGCAAACTATCGCCATGAATTGATTGTAAAGCGTGTGTTTGGTACGAAGCATTATTGGTTCCCCTTGCCCGATGACGATGTGTATCTTTATCCTGAATTCGGACAGAATCCCGGTTGGTAATCGTGGAAAGCTACAAAGTATGTTTAACAATAAATGAATAAACAATGAAATATATACAAGCAAGATTCATTCTCTGTGCTATGCTGGCCACTTCTTCGGTGCTTGCCAGTGCTCAGGTTGCAGATTGGAATGAAACCGATTCATTGGCAAACAAAAAAGACCAAATGGTACAGGTAGCTTTTCGTAAGGTATCCCAAAAAGACCTTTTGGGTGGTGTCTCTGTTGTTAATGTAGAGAAACTTACGAAAAAAAATTATAACACCTATAGTTTAGATAATATGCAAGGCTATGTCGGTGGTTGGAATGGTAATTCGCTGTGGGGAATGGATGGCGATAATGCTGGTTACTTAGTTTTAGTTGATGGTGTGCCTCGTGACGCAGATAATGTAATGCCTTCTGAGATAGCCCAGATTTCCTTTCTGAAAGGTGCACAAGCTGTGGTTCTCTACGGTAGTAAAGCTGCTAAAGGTGCGATTGTGATTACTACTAAACGTGGTAATGTAGAGGGGTTAAATGTTAGTGTTAGAGCTAATACAGGATTTCATGTGGCTAAGGCATATCCTGAATATTTGGGTTCTGCCGAATATATGACCCTTTATAATGAAGCTCTTTTGAATGATGATCCTACTGCAAAGCCTCTTTATACAGCAGAGCAAATCTATAATCATGGTTCTGGATTGAATCCTTATCGTTATCCTAATATCAATTATTATTCTTCGGATTATGTAAAGAAGGCGTATAATCGTTCGGAAGTAACGGCTGAAATTACTGGTGGTGGAAAACGCGCGCGTTTCTACAGCAATGTGAGCTATTATCGTAATGGCGATTTTCTTGATTTTGGTGAAGCTAAGAATAATATGACGGACCGTTTCAACGTACGTGGTAATGTGGATGTGGATATCAATAGTTTTATAAGTGCTTATATTAATGCGAATGCTACATTTTATAATTCGAAAAATGCGAAGGGGGACTATTGGAATGCTGCAGCAACAGTACGTCCTAACTTTCCGCAAAATGCAGCTCCACTTATTCCTTTAGACATGATTGATCCTAATGCTTCAGCTGTATGGGAACTGTTAAGTACTACTTCCAATATTATTGATGGTAAGTATTTCTTATCCGGTAGTCAAGCAAATTCTACAAATGCATTTGCTGATAGTTATGCAGCAGGAAGTAGTAAATGGACAAGTCGTCAATTTCAATTTGATACAGGGGTAAATATTAATTTGGACAAAGTGCTGAAAGGTCTTTCTTTTAATGCAATGTTTGCAGTAGATTATGCAACTTCTTATTCAACCTCTTTTGATAATAACTATGCAGTGTTCATCCCTACTTGGGCTAACTACGGTGGAAAAGATGTTATTGTAGCGCTGACTAAAGAAGGAAATGATGAAAAACCGGGTACCCAAAATGTTGGTGGAAGTTTTGATGAGCAAACGATTGCATTTTCCGGACAATTCAATTATCAGAATACATTTAAAAAGTGTCATAATGTATCGGCTATGCTTATTGCTAACGGCTATCAGCAAACAATCTCTGCTCAATATCATCGTATCAGTAATGCTAATTTGGCATTGCAGTTAGGTTATAACTATCAGCAGCGTTATTATGCTGATTTTGGTGCCGCGTTGATTCATTCAGCTAAACTAGCTAAAGGGCATCGTCAGGCTCTTTCTCCTTCGTTAACATTGGGCTGGCGTTTAAGTGGGGAAAACTTCTTGAAAGATTCTCCTGTTGTTGATGATTTGCTATTCAGTGTGTCTGGTAGCATTCTTAATCAGGATATTGATTTGGTAATGGGAGATAAGGAATTTTACCTTTATGAATCAGTATGGACGCAGAATGATGGCTACTCATGGTATGATGGTCCGGCTGGTAAGTATACTATTTCTACTAGAGGGCAGAATAATGACCTTTCATTCATAAAACGTAAAGAGTTTTCAGCGAACCTTAAGACGTCACTGTGGAATAGATTAATAACAGCAGATGCTTCATTTTTCATTAACTCTACTGAAGGATATTTGATTAATCAGCCCACTTTCTTCCCATCGCATCTTAATACAGGTTATCCGGCTGCATCGTTCATGGCAGTTATGAATTATAATAATAATCGCCGTATGGGTTTTGATTTTAGCGTGAATGCTAACAAGAATTTTGGGGAATTTGATTTGTCACTTGGTGTGTCAGGAACATATTATGATACCAAAATAACTAAACGTGATGAAATTTATGATGATGCTTATCGATATCGTAAGGGTAAACCAGTTGATGGCGTTTGGGGACTTCAAAGTGCAGGATTATTTCAAAGTGAGGAAGAGATAAAAAATAGTCCGGAACAAAAGCTGGGTAGCACAGTTCGACCTGGTGATATAAAATATGTAGACCAGAACGGAGATGATGTAATTGACGAGAAAGATGAAATTTATTTAGGTAAAGGAGGATGGTATGGATCGCCTTTCACGCTCGGCATTAACTTTACGGCTAAGTGGAAAAACTTTACGTTTTTTGCATTGGGTACAGGAGGATTCGGTGCTTATGGCATGAAAAATAATTCTTACTATTGGGTAGATGGAGATGATAAATATTCTGCTATCGTTCGTAATCGCTGGACTGAAGAGACAGCAGCTACTGCAACTTATCCACGCTTATCAGCTAAAAGTTCAAGTAATAACTTCCGTTCTTCAGACTATTGGTTGTATAAAACCAATCGTTTTGATTTGGCAAAAGTACAGATTACCTATGATTTACCTAAACGGGTATTG
>OGUC01001199.1_pt1 | contig 10220 bp, 9 predicted proteins | sample 1573701 | NCBI WGS metagenome assembly OGUC01 (sample SAMEA2582017, study PRJEB24529) | metagenome | biome: Human gut stool | place: China | collected 2011
GAAAGGCGATGGTTTTTAATTCTGTATTGCAAATAACAAACTAATGGCTGTTAATGCTTTTTCACCACCGGATAACTGCATCATATTTTGAAGTTTTTTGCCTGGTGGTTGAGAAATAATATTAATTCCTGCATCTAAAATATCTTCAGCATCAGTTAATTCAATTGTTCCTTTTCCACCACCAAATAATTCCTTAAACACAATATCAAATTCTGTTTTTATTTCTTCGAACTTTTCTTTGAACTGCTTACGCATTCCAACTTCAAGTTCATCAATTATTTTAAGAAGGTTTTCTTTTTCTTCCATTAAGTCTTCATGTTGCGATTTCATAAACTGATAACGCTCATTTACTTCCTTAAATTCTTCAATGGCATTAATATTTACATCACCTAAAGACTTCATTTGCTTTCTAATTGAATTAATGTTGTCTCTAATTTCACTCTTATTTGTAAAATCATAATTTTTCATTTCAGCAGCTGTTCTATATGTGATTTCATATTCATTCCACATATAAGCTTCTTTGTTTTCACTCTTTTCTTCCAGAGCTTCTTTTTGGCTACTTAAACGATAAATTTCTTTATCAAGAGATGAAATTCTTTCTGACAATTCTCTCTTTTCAAAGCATTCCTTATGTTCTTTACTTTGATTTTCTTTTTCAGTAATTGCCTCTTCAATCTCTTTATTTAACTGTTCAGTTAAATCTCTTGCTTTATTAGCCTCTTTAGTGAGATTTTCTATAGCTTCCAATCTTGCAGAAATTTCAACATTGTTTTCTTCCGAATTATTTTTTATGTTATCAAGTTCTTTTGTAAGGGAATTAATAACATCTTTTGCCTTATTGATTTTTTCAACAATAAATTCATGCTTTTGCTTATAGTTAGCAATTTCAATGTTAATTTCTTCTAAGATTGAACTCTTCTCGCCTATATTTTCTTTTAGAGAATTCAATTTTTTGGTCTTTTCAACCACTTGTTCTTCTAATTCACTGTTTTTATTTTCAGTACCGGTTAATTCTTCATTTAACTGCGTGCTGTTTTTACTAATGTCGCTAATTTCAGACTGCATATTAGAATTTTCCTGCTCAAAACTCTGATACTCAAGCATAATACTGTCTTTTCGTGCATTAGCCTGCTTAAGATTAATTTCCAATGTGTTTTTAATAATCATTTGTTCCTGAAGAACTTTATTTATTTTTTCTTCCTCTTCACTTAAAACACCTGACTCACTTTTATTTTCTAGAAGTTGTTTGTCTAAATCTTCTTTTTCCTTTTTTAATTTAGTTAAAGACTTTTCGATTTCTTCAATTTCTCTACGTCTTCCTAAAAGATTACTGTTATTCTTAAATGCACCACCTGAAATAGAACCACCTACATTTAAGTATTCACCTTCAAGAGTTACAATTCTAACAGTGTATCTATATTTTCTTTCGATGGAAATGGCATTATCAATTGTATCAACAACCATAACCCTTCCCAAAAGATATTTAGCAACACCCTCATATTCTTTCTTTATTTCCACTAAGTCACTGGCAAGACCTACAACTCCTTTTTCTTCCAAAGCATCCGGAGCATTAAAGTTTGTCTTATTACTCATACTGCTTAAAGGAAGAAATGTAGCTCTACCATATCTGTTTTTCTTCAAATATTCAATTGTATCTTTGGCTGTTGTTTCTGTATCAGTAACAATATTTTGAATATTTCCGCCAAGGGCTGTTTCAATTGCCACTTCATATTTTTTATCAACCTTAATAATATCCGCAACAACACCAATTATACCTTTTTTAGATTCCTTAAGTTCCATTACTCTCTTAATACTATTGCCGTAGCCTTCGTATCTTTCAGTAATATTCTTTAAAGTTTCTAAATTAGATTTTAATTTATGATATTTCTCCTGATTTTCAGATAAACGTTTACTTAATTTACTGTTTTCAATTCTAAGAGAAACTATTTTTTCTTTGTATTCCTGAAGTTTTCCCTGAACTTCTTTGATTTCCTTATTAACATCTTCTAACTGTTCTTCAAACTGTTTAATAGCATTTTCCTGACCATCTTTTCTGTTTTGAAAATCAATCAGTTTCTGATTAAGCTGTGACTTTCTAATATTAATCTGCTCTAACAAAGTATCAAATCTTTGAATTTTGCTTTTGATAGATGACTTTGTATTTAAAAGATTAATTATTTCTTCTTTATCATGCTCAATTTCCTGTTCTAAATGAGATATTTCGTCGTTAACACTTGCAATTTCTTCATTAGACTTTGTTTGTGTTTCGATAATCTCATTTAACTGCTTTTCATTTTCTTCTTTTTCTTTTGTGGAGTCATCTAATTCTTTTGACTGTTGTTCAATTTCGTTTGTAATTGAATCAATTCTCTGGTTAATATATGACTCATTGTTTTTGGCAGAATTAATCTGTTCCTTAATAACATTAATCTGACCTTCAAATTTCTCAATGTTTAAAATTGTCTCATTTAAAGTACCCTTTTTAGTCTCAATTGAACTATTAATATCTTCTATTATCTGCTCTAACTTTGTGTAATCTTTCTTTATATTTTCAAATTCATCGTTTGCAATTTGCATGTCTGATGAAGCAATTTTTATTTTTTCATCTAATTGAACTAATCTGTTTTTAATTTCATCAAATTCAATTAAGAACATATTTACATCATTTACTTTCAAGTCTTCTTTTAAAAGCAAATACGTTTTAGCCTTTTCACACTGTTTCTCAAGAGGTATAACCTGTCGTTCAAGTTCTCCTAAAATATCCGTAACACGAACAAGATTCTGATTTTGGTCATCAAGTTTTTTCATGGCATCATTTTTACGACGCTTAAACTTAACAATTCCTGCAGCTTCATCAAAAAGTTCTCTTCTCTCTTCCGGTTTACCGCTTAGAATCTGATCAATCTGACCCTGTCCAATAATGGAATAACCTTCTTTACCAATACCTGTATCATAGAAAAGTTCATTTACATCTTTTAATCGCACCTGTGTACCATTAATCATGTATTCACTTTCACCTGAACGGAAAAGTCTTCTTGACACTGTAACTTCATCATAATCAATGTTAAGCTTATGGTCTGCATTATCAAAAGTAATTGCCACATAAGCATAACCCATAGGTTTTCTGTTTTCTGTACCGGCAAAAATAACATCTTCCATTTTTGAACTACGAAGCTGTTTTGTTTTCTGCGCACCAATAACCCATCTTCCCGCATCAGCAACATTACTTTTTCCTGAACCGTTTGGTCCTACAATACCTGTAATTCCGTTATGAAACTGAAAATTTATTTTATTTGCAAAGGACTTAAATCCATGAATTTCTATATTTTTTAAATACATACTAACTCCTGTTATCTAAAGTTTTAAGTGCGTTATACGCTGCCTGCTGTTCAGCGGCTTTCTTAGTATGACCACTACCTCGTCCAATTACCTGTTGGTCAATTTTGGCAACTGCTTCATAATTTTTGTCGTGGTCCGGTCCACTTTCGCCTACAATCTCATAAGACAGATTTCCTATTTTCACCATATTTACTCTTTCCTGCAAAACAGTCTTGCAGTCATGGAATAATCTTTTCTTTTCAATATCATTTAATGCAAACTGTAAAATAAAACTTCTTGCAGCATCAACCCCACCATCTAGAAATATTGCACCGATTAAAGCTTCAAAAGCATCTGAAACTATGGAATCACGTTTTCTACCGCCTGTTGCTTCCTCACCTTTTCCAAGATAAATAAAAGAATCCAATTCAATTTCTCTTGCATCAATTGCCAAAGTAGGTTCACACACAAGACTTGCTCGAAGTTTTGTCATTTCTCCCTCAGGCATTTCATTCATGTTTTCAAATAAAAATTCGCTTGAAACCATTTCAAGTACAGCGTCACCTAAAAATTCCAATCTTTCATTATCTTTGATTTTTTTTACTTTATGCTCATTTGCAAAAGACGTATGTGTAAGAGCATTTATCAATAAATCTTTATCTTTAAATACATAATTTATATTGTCTTCCAAAATAGAATAATCTGTGTTCATAAAAATACCTCTATAACGCAACTTAAAGCCCTATTAAAATAGGGCTTTAGTATACTTGTAATGTTTTGTTCTTAAAGAGCTTCCTTTATCTTTTCGTAAGCATCTCCAACTGTTACAATTGATTCTGCCTGATCTGTTGGAATTTCAATACCAAATTCATCTTCAATTCCCATAATTATTTCTAAAACATCAAGAGAATCTGCTCCTAAATCATCTACAAACTTACTGTCAGCAGTGATTTTATCCTTATCCAAATCTAAAACCTCTGCAATGGCATTAATAAGTCTATCTAATTCCATAATTAATCCTCCTTGCTTTCTAATGAAAGCTTTTCCTTAAATTTATTGTTAATATCCAATTCATTAAATGTTATACATTGTAAAATTGAATTTTTAATTTCAATTGCTTTTGAACTTCCATGTGTCTTAACTAACAGACCATTTAGTCCTAATAACGGTGCTCCACCATGTTCTTCCAAAGAAAATCCTTTAAGAGTTTTCTTTAAATCTTTCTTAATTAAAAGTGCTCCAATCTTTGTTTTGATAGAATTCATCATAGAACCTTTAATCTTGTCAATTAAAACACTTGCAACACCTTCATATAATTTAAGAATTACATTACCTACAAAAACATCACAGACAATAACATCTGCATCCCCGTTAGGAATGTCTCTTGCTTCTATATTGCCAATAAAATTAATGCCTTCCATTTCTTTTAATAGTGGGTATGTTTCTTTAACTAAAGCATTTCCTTTTTCTTCTTCTGCACCAATATTAACGAGTGCAACCTTAGGATTCTTAATTCCAACAACATTTTCCATATAAACAGAACCCATCTTAGCAAACTGTAATAAATGTGATGGCCTTGCGTCTACATTTGCTCCACAGTCAATTAATAAAGAAAAACCTGTTTTTGTGGGAATTAATGGTGCTAGAGGAGGTCTTTCGACACCTTTTATTCTGCCAATAATAACATGTCCACCAACAAGATTGGCTCCTGTACTACCTGCAGAAACCATAGCATCTGCTTCACCTTTTTTGACCATATACATACATTTAACTAAAGAAGAATCTTTTTTCTTTCTAATAGCTGCAACAGGCGGTTCTCCTGTTTCAATAACTTCTTTAGCATCAACTATCTCTAACTTGTCAGATGAAGGATATTTTTCAAGTTCTTTTTTTATATCGTCTTCCCTACCAACAAGCTTTATTAGCATATCTTTATTTTCATTAGCAGCTAAAACAGCTCCCTTTACTATTTCGCCAGGCGCGTTATCTCCGCCCATGCAATCTAATGCAATTATAGTCTTCGACATATATAGTCCTCCTTTTGCGCATAATGATAATATACTAAAAAATCCTAATAAAATCAAGAAACATATACCAAAAGAATACTATACAAGCTATATAGCAATGTTCAGTATTCAATTTTCTATTACAAACGAACGCTACCCCCTACTGGATTATATCTAACAGATATTTCAAAGCATAGCTTTTTGATGTCCTTGCTCCAGGCAAATGTTATTTCATGCAAGCACAATATGACCTGCCAGGCTTTTGCCACAAAAAATAAGACTCTGTGAAAACTCACAAAGTCTTATTTTTATAATTAGTCAACTGAAACTATTTCTTTTTTGTTGTAGCTTCCACATGCCTTGCATACTCTATGTGGCATCATTAATGTTCCACACTTGCTGCACTTTACAAGGTTTGGAGCTGACATCTTCCAGTTTGCTCTTCTCTTATCTCTTCTTCCTTTTGAAGATTTGTTCTTTGGACAGATAGACATGGTTTACACCTCCTTAAACTGATTAAAAACATCTAATATTTTCGACATTCCCGTTCCTGGTTTTGCGTCTTCGCAATTACAGGATCTCAAATTGAGATTTGCGCCGCATCTATTACAAATTCCCTTACAGTTTTCACTGCAAAGAACTTTCATAGGAAAATTAACCAGAATCTCGTTATTAATAAATACCTCTGAATCAATTTTTGTACCATCCAGATAATTAGTTTCATCCAGATCTGCTATACGTTGTTCAGATGTTTTATTCAAATCTAAGTCCTTGAAACTATCAATATTAATTTTGTAATCCACAGGTTCTAAACACTTATTACAAGGAATTGCTAAAGTAACATACCCCTTTGATGTAAAAGAAATGTGTTTCTTGCCATCATTATGAAAGATAAACTTTATTTCACAATTCGTTACAGGATATGATTCTCTTTTAGTTTTAAACTTTTCATTTTCATAAGTTGGAGAAAAAACTTTCTCCCCGTCTTCTTCCTGTAGAAGTTCATATAAATCAATTATCATAATATTCCTTCTTCAAAGACACCTAAACAATTATACATACCCATCATATATTTGTCAAGCGTCATTATTTTTTTATATAATTTAAGAATTGTTTTATGTTTAATTTTGTAATAACAAGCTTAGAAAACGCTTATATCTTACAAAATTGCTTTACTTAACAAGTTCTACTGTTTCTCTTGCAATAGCTAATTCTTCATTAGTTGGCACTACATAAACTTTAACTTTTGAGTCTGCAGTTGAGATAAGTTTCTCTTCACCTCTTATCTTATTAGCTTCTTCATCTAACTTTAAACCTAAATATTTAAGATGCGTGACAACTCCTGCTCTTACTGCACTGTTATTTTCGCCAACACCTGCTGTAAATACAATTGTATCAACACCATTCATAACGGCAACATAAGCACCAACAAATCTTACAACAGTTCTAATGTAAGCATCAAGGGCTGATTTTGCAACTGTATTGCCTTCTTCAATAGCTTTAGTTATATCTCTGAAGTCACTTGAAACCTGTGACAAGCCGGAAACACCTGATTTTTTATTAAGAATATTAGTTATTTCCGATACATCTTTGTTTTCCATTTTAGCTAATACTTCTAAAATTCCGGGATCAATATCACCTGATCTTGTACCCATCATAACTCCTGCAAGGGGTGTAAGTCCCATACTTGTATCAACCGACTTTCCCCCATCTACTGCACAAATACTTGCACCGTTTCCCAAATGGCAAACAATTGTTTTAAGTTCTTCTACAGGCTTATTTATAATTTGAGCAACTCTCTTTGATACATAACTATGCGAAGTACCATGGAAACCATAACGTCTTATCTTATGTTTTTCATAATATTCTCTTGGAATACCATATAAATATGCTTCTTCTGGCATAGTCTGATGAAAGGCTGTATCAAACACAACAACGTTTGGTGTATCTTTCATTATCTTCATACACGCCTTAATTCCAATTACATTTGCCGGATTATGAAGAGGTGCTAAATAATTGCACTTTTCAATCTTTTCAAGAACATCTTCATCAACAATAGCTGAAGATGAAAAATATTCTCCACCATGAACAACTCTATGACCAACAGCCTTAACTTCGCTCATATCATTTATAACACCTGTTTTTTCATCTGTTAAAGCAGATATAACAGCATTGATTGCTTCATTGTGAGTAGGCATGTCAACTTCTTTAGTCATTTTCTCACATTTATCGCTCTGGTATGTAATAGAACTTTTATCAATTCCTATTCTCTCACATAAACCTTTAGCTAAAACATGCTCTTTTTCTGAATCAATTAACTGAAATTTAAGTGATGAGCTTCCACAATTTATAACTAATACTTCCATTTGTTCCTCCCATATAAATTGTTTTAAATATAATTATATTTCCTGATATCCTAAAAATTAGCTTGTATTAAAAAATACAAGCTAATAAATACATATATTATAATATCAAATTCAAAAGATTTTTCAAATAAAAATTAAACTATTTGTGCCTGAACTGCTGTAATTGCCACTACACCAACAATATCCATTGCACTACAACCTCTTGATAAGTCATTAATAGGTTTTGCAATTCCCTGACATAATGGTCCGTAAGCTTCTGCACCACCTAATCTCTGTAATAATTTATAACCGATATTTCCTGCATCCAAATCAGGGAAAACCAAAACATTAGCTTTTCCTGCAACAGGACTTCCCGGTGCTTTAACTTCTGCAATTTCAGGAATTAAAGCTGCATCTGTCTGCAATTCGCCATCTATTAAGAACTGTGGATATTCTTTCTTTGCAATAGCTGTTGCTTCAACAACTTTATCCACATCGTTATGAGCAGCACTTCCGTATGAAGAATGTGATAACATTGCTACTCTCGCCTTTTTACCAACTAAATATTCAAATGACTCTGCACTACTTGCAGCAATATCTGCAAGCTGTGTTGGGTTAGGATTCTGATTCAGACCACAATCTCCCATAACAAATACACCATTAGCTCCCATATCTTTATTCTTTACACAAACTACAAAAAATGCTGATACTAACTTGCTACCAGGTTTTGTCTTTATAATCTGAAGTGAAGGTCTAAGTGTGTTAGCTGATGAGTGGCACGCACCTGATACTACGCCGTCTGCATCTCCACATTTAACCATCATACATGCAAAATACATATGATCACTAACAACCATGGCTAAAGCCTGGGGTTGTGTCATTCCTTTTGCTTTTCTTAACTCATAAAAACCTTCAGCATACTCCTTTGTTTTTTCATAATTTAAAGGATTAATTATCGTAGCACCCTCAATGTTATAACCACTTCCATATGTTTCTAATTCTTCGTCAGTTGCTAAAATTATAATGTCCGCAAAATCTTCTTTTATAATTTGTTCAGCAGCCTCGTATGTACGTTTGTCCATTCCTTCCGGTAATACAATCTTTTTTCTGTTCTTTCTTGCTTTTTCTTTTAACTCTTCAATAAAGCCCATATTTTTCTCCTTCTAAAAATTATTCTCCAATCCATTATTTATTATAGTATAAGCATAAATTTTAAACAACACCTAAAAGTGCCCTAATTTGTTGAAAGATTGGTGCAATAATGATAAAATGTCCACTTGTGAGGTGATAATATATGAAAACAATGGGAATTATAGCAGAATTCAATCCGTTTCACAACGGACATAAATATTTAATAGAAAAAGCTAAAAAAATTACAGGTGCCGAAAATGCCATTATAGTTTGCAGTGGCAATTATGTTCAAAGGGGGATGCCTGCTTTTTATGACAAATCCCTTCGCACCAAAGCAGCATTGAGAAATGGTGCAGATGTTGTTTTAGAACTTCCATGTTGCTATGCAACTGCTTCTGCAGAAACTTTCGCAGCATCAGCAGTTAAACTTTTGGACAGTTTAGATTGTGTGGACTATTTGTGTTTTGGCTGCGAAACTGACAACATAAAAGTTTTACCTAAAATCGTAAGTATTCTTTTAAACGAACCTGATGATTTCAAAAATATGCTGTCATTATATTTAAAAAACGGATATTCTTTTCCAAAATCAAGAGCCAAAGCTCTTACAGATTATTGTTTAGAAAATAATATTTTACAATTTGATGAATTGGATAATCTTCTTAACAAACCTAATAATATTCTTGCTATTGAATATTTAAAGGCTATTAAAAGATTAAATTCAAGTATCAAACCAGTTGCCATAAAAAGAGTGGGTGCAGGATACAATTCTAAAAAGACTAACACAACTTTTGCTTCTGCAACAGGTATAAGAAATGAAATAGCATCAGGTAATTCCATTGAAAGCCTGATTCCTTCAAACTGTAATAATTTATATGGTAACAATTATTTGGAACTAAATGATTTTAGTCAAATACTTGCTTACAAACTTTTAACCGAAGAAGATTTTACTGTTTATTATGATATAAACGAAGATTTAAGCAATCGAATCAATAATTTGAAATATAATTTTTGTAATGTAGAAGAATTTATAAAAGATTTACAATCAAAAAATTATACTTATGCCGGATTATCAAGAGTTTTAATGCATATTGCACTTAACATTAAGCAGGAAGACGTAAATTCCTTTATTTCCAACGGCTATGTTTTCTATGCAAGAGTTTTAGGTTTTAACAGAGATTCATCTTTAATGAGATTATTAAAAAAGAACGCATCCATAGACTTAATTGGAAAATTTTCAAGCTACTACAACTATTCATCAGGTTTAACAAAAAAGATGTTAAACTTATCCTTGCAGGCTGATGATTTATATCGATTAGTTTACATGAATAAATGCCAAAAGAAGATTCCAAGGGAATTTCAAAGAAAAATTATTGTTTTATAATATGTAATTTAAAACAAATAATTTAGAATAAACTTTTTA